>SMEP01000063.1_pt1 | contig 30196 bp, 28 predicted proteins | sample 2456231 | NCBI WGS metagenome assembly SMEP01 (sample SAMN10132595, study PRJNA489261) | soil metagenome | isolation source: day1 control-silty clay loam soil ammended with raw manure from dairy cow... | place: USA | collected 2015-05-15
GGGTCGATGGGGAAGAACAAACCGGTGTCACGGATATGCTCGTTCAAGACCGTACGCGTTACGCCGGCCTGCACCGTGGCGGTGAAGTCTTCCGCGTTGATCACCACAATCTCGTCCATACCGGACAAGTCCAGGCTGACACCGCCTTGAATCGCCAGGAAGTGCCCTTCCAGCGAGGAGCCCGCACCGAAAGGGATCAACGGTACATGGTGTTCATGGCAATGACGCGCCACCCAGGCTACTTCCTCTGTGCTGCGAGCAAAGACAACCACATCAGGCAGCATGGGTGGATACGGCGACTCATCCCGTCCATGGTGTTCACGCACAGCGTGAGAAAGCGAGCAACGCTCTTGGAACTGCACCTGCAAGGCTTCAATGAAACCGTCAGGTAAAGGGCGCCGCGCTAAATCGGCATGGCCGGGTGCATTCATGAACATTCCAATAAGGCAAAACCTTATTATGAGTGGCTAAGTGCCCCCTCTTCAAGTGCGACCCGTGTCTTGCGACGCTGACGCACCGCTTCAGCCAGTTTTTCCAGCACCACGATGGTGTCATCCCAATCGATACAACCATCGGTAATGCTTTGACCGTAGGTCAGGGGTTTGCCTTCCACCACGTCCTGACGACCACCCACCAGATGGCTTTCAACCATCACGCCACAAATACGCATATCGCCACCGGCAATCTGACCGGACACATCGGCCAGCACTTCGGGCTGACGGCGGTAGTCTTTATTGCTATTGGCGTGGCTGGCATCGACCATCACACGGGGCACCATGCCGGCCTTGATCATGGCCTGGCTGGTTGCCTCGACGTTTTCAGCGTCGTAGTTCGGTGTTTTACCGCCGCGCAGAATCACGTGGCAGTCGTCATTGCCCACCGTGGACACAATGGCCGAGTGACCACCTTTGGTCACCGACAAGAAATGGTGAGGCTGGGACGCGGCTTTGATCGCGTCCAGTGCAATACGAATATTGCCGTCTGTGCCGTTCTTAAAGCCTACCGGGCAAGACAGTCCCGAGGACAGCTCGCGATGCACCTGGCTTTCCGTCGTGCGGGCACCAATGGCCCCCCAAGAAACCAGATCAGCAATGTACTGAGGCGTAATCATGTCCAGGAATTCGCAGCCAGCGGGCAAATCCAGCTGATTCACGGCCAGCAGCAACTCACGAGCAGTACGCAAACCCTGATTGATGTTGAAGCTGCCATCCATGAACGGATCGTTGATCAGCCCTTTCCAACCCACCGTGGTACGGGGTTTTTCAAAGTACACCCGCATCACAATTTCCAGCTCGGGCGCAAAGCGCTTGCGCTCTACCGTCAGACGGCGGGCGTAGTCCAGAGCGGCTTCAGTATCATGAATGGAACAAGGGCCCACCACGACCACCAGACGATCATCTTGCTCGTGCAAGATTTTGTGAATGCTGCGACGCGCCTTGTGAACCGTGGTCGATACCGCAGAGGTACACGGGAACTCGCGCATCACGTGGGATGGGGGAGACAACTCCTTAATTTCACGAATCCGTAAATCATCAGTATTGTGCGACACGATTGAACTCCAGTTGGTTTGCCAGGTTCGGGGGCAAACGAAAAAAAAGCCGCCCGGACGATGCTGGCGGCTTATTTCAGGATTTAGGTCTTACTTATGTTTGCTGCAACCCGTCCTTTCCTCCACCAGCGGCATTGGAAAAGCATAAAAATAAAAGAAGAAAACAGGGGTTGCGAAAGTCATGGGAAAAATCCTAACACAGTTCCTGAGGTGCCGCCAAACAAAACCCGCAAGATTCATCCACAAAAACGCAGAACGACAAAATATTTATATCAATTACACCGTAAAAAACACCAACAAACGAAATAATAATTTCGTTTAGTGTTTTTTATCAGCCCTTTTGTTTCGTGTTATCCGGAAAAACTACGATAAATCGTTTTGATCAGCGGCCTGTCTTATTTTTACATCTACATACAAACCTGATGACAAGCCGCTTTGCCAAATGCGAAAGGGCCAGAACACAAGGCTCTGGCCCTTAGCCGCCTAATTTAGCAACACGCTATGCGCCCCTTTCCACCATAACGAGCTTGTTGCCGTTCGCGGAAAAAAGCGGGGTATTCCATCGGCTCCTGATCGGGGTGATTCGCCCGCATATGAGCCAGATAGGTTTCGTAGTCCGGCACCCCCACCATCAGGCGCAAGGTTGTGGCCAGATAGCGTCCCGTGCCCCGCCCTGCCTGAGCACTGCGCGCAATGGCTCCCGTGAATAATCCTTTCATATCAAACTCCTGAACTTGCCAGAGCCGGTAAGGGCTCGTAAGGGGTTTCCGCCGAATGCGGCACAGTGCTGCGACGCGCTTGCAACACGCAACGTATGCCAAAGAACACCATGCTCAAGACTACGAAAATGAACAGACCGCACAAGGTGGAGTTCACGTAATCATTGAAGATAACCTGCAGCATCTGTTCCAGGGACTTGGCCGGTGCCATGACGATTTGTTCCGCCAAGCCTTTTTGATAAACCTCGGCGTGAGCCAAAAAGCCAATCTTGGGATCGGGGTGGAACATTTTCTGGAAGCCGGCAAACAGCGTGCAAATCAGCAACCAGATCGTTGGTACCACCGTCACCCACGCATAGCGGTCTTTCTTCATCTTGAAGAGCACCACCGTACCCAGTACCAAGGCCACCGCCGCCAGCATCTGGTTGGCAATCCCAAACAAAGGCCACAAGGTATTGATACCACCCAAGGGATCAACCACCCCTTGGTAAAGGAAGTAACCCCACGCGGCCACGCACAAGGACGTAGCAATCAAGTTGGCGACCAAGGACTCCGTACGTCGCAAGCCCGGCACGAAGGTTCCCATCAAGTCTTGCAGCATGAAACGGCCTGCCCGCGTACCGGCATCAACAGCCGTCAGGATGAACAGAGCCTCGAACAGAATAGCGAAGTGATACCAGAAACTCATCATCGCTGGCCCACCGAAGACGTTATGCAAAATAAAGGCCATCCCCACCGCCAAAGTAGGCGCACCACCAGCACGCGAAATAATGCTGTTCTCGCCTACGTCGCTGGCCATTTGGGTCAGGTCAGCCGGAGTGATCAGAAAGCCCCAGCTGGACACAACTTGGGCGGCCTGTTCCGGCGTGGTACCGATCAAGGCGGCCGGGCTGTTCATGGCGTAATAAATACCGGGTTCGATCACGCAAGCGGCCACCAGGGCCATGATGGCCACGAAGGACTCCATCAACATGCCGCCATAGCCGATATAGCGGGCCTGGGTTTCATTTTCGATCATCTTGGGTGTCGTACCCGAGGAAATCAAGGCATGGAAACCAGAGACCGCACCGCAAGCAATGGTGATAAACAGGAAGGGGAACAGACTGCCCGACCACACCGGACCCGTGCCATCAATGAACTTGGTGGTGGCGGGCATTTTCAGTTCAGGGGCCACAATCACAATCCCGATGGCCAGCCCGACAATCGTGCCGATTTTCAGGAAGGTAGACAAGTAGTCACGCGGCGCCAACAGCAGCCACACGGGCAACACGGCGGCAATAAAGCCATAGATGATCAAAGCCCAGGTCAGCTCTTCGCCGTCCAGGGTGAAGAACGGCCCCCAGAAGGGGTGAGCCGCCACATCCTGACCATACGCAATGGCAGCCAGCAAGCAGACCAGTCCAATAACCGAGACCTCGCCAATGCGACCGGGCCGCAAAAAGCGCAGATAAATCCCCATGAAAATAGCCAGGGGAATCGTGGCCGCCACCGTAAAGGTTCCCCACGGGGAATTGATCAAGGCTTTGACCACAATCAGCGCCAGGACGGCCAGGATGATAACCATGATCATGAACGCACCAAACAAGGCGATCACACCGGGCACGGTACCCAGCTCCGACTTAATCAGATCCCCCAGCGAGCGCCCATCACGGCGCATGGAAATGAACAGAACCGTGAAATCCTGCACCGCCCCCGCAAACACCACCCCGGCCAGAATCCAGAGCATGCCGGGCAGATAGCCCATTTGCGCCGCCAGCACAGGCCCAACTAATGGCCCTGCCCCGGCAATCGCGGCAAAGTGATGCCCAAAGAGCACGTGCTTGTTGGTGGGAACGTAATCCAGACCGTCGTTATGACGCCAGGCAGGCGTCATGCGGGTGGCATCCAGTTCAAAGACCTTACGAGCAATAAAACGGCTGTAGTAGCGATACGCAATTAAATAGACGCAAACTGCAGCAACGACGATCCATAGCGCATTGATGCTCTCCCCCCGGCTCAGTGCTACTGTACCCAGGGCAAAAGCCCCCAGCACTGCAACCAACACCCAAATCAGATGCTGTTTTATAAAACCGCCCTCTTCTCTGCTCATAGAGCCTCCACGATTTTGCATTAAGTAAGCCTGTCACCAACTTTTTCTTCTGGCTGCACTTCTGATCTGAAGAAGCCGCCAACTGCCAATACAAAGAGCCTGACACCGCGTGGGGTGTCAGTCCTTGCAGGGAAAGTACAGCTTGTTGGTGCTGTACTTCCCCTTAACCGGCAGGGGTTGAAAGCCCGCCAAGGCGTGCTTTCCAAAAGGGTGTCGGCGCACCGTAAGGCGCACCAAACTCATTCATGACTCGATCTGGGGTAGGCAGAAACCAGGCGCTTTTTAGGGGAGGCAAGCGCTCTTTAATCCTTGGAAGCATAGTAAAAACACTCTTTCAAGACACCACGCATTTTCCCTAAGCACAGATTTTTTCCTTATTTAGAAATCCTACTCACTCTCACAAAGCGATAGTTTCTATACATTTAATTTGAGTGCAAATGATTTTATACGCTATGATTTCATGGCAAATCTTTCGTAAAACAAATCATTCATAACGAAATGGTATAGGCGAGAAAAGGACTAATGATGAAACTACAATCCAAGCCCCTCTGCACACTGGCCTTTGCCCTGCTGGGTACGATGGCCACCGCATCCAGCGTCCAAGCGGTCACACTGGAACAAGTCAAAGAGCGCGGCGTAATTCGCGTCGCCGTTGCTAACGAAATTCCTTACGGATACATGGACATGTCCGGCAAAGCCCAAGGAGCCGGCCCTGAAGTTGCCCAGGCCATCATGGAGCGCTTGGGCGTTAAGAACATCAAATGGGAAACCGCCAACTTCGGTTCGCTAATCCCCGGCCTGCAAGCCAAGCGCTTTGATATGGTGGCGGCCGAGATGGCCATCCTGCCCCAGCGCTGCAACACCGTGCTGTTCTCGGAACCCAACAGCTCCTATGGCGAGGGTCTGCTGGTCGCCAAGGGCAACCCCAAGAACATTCACTCCTATGAAGACTTCGCCAAGACCGATCACACCATTGCCATCATGGCCGGTGCCGATCAACTGGAAATGATGCAGGCTCTAGGCGTGCCCGATAACCGTATGATCACCATCTCCAATAACGCTGACGCCATCTCTACGGTCTCCACAGGCCGGGCAGATGCTTACGCAGCTACAGGCCAGACCGCCAGCGACCTGGCCTCCAAGGGCGGGGGCAAGGTGGAATTGGCCGCGGAGTTTAAGGACCCCATCATCAACGGCAATCCCGTGCGTAGCTGGGGCGGTTTCACTTTCGCCAAAGAGTCCGAGGACCTGCGCGATGCGGTCAATAAAGAGCTGGCCGAATTCAAGAAAACCGATGAATGGAAAGCCATCCTGAGCAAGCACGGCTTTACCGAAGAAGACGCTACGCATTCGTTTGAAAAGACCACGGAACAGCTGTGTAAAGCCTGATCCTTCACCTGCTAGCGAGGCGGCCGCACAGGCCTGCGCGGCCCCGGACAAGGGCCTGCCAGGCGACAACAGTGCACCGCCCGCCCTTGTCTGGAACCTGATATGGATTGGTTAAGTTACAGCTCGGCCCTGATGGAAGGGGCCTGGGTCACGATACAGCTCACGTTTTACTCAACGATACTGGGTGCCGTTGCTTCCTTTGCCCTGGGCATCGGTAAGCTCTCCCACTCCCTGACCATACGTTCGCTGTCCATCACCGTTATTGAAGTATTTCGTGGCACCTCTTTATTGGTACAACTGTTCTGGCTGTACTTCGCCTTGCCGATTCTGGGTGAAGCTATCGGGGTGGACTTGCGCCTGGACCCGGTCGTGGCCGGCACACTGGCCTTAGGCTTGAATATTGGCGCTTACGGTGCCGAAGTCGTGCGCGGAGCCATTCAAGCCGTTCCACACTCCCAACTGGAAGCCGCCAAGGCCCTGGATTTTACCGAGCGCCAAACCCTGTGGCGTATCAGCCTGCCCCAGGCCATCCCTGAGATGATGCCCAGCTTTGGCAATCTGGCCGTTCAAAACCTGAAAGATACGGCCCTGGTCTCGTTGATCAGTTTGGGAGACCTGAGTTTTAGAGCAGAACAAATACGCAACTTCACCCAGGACAGCACCACCATCTACACCCTGCTCTTGCTGATGTACTTTGGCATGGCACTGGTGTTGACGGTCCTGATGAAATTACTGGAACGCGCGACCGGCCGCTGGCGCGCGCAAAGGAGCTGAACATGCTGTTTGGTATTGAATGGGACACCAGCAGCAACGGAGCATTTGCGCTGTCTATCCTGCCCATCTTGCTCAAGGGTTTATGGGTAACCGTGCAGGCGGCAATATTAGGCTTTGGCGTTGCCGCGGTTTTGGGCCTGATCCTGGCGGGCCTGAAAAGTGTGCGCCTGCGCCTGATTTCCTGGCCTGCCTATGTGCTGACCGAATTCCTGCGCGACACCCCTTTGTTGGTGCAGTTGTTTTTCCTGTATTACGTGCTGCCGGATTACGGCATTGTGCTGCCCGCCTTCCTGACAGGCGCGCTGGCGCTGGGTGTGCAGTACAGCGCGTACCTGTCTGAAGTTTATCGAGCCGGTCTGGAATCCGTCACACACGGCCAGACCGAAGCCGCACGCGCACTGGATATTTCGCCGCTGCGCACCTTTATGGTCATCACCCTGCCCCAGGCGATCCCACGCATCATTCCCGCCATGGGCAACTACCTGGTATCCATCATGAAAGACGTGCCCGTGCTATCGGTGGTGTCAGTGCTGGAAGTCTTGAATGTAGCCAAGATTATTGGTGACCGTACCTTTAACTACATCATTCCCCTGTCCATGGTTGGTGGCCTGTATCTGCTGCTGACGCTATTGGCTTCGGCTGGAGTACGTACGCTGGACCGGCGTTTGCCCAAGCAAGGAATCCCCTTACGATGACTGACACAAAACCCATCATTCAATTTGATAACGTCACCAAGAAATTTGGCGACGTCACCGTGTTGGATGCCTTGAATTTTCAGGTAGAGCCGGGTGAAAAAGTCACCATCATCGGCCCTTCTGGCTCCGGCAAATCCACCGTGCTGCGTATTTTGATGACGCTGGAAACCATAGACGAAGGCGTCATCACCGTGGCCGGTAAACCCCTATGGCACGAATATAGTGATGACAAACTCGTGCCGGCCAGCCAGAACCACTTGCGTGAGATGCGCAAGGAAATGGGCATGGTGTTCCAGCAATTCAACCTGTTCCCGCATATGACCGTGATGCGCAACGTGACCGAAGCGCCTACGCATGTGCTGGGCCTGTCCAAAGAGCAGGCGCGCGAACGGGCCACTAAATATCTGGATCTGGTGGGCCTGATCGAGCATGCCGACAAATTCCCCAGCCAGCTATCGGGCGGTCAGCAGCAACGGGTGGGCATCGCGCGGGCGCTGGCTATGGAACCCAATATTCTGCTGTTTGATGAGCCGACCTCGGCACTGGACCCGGAGCTGGTGGGCGAAGTGCTGGGCGTCATTCAAAAGCTCAGCCAGGAGCAAGACCTGACGATTTTGCTGGTCACGCACGAGATGCAATTTGCCAAAGAAGTGTCAGACCGGGTCTGCTTTTTCGACAAAGGCGTGATCGTGGAATCCGGCCCGCCAGAGCAAGTATTCTGCAATCCGAAAGAGGTACGTACCCAGGCATTTTTGAGCAACTTTATTCAGGCTGCCTGACCTATTGCTCTGCTTTTTGATTAGTCTTGGGGTGGCCTGATAAGGGTGGCCTGTCTCGGCAGGCCACCCTGTTTAACAGAACGGATTAATAAAGTTTTTTCTGCGGAGGCCCGGCAAAGTTCAATGGCCCAATACTGTGCATGTCCACTTCCACCACGGATGGACCTTGATACTCGATGGCCTGCTGCATTACCGTTTTGAACTCATCCAAAGACGACACCAGATAGCTTTGGCATCCCATTGCACTACCCACATCGCGGTAGCTGGGCGTATGCAATTGGTTGTAATACTGCCGATCATCAAAGTAACGCTTCTGTATGCCGCGCATCACGCCATAGCCACCGTCGTTCATCACCAGCAAAACCAGATTGCTTTGCTCTTGCACCATAGTGGCCATTTCACCGATGCCCAGCATCAAGCCACCATCACCGACCAGTGCCACCACTTTTTTGTCCAGGTTCGCTTTAGCGGTCCCGATAGCGTGTGCCAGCCCCAGGCCAATCGCCCCCGCCAAGGAATGGATGTTTTGTAAGGGCGCTTGTACAGGAAACAAACGGCTGCCCCAGGTACTGCCAGACATGGTGATGTCGCGCACCAAGATTGCATCCTCAGGCATGGCGGCACGCAGTGCGAAGCACAGCTCCGCATACGGTCCCAACTGTTCAGTCAGTTGGGACACAGCCGCTTCACGGGCCTGTGTAATCACGCTGTCATAGGCTGCATCGATAAAATTGTGGCCCTGCAAATCCTGCACCAATGCCGTCAAGGCGTCGTTGGCCTCGGCACATACAAACTGGCTGATAGCGTAGTTACGCTGTTGTGCTGCCGGGCTCGCATCAATCTGGATGGTATTGGCCGGAAACTGAATGGAATAGGTTTTGGTTTCATTGCTGCGTAAACGCGAACCCACCACCAAGACCAGATCCGCATCGGCCAACAATGTTTCCACTTCGGCAGCATTGTGAAACGCCCCCAAGCTGCGGGGATGACTATCTGCCAAGACGCCGCGCGCATGCGTGGACGACACCACCGGGATACCCATATCCGCTAGCTGGCGTACAGCTTCACTCGCTTTCAAGGTTCCGCCCCCTATCCAGAGCATGGGACGTTTTGCGGCTTTCACGGCTGCGGCCAATCGGGTTCTGTCGCGCTCTTGCAAAGCAGGTAATTGCAAGGGGGAAACGACTTCCAATGAGACTGGCCAGGCAATGTGTGCCGCCTGCACATCAATAGGAATCTCGACACTCACCGGCCCCATGGGTACGGTTTTCGCGACGCGTATGGCTTCCTGAATCATGCCAACGGCGTTGTCAGGACTGGTGATGCGGTACGCTGCCTTGCTGGACGCACGCAAGAAACCCAGTTGGTCTTTGGCTTCATGAATGAAGCTGGCGTCTCGGTCCAGATACTCGCGTTCCACTTGTCCCGTCAAATGCAGCACGGGGCTAGCAGCATTGCAGGCTTCGATCAGCGAGCCCACGGCATTTCCCGCCCCTGCTCCTGTACTGGTCAAGGCCACCCCTAAACCGGTAAAGCGCGATTCTGCATCGGCCATCGTGACACTGCCGGCCTCGCCTCGGGCGCACACAAACTGCACTTGTTCGCGGCGACCTAGCGCATCCGCAATGGGCAGGTTGTGAATGGAAATCACACCATACACATTACGTACTTGATGGATTTCTAACACCCGGGCAATGGCTTCGCCAACGGTAATGGTTTCTGTCATGTTTACGTCCCTCATCCTTCACACCACGGATCAGGCTGTGTACTCAGCCCCATATAAATACTTTTCTGCTGCATGTAAGACACAATACTCAGCCGACCTTTTTCCCTGCCCACCCCACTTTCCTTAAAGCCGCCAAAGGGTGTGGAAATAGAGAATTTCTTGTAGGTATTGATCCAGACGGTGCCCACGTCCAGTGCTCTGGCCAATTGCCAGGCCTTACGATAGTTCTCAGTCCAGATGCCAGCGGCCAATCCGTACACGCTGTCATTGGCTTGCTGCAAGAGGTCTTGCTCATCCTCAAACGGCAATACCACCAACACAGGGCCAAAAATCTCTTCCTGGCACACACTAGCCTGGTTACTGAGTCCGGCAATAATGGTGGGCGCGTAGTAACTGCCTTGCGCCAGTTCACCCTCCGTCAAACGGCGTCCACCCGCCACAATCTGCCCCCCCTCTTGCTCGGCCCGCCGCACATAGGCGTCAACCGAATTCAAGTGCTTCTCGCCTATCAGTGGGCCAACTTGAGTCGCTGCATGCTCTGGATGTCCCACACGCAGCGCTTGTGTTTTCGCGACCAGACGCTGCATAAATGCCTCATACACGTTTGCATGAACGAACAGGCGTGCACCAGCAATGCAGGCCTGACCTGAGGAGCTGAAAATACCGTAGATCACCCCATTCACGGCCAGATCCAGATCGGCATCTTCCAACACTACGGTCGGGGATTTACCTCCCAGTTCCAGAGACGTGCCAATCAAGCGCTCCGCTGCGATGTGCGCCAGCTGACGCCCTGTGCTCGTCCCGCCTGTGAAGGAAATCTTCTTCACCAGGGGATGCTGCACAATGGCGTTGCCCACGACAGAACCCTTACCCGGCAAGACGCTTAATAAACCGCGAGGCAGTCCCGCTTGCTCAAACAGACGCGCCAGCTCCAAGGCGATCAGGGAGGTCGCCTCAGCCGGTTTCAAGATCACCGCATTACCCGCTGCCAGGGCCGGTGCCAGTTTTTGCACTTCAGACGCAATGGGCGAGTTCCAAGGTGTGATAGCGGCCACCACGCCCAAGGGTTCATGCACGCTCATCGTCAGCCACTCTCTGGAACGGGCATTCGTCAGCTCCGTATCCATAGTTTCCAGACAGGCTGCGGTGTAACGGGCGGTGGCTGCTGCACTCATGACTAAACCACGCGTTTCTGCCAAAGGCTTACCGTTGTCGCGCGTTTGCAAAGCAGCCAGTTCAGCCGCATTTTGCTCTATCAGATCGGCTACTTTGTACAGCACCCTAGCCCGCTCCACGGGCAAGCTATTGCGCCAGGACGGGTCCTGCCAAGCCTGATGGGCCGCTTGTATCGCCTCTTCCACATCCTCCAGGCTGGCGGTAGAAAACTCGGCATTCACACTACCGTCTGCGGGAAAAATGCTGCGCGCAACCGCCCCCCGGCCTTGTCGCCACTGGCCGGCCAAAAATAATGCTTTCATGTTTTTCTCCGCCTAGATAACCAGGGCATCACCCAGTTGATAGCAAGCGCGCACCACACTCAGTGCCGCCAAGGTAGACGTTTTAGGATTGCTGGCCAAGGCGACACCTTGCATTTCTATCTGCATCTCACCAAACGCACCCTCGACACGGATACGGTGCTGGTTTCGTGTCATGGCAGGATCAGCAATCAACTCAACCTGGGTTGCATCCATCCCCACACCCGCCAGGGCAATGGTCGCTGCCACGTTTGCATTGGCCGGAAACTTCTGTGCGGCCTCGCGAGCCGAACCACGAAAAAATACGGTTGCTTCCGTCAGAGCATCCAGATCGACCAATTGCTCGGCATAACTGCCTTTCCAACTGGCCGGTTTCTTGCGACCCTGATACACCACGCTATCCAGGCCCATCGTCCGTGCGGCAGCGATGCCGTCAATACCCGCAATGGCCCCTGGCAAAATCTGCAGCTGTGCGCCCTGTGCAATCGCAAAATCACGTATTTCCTGTTCAAACGCACTATCAGCAAAGGCTCCCACCGAAATCACGGCCAAAGGCAATTGACGCTGCAATACAGCCTTGGCATGTGCTTTCAAGCCGGGCTGCCCGGCCATCTCCAAGACCAGGTCGGGCCTACCGACCATGTCATCCACACAGCTGATCACCTGCACGGCAGGCCCCACCTCTTGCTGCGTGGCGGCCATACCGGATTCAGTGACAATCACCCATGCCAACTCAATGGAGTCAGGCAATAGGGCATGCACCGTTTTTGCCATGGCCCCATAGCCAATAAATGCTACTTTTTTCATCGTTCTGCCCTAAATTTCCTGACTAAATCCGCCAGACACATCAATCACTGATCCCGTTGTATAGGAGGACAACGGCGACGCTAAAAACACCAAAGCGCGAGCTGCCTCCACAGGCTTGCCCAAACGCCCCATCGGTATGCCGCGCTTGCGGGCTATACCTGCCAGCCAGTCCTCCCAGCTTTGATCAGGATCTGATCGATCTTGGTAGCGACGTTGCCACTGCCCGGACTGCACCATGCCAATCAAAATGGAATTCACCCGTATTCCAGCGGCAACAAACTCTTTGGATAAACCTTTGCTTAAATTCAACAAGCCCGCCCTGGCGGCCGAAGTTGCAATCATGTGCGGCTCAGGCTTGTACGCCAGCAAAGAGTTCACATTAGCAATGGAGGCAATGGACGACTGGCGCAGATACGGCAAGGCAGCACGCACAGGATTGAGCACGCTGAAATACTTCAGTTGCACTTCCCTCATCCACTCTTCATCCGAGGTGTCTTCAAAGTTGGCCACTTTGCCCTGGCCTGCATTGTTGATCAGCATGTCCACACCGCCGAAACGCTGCACCACCTGCTCAATAAATTGTTTGACGGCATCCCCATCCAATACGTCGCAGCACTGGATGTGCAGACGATCCGGCTCGAAGCTGGCCGCCATCGTTTTCCAGGAATCCTGCAGGCGGACAGGGTCCCTGCCGCACCAGGCAACGTGTGCACCTTGCTCCAGCAATAGCCGTACGGTTTCCAGACCTATGCCTGAAGAGCCTCCCGTCACGACGGCCACTTTGCCGTTAACTTGAAAACTCATGTGTTGCTCTCCTTCTTGCCCTGCTCGGCATGATCAAAGACCAAACGATCAAAGAGCGCGGGCTGATCCACATACAGCAAATGGCCTGCTTGCGGCACTGCCTGTAATTTCATTCGTGGATACGTTTGCTGTAAGGCCTGCATCCCGGCAGGTGGCGTAATGCCATCTTCTGTGCCGTACAACACCGCTATGTCAGCCCGGATGGCCGGTAGGTAATCATCAATGCTGTCGTAAGCCAAGAGGTAGGACGAGGCCTTGAATCCCTCCAGGCGCAGTCGTTTCATTGCCTGCGTCACCATCAGCATGTTCTGAGGGCTCGCTTGCCCCAAGAGGAACGGCCCCCGCTCTTGCGCCATGGCTTCCGGACCCAGCGCTTCGAGCAGTCGTGGACGTTTCTCGTACACCTGCCTTTGTTGCTCTGCAGATGTGTTGCCATAGCCCTGCGCCACGCTGGCCAACACCAAACGTGCCACATCATCCGGATACAGCGAGGCATAAGCACTGGCCATTAATGCACCCAAGGAATGACCCACCAGCGTGAAGGCGGGCAAGCCCGCTTCGTCTACCAAGGCTTTTAGGGCGTGAGCGTAATCGACAGCTGAGGGGGTAGCCGAGGCCAAGGCGACACTGTCGCCATAGCCCGGAGCATCCCACGCTATCAGCCTATTTTTCCCGGCTTGACTAGCAAACTGCTTGGCCCAAAGCCCTGCACCCGAACTGATGCCGTGCAGCAAGACGTACACCTTGCCTTGCTGCTCCCCGTTATCCCAATACGACAGACCGCTAGCGGTCCGGCGCATCGCACTGTGTGTGCTCAGTGGCATGTTTTGCCTCCTACTCTCGTGCGATGGCTTACTTCTTGGCCGCTTTTGCCGACTCATGCCATGGGATCACCACTTTACGCAGTGAACCGACGGTGAAATACAGCACGAAACCAATCATCGCCAGAAGAATCACAACAGCAAACAAGGTATCCACTTCCAGATCCTGCAGCTTGATGGTGGCCAAATAACCCAGACCACGCGAACCCGCCACAAACTCAGACACCACCGCACCAATAATGGCCAGCACAATGGCCATTTCCATCCCCGTCAGGATGTAGGGCAAGGAGGCAGGGATCACCAGCAGTTTGAAACGCTGCCAGGTACTGGCCTTACCCACTTGGAAGACTTCAATCAGGCCGGTATCGACAGACTTGGCGCCCAGATAACTATTAGAAAATACCGGAAAGAAAGCCAACAGCGCCGAGATGATGATCTTGGATTCAATTCCAAAACCAAACCACAAAATGAACAGGGGAATCAGGGCCACTTTAGGCGTGAGCTGCAAGGCAATCACAAAGGGCTTGAAGATCGTATCCAAGATGGCGATCCGGCCCAGCAACTGCCCCAGCAAGGTTCCCACCAGTACCGCGATGCAAAAGCCGCCCAGGCACTCTGCCAGGGTGGTGTAGATGTGATAGTAGGTATCCTCGCGCTGCATCAGCCGCACTAAGGCATGCAACACATCCTCCGGCGGTGGCAAGACCAGGGGAGACACGTCAAAGCCACTGACATAGCCTTTCCAGAGCAGGAAAAACACCAGCACGGAAATGATTTGAATAAGTAGACGATTCACTTACAACTCCAAATGCTGACGCAGTTCATCACATAAACGGGCAAACTCGGGATCACCCAAAAAGTTTGTGCGCGGACGCTCCAACGTAATAGGAATTTCGGCTACCACACGCCCCGGGCGTGCTGACATCACAATGACCCGATCCGCCAAATGCACCGCTTCACTAATAGAGTGGGTAATCAGGAAAGCACCAAACTTCTGGTCCATCCAAATACGCTCTGCATCAGCGATGATTTTTTCTCGGGTCAAGGCATCCAATGCCCCAAACGGTTCATCCAGCAGCAATAAATCAGGCTGGGAAAACAGAGCGCGCGCAAAAGACGCCCGTTGACGCATCCCACCTGACAGCTCGGCCGGGCTTTTAGTTTCAAAGCCTTTCAACCCCACCATGTCGCACAACAACAGTGCTCGTTTTTCATCCTCGGCGCTGTAACTGCCTTTTTGCATCAACTTAGGCAGCAAGATATTTTTCTGGATAGTCATCCAGGGTAAAAGTCGGTGCTCTTGAAAAGCCACACCAATATCGGGTGTTTGCTTGTCGACCGTGGCGGGCCAGTCCACCAGCCCGGAGGTGGGCTGCTCTAGACCACATAACAAGCGCAGCAAGGTGGATTTGCCACAGCCTGATGGACCAATCACCGCCACAAACTCGCCCGCCATGATGTGCTGGTTAATGTTTTGCAAAGCAATGGTTGTACCTGTAGAGGTCTCAAAGTGCTTGGAAACATTATCAAAACGAACGATGGGCTGTGTGTCAGTGGACGGCTTTTTTGCTAACTCAGACAACGGTAGACTCCCAGATGGCATTGGTATAGAGCTGTCTGGAGGTTTCCCGCATCAGACCTGCACCACGCAACAAGCGAGTCGCTTCATCCCACTGTTCAGGCACGTTACGCAAGACATTTTCTTTGCCATGCGCCAACCACAACTCACGGTTTCCTTTAAGATCACCCAGTGCAATTTCTTCTTTCTCAATACCCGGCACGTCAAAACGACGGGCGATAGTACGAATGACTTCCAGCAACTGCGCATCGTCCATATCGGCCATGGTTAGGATCGCATTGCGGGTGCCTTGCAAAAACGCGACGTGCTGCTCGCGGTGGGACTCCAGGTCCTCTTCGCTGGCTACATAGACTTGGCCAGGTACGCCATCATCCACAGGCAGCGCGACCAAGGGCAGTTCTGCAGCACGCAGGCGCGATACCGTACTGGCATTGCCAAAAAACGCCGCAATACGGCCCGCTTCTACCATCGCGAACGACGCCGGGCCATCGGCCACACGCTCACGACGTACTGACTTGGGATCCACGCCTGCTTTGGCCAACATCAAGTTCAATGTGGCCTCCATAGAACCGCCGAATGACGCCACACCGACCACTTTCCCTGCCAGTTCTTTCACGTCCCGGATAGGGTGGTCTTCAGATGAAACCACTACGAAAGGTGAAATCTGAGACACGGTGCCAAACGCCAGGACATCGGAATTGTCTTGTGCGCGGGCGGCCAAGTAGTTAGCACCGCCGGTACGACCAGCCTGTACCTGTTTGGCAGCAACCAGCTGTATGGCCTGACCAGCACCTCTGCCCACTTCTACTTTGACGTTCACGCCCAGTTTATCGAAACCATCCGACGCGCTGGCGTACAAGACTGGCGCAAAGGCCAACGACAAGGTGAAAGGTGTCAGATAGGTGTAGGTGCCCCTTGCCTTGGCAAAGGCCACGCTGGAGCTCAGGGGCAAACTCAGCGCCCCCACGGCACCGGCGCTATAAACCAGAAATTTCCTGCGGTTCATATGGGATCTCTCTTTGATAGGATTTAGGTAGGCTGCTTGTTTTGCGCAGCGGCCTTGGCCTGCATACGCAGCTTCTTGGCGGCAGTCAGCGGATGGTCTTCGGGGTAGTCAGGCAAATCAGGCCTGTTCGCCCCCAGCATCACGCACATCAAAGACTCTTCTTGACCTTCGTTGCGCAAACCGCGGTACACACCCGGTGGCACCGAAATAACGTCACGTTCGTTCAATACCACTTCGCAACGCTCGCCCTTATATTCAAGGAAAAGGCGGATATTGTCGCCACGCAAAATGAAAAAGGCCTCTTCAACGTCGTGGTGCACATGCAAGGGGCCTTCACACCCGGCGGGCAAAATCATGGTGGAGAAAGTGAAATGTTCTGCCGGAATGACGTTGTCGTCATGGGTCACGCCAGCCGCACCGGTACCGATGTAGCGGGTTTGCGCACGGCGGTAAGTGGGGTCCACCTCTGCCTGCCAGCCCAATGCATTCCAATCGTACTGACGGGTTTTACGGCGAGCAATGCGTGACTCAATCCAATCTTGCAGACTTTTGTCTTGTGGACGTTTCCAGCTCGCAAATAGGGGAGATTCCTGATCGGGAACCGGCACGATTTGTTCTGTTGTCATATCACTCATGGCTTTCCTTTCTACTTCCAAAACATCAAATCAATCAAAATGAATGCTGCAGCCCAATACCCAACTGGTGCTTGCGCTGTTTCTCGTCAATAAAGTGGTTGCGCACGCTGTAGACGTTGCCCATCGCGTAGACGTTGGTGCGCTTAGAGAGTTGATAGCGATAACCAGCCGCAAAACCGCCGTTGTTCGAGAGCATGGCTCGCTGATAGCTCAGCATGGCCGTGCCCTTTTTCCCAGTAGGAATGGAAGCACCGACGGTAAAAGCGCGGTCTTTGTCGCCGCCCGATTTCACATAGCCTGGCACCGGACTCAGATTAATGTTGCGCTGCTCGTTGTAGCCGCTGAACAGACGCACGACGCCAAAGTCGTACGACAAACCGAACTGCACGTTTTGCGCCTTGCGATTATTGCTGTCTTTAGCAGGGTTCAAGCGTTCATAAGTCAGAGCCGCTTTCAAGGGGCCATTGCTGTAACGCAAACCAGCGGTCACAACACGGTTGTTATTGGACGCGCCAAACGACTGTTCATCAGCCGTCGAAAAGCTATAACCAATACCGGCTTCCAGCCCGCCAACGACTGGCGTTTGATAGGTAACCGCGTTGCTTAAGCGCCCATCTGCTCCGTAGTCCCCGCTTTTATAGCCAAAGGTGGAGCCGATGCCGTTACCGGACCAGGCCACGCCAAACGGGCTGGCAATAAAGGGGGTCCATGAATAGCCAAACACCGTTTGGCGACCGAACTTCAACTCCCCAAATCCACCCTTTAACCCTAGGGTTGCTTGCCGGCCAAATAGGCGGCCTTGGGTGGAAGTTCCGGTCGTGGTCAACAAGCCACCTTCCATCTGGAAGATCACGGAATAACCATTGCCCAGGTCTTCACTGCCACGAATACCAAAGCGCGATTGACCCGCAATACCACTGGCCATCCCAAAGTTCCTGCTGTCGTCCAACTGCTTTTCCAGCAGCAGGCCGCTGTCCAGCAGGCCATAAAGTTGCACGCTGCTTTGCTGTGCCATCGCAGCGCCGGACCCGACACATGCCATGGCCAACACACCCGCTACTACCCCCACTCGTCCTTGGCTCATCCCCACTTCCTTTGTTTCACTAATGGAATGCTGTTTTATATTAGGAACAGAAGGTATAAAATCATTTAAACTTCGAAAGAAATGAGTAGAAACCCTTTAGGCATGAATCACTTCAGGCAGACAGAGCGCTGTTTGTCACAATGGCGTCCCCCACTCTTATACTTAGCCACATCAACTAATCCGCTGTGACCAACACCGAAGAGAGCTTATGAGTACGACTTTGCCGGCACAACAAAACTACACCGTGCCTGGGCTGGAGCGCGGCCTGCGTTTGTTATTCGAATTCAACCGTAACGAGCAGACTTTGACGGCTCCTGAACTGGCCAAAAGGCTGGAGCTTCCCCGCACTACGACCTTCAGGTTGTTGGCAACTCTGGAGAACCTGGGCTTTGTACAGCGTGTAGAGGGCGGCCATACCTATAAACTAGGCATGGCCATTTTGCGATTGGGATTTGAGTATTTGGCGTCGCTGGAGTTAACCCAACTGGGCACCCCCATCTTGGAACGTGTGCGTGATCAGACCGGACTATCGTGCAACCTGGCGATACAGGATGAACACAGCGCCGTCATCATTAGTAAAGTGGCCGCCCCCACTCCTTTTGTCAGCACCGTGCATGTAGGCACGCGTTTGCCCTTACATGCCACCCTGCTAGGGCGTGTGCTCTTAAGTGATATGAAACCGGCGGATTTGCTGCAGCTGTATCCCGAGGACATCCTGCCCAGATTTTCTGAGCGTACCCCCACCACGACAGCCATGCTGTACGAGCTGATCCGCCAAGATGCCGAACGCGGCTATGGCTATGACGAAGGGTATTTTGAACCTGAGGTAGGCAGCGCGGCCGTCCCCATACGCAATAAACAGGGACATATTGTTGCCGCTCTGGGCGTGACCATCCCGGTCAGTTATTTGCGCTCCGGCAAACTGGACACCGCTGTGCTCGTCAACACGGTAAGCAGTGCTGCAACGGAGCTGTCCCAACTGCTGGGCTACCACAGCAGCTCACCCTCAACAAAATAGAATAGATGAATTGCGTCGGGCATCGCCAAACAGCGACAAGAGAAACCACTTGCCCTTTGATTGCACTATCTGAGGGTGGCAGCGCTGCTCGTTCAAGATGGGGACCTGAGGCCTGACAAAGGCACGGCCTAATGCTTGCGTGAGCCCCCGAAAAGCAGGGCTTACGCAAGGCAACCATGATCTTTTTTGCGAGGCTTAGGTTGCGCCCGGGGTTTGCGCCAGCACTATGGCATGGGCCCGAACATCTTCAGGCCAGGCGGCCAACAATTCCTTGAAGCGCCCTCGCTCATCAGCAAACAAGGCCCGTATCGCTTCTTCAAAGCCTGGCAAGTCACCGCCAATCGCCGTCATAAAGTTATATGTACGCTCCTGCGCTTGGCGACGCTGGTCTTTGGCCGTGCTAGCACGACGCGCTTCTTCAACCAATTTGCGCAAAGCCACGGACGCCCCCCCGGTCTGGGTAGCCAACCAATCCCAGTGCCGTGGCAGCAAAGTTACTTCACGCGCAATAACGCCTAACTTGGGGCGACCCCGCCCTCGGGGGGCGTCAGCTTCAGTTTGCTCTGCTTCTGGCTCCGGAACACTTAGGGGCTCATAACGCTGGGCCAGCTCCTCTGGCGTGCCCTGTGTATTCACATCCACAAAGCTACCCGTCACATCATCAAAGATCAGAACAGGATCATTAGTTTTGCCTTCCAGCGCCCTTTTAACGGCCAACACATTGGCAAGCATAGGACCGGACGCGATGCGGCGGTGACCCAAGAAGCTGGTGTAGGTATGGGGATAAATCCTTGTCATGGCAAACCACGCTTTCAAGTAGAAAGATTACATTTTTACCCGGGTGATATTAATCAGTCAATATTACCCGGATAAAAATCAAAAACTGTTGTTAAACCGTTTTTATCAAACTCATCCATATACACAGCCGCCTCCCCTTCCTCATGCTCGGAGCAGCCACGAAAAAACGCCCCCAGGATAAGTTCCAGGGAGCGTTTTATCCGGCTCAATCTGCACACACGATACAGACCGTTTTACTTAGGATTCCAGTAACGCCCCAGTCAAGGGAGTCAGAACCGAAAACGGCCCGCGCGTCGCCACATGCGCAGGACGCGGAGCCAAGCCCTGCTTGGGATCGCCCACACTATTTTCCACGCTGTTATAGACCGTGAATACATTAGCTCGTGGCCAAGGTGAAATATTGCTGGCCGAACCATGCAAGGTATTGCAATCAAAGAAGATCACCGAACCGGCCTTGGCGGTAATGGCCTCAATGCCTCCTTGATCCACCAGCAAACGCAGGCTGATCGGATCAGGCACGCCATACTCCTGCTTGCGCAAGGACTCCTTGTAATGGTCGTCCGGTGTTTGACCCGTGCACGAAATGAACTGACGGTGCGAACCAGGAACCAGCATCAAAGGCCCATTGCACACATTGTTATCTGTGAGCAGCACCGAGCAGCTTAATGCTCGCATCTGCGGCATGCCGTCTTCGATATGCCAGGTTTCAAAGTCCGAATGCCAATAAAACTCTTTGCCGGTAAAGCCCGGTTTCAGGTTGGCCCGGGACTGATGTACGTAGACATCCGAACCCAGAATCTGACGGGCGACATCCAGCACACGTGGATCGCGCACCAGGCGGGCTATCAGCTCGCTGAGCTCATGCACTCGAAAGATCGAGCGCACGGCCTGACTGCCTTTTTCCACCACGGCCTCTTCACGCGATAAGATGCCGGGATCAGAGCTCATGGCCTCTACATTACCCAGCAAAGCCTGCACTTCCTGCGCATTGAACAAATCGGGCAACAACAGAAAACCATTGCTCTCATAGTCCCGCAGTTGGGCTTTGTTCAAGGGCTGACTACCTACCGGGTCCGGATACACCACCGGCTCCTGGCGGCTGACGATGGCCGCCGTTCGCTCTGTACGAGATGTGTACAGATCGCTCATGGTCACTGTCATGATGATCTCCTTCCTTCTTTAGTCTTCCACGATGGCTGGGTAAACCCCTTTCTCATCGTGAACTTCCTGACCGGTCAGGGGCGGATTGAACACACAAATTACTCGCAGCGGCTCTTTGCCACCGCGCAGATAATGTTCATCGTGCTGATCCAACGCATAGACCACGCCTGGGCCCAAATCGTATTTCTTGCCGTCGGCAACGGTTTCAATTTCACCATCACCCTCAACGCACCACACAGCTTCCAGGTGATTCTGATAATGAATATGCGTCTCGGTGCCAGGAAAAATAACGGTTTCGTGAAAGGAAAAACCCATGCCGTCTTTCTTGAGCAAGACACGGCGACTAACCCAGGTATCCGTGCGCACTTCGTCGCAGGTTCCAATCACATCTTGTACATTTTTCACCAACATTACCGTGCTCCTCCAATCTTCAGAATCTTGGCCTGGCTACCGCGCTTGGACAAGCACTGGGCCACACTGCGCTCAATAATGTCCAGACCTTGAGTCAGCTCTTCATTATTGATCGTCAAGGCAGGTAGCAGCTTCAGGACTTCGTCGTGCGCACCCGAGGTTTCAATCACCAAGCCTTGCTTGAAGCACTGGGCCGCAATCTCATTAGCCAAACCGGCTCCGGGTGGCGTCACCAAACCCTGGATCAGGCCGCGGCCTCGCACACTCAAGCCACGATCGGGGTAGCTGTGCACCAGATTTTCCAACCAGTCACGCACTTGACGCTCTTTGGTCAGAATTTCATTTTCAAACTGCTCATCCGCCCAATAGCTTTCCAAGGCTTGAGCCGCTGTCACAAAGGCCAGGTTATTGCCACGAAAGGTGCCGTTATGAGCGCCCGGTTTCCACACATCCAGTTCAGGGCGCATCAAGACCAGCGACATGGGCAGGCCAAAACCAGACAAGGATTTGGACAACGTGATGATATCGGGGCTGATACCAGCTTGTTCAAAACTGAAAAAGCGACCGGTACGACCGCAACCGACCTGGATATCATCCACAATCAGCAACATATCGTGCTCGCGGCACAAGCGCTGCAATTCACGCAGCCAACGCTGTGTGGCCACGTTCACGCCGCCTTCACCTTGCACGGTTTCCACGATGACCGCGGCAGGATGGTCCAGACCGCTGCTGGGATCTTCCAACAGGCGTTCCAGGTAAGCCATCGTGTTGACGTCTGGGCCCAAGTACCCGTCGTACGGCATGAAGGACGTATTGCCCAATGCCACACCGGCTGCATTACGAAACTTGGAATTCGCCGTCACTGCCAGGGAACCCGTGCTGACGCCGTGGAAACCGTGCGTAAAGGAAATCACATTCTGGCGGCCTTTTACTTGGCGAGCCAACTTCAACGCAGCTTCCACTGCATTGGTGCCGGTTGGACCGGTAAACTGCAAACGGTAGTCCCAACCGCGCGGTTTGAGCAGAACTTTGTCCACCGTTTCCAAAAAATACTTCTTGGCGCTGGTGGCCATGTCCAAACCGTGTACTAAGCCGTCGGTGTTCAGGTATTCAATCAACTTTTCTTTCAGCTGAGGATTGTTATGCCCGTAATTGAGCGTACCGGCCCCACTGAAAAAATCGATGTATTGCCTGCCTGACTCGTCCTCCAAGACCGAGCCTCGGGCCTTATTGAAAATGACCGGAAAGGACCGGACGTAGCCTCTTACTTCAGACTCCATCCGGTCGAATATTTTTAAATCAGTCATATTTCCTCTCCTAGTTATAGAACGGTGTGTCTTGAGCCGACAAACAACAATCAGCGAACCAGACCGGCTCAACCGCTCTTTTGCGTAAAGTCCCCTTATCCAGAGTCCAAGGGGCCGATTCGTAATAGAGGTTCTGCCTCGTGTGCCTGATCGGCAAACAAGGCGGTATCGAAAAACCCCTGTTCCTGCATGGGCACATCCCAACGCCGGGCCATCGCCGCAAACAGGCCACGCGAGGCCAGGTTGCCGGGGCTAACCGTCGTTTCCAGATAGCGCAATGCACGAGTGCTCAAGCGCTGCTTCAAGTGATCTAGCATGGCTTGTCCCAAACGTTGTCCACGAGCACGCTGATGCACGGCAACCTGCCATACAAAGAGCACATCGGGACGGTCGGGGAGAAAATAGGCAGAGATGAAACCGTCTATTTGTTCCCCGCACTGCGCGACAACGCAGGTCTGGGGAAAGTGCTCACTGAGCAGCAAATAAAGGTATTCAGAATTCAGATCCAGTGGCGGGCATTGTGCAATCAGCTGATGGATCGCAGCGGCGTCACGCAATAAAGGAGCACGCAATACCAGTGACGGGTCAGTGGGGGCCGGATCGGCGGCAGGCACACTGCTGGCCGAGCCGCCCGTAGCAGGCTGATCCGTCAAACTACCAACCCGGATTCAGGGGGAACATCCCCTTCCGGGACCTCAAGCAAAGGCGATACCGACTCACCCGTCTCCAGCACAACATCGGGGTCGGAATCCAGTAAACGGACAATGCGCTCCAACGATAAAGTCATGGTGGCCTGCTCCAGTTCGGGCAGTTCATTGAGCGCATCGGACAATTTCTTTTGCAAGGGCGACGGCGTATCACGTGCCAGGGTCACACCTTCCGGTGTCGCACTGACAAACACAATGCGACGGTCTTCGCGGCCGCGTTCACGCAGCACCAGTTTTTTATCTTCCAGACGATCCAGAATCCCTACAACGGTGCTAGGGCTGACATGCATCTCACGGCTGATGGCCGTAGCTGTCAACGGGCCTTTCTCGATAATCGTGCGCAGGCAGATCAACTGGGGCGCCGTGATATTGCTGTACGCCGACAGTTGCCTGGAGTGCAGGGCAATCGAGCGCGTAATCTGACGCAAGGCCCGCAAAATTCGTAAATCGTAGTGTTGATCTGTAGTCATTTAATTAGCCAAACAAAATAATTCAGCACGATTAATTCGTGTTGAAATGATATGCCTAGAAAAGTCCCAATCATCTTGGAGGTAAGAGCGTGGTTTTGACTCAAAGCCCAAAAAACGTAAGTGCCTGACCTCTAGGACGCACGCAAGAGCAACATGCCTTGCTAGTCCAGCCCTGTTTGTTACTGAAGGATTGCCCAAGGCGACATAAGGCTTACGGTACACTGCTGCCAGTTCCTGACGAAATCGGTTAACACGCATCGTCCAACGCCCTGCCCTAGCCTTCAAGCCATGGCTTGAAGGGCGCCAAAACCTGATACAAGCCCGGCCCATTAACCCATAAGTCGCTTGGCCAAGTAAAGCCGCCTTCCTGTGGCTCCCGCCCAGGGCGAACCAAGTCGCCATTGAAACACGCATGAAGCAAACCGATAAGGCAACCCTGATTGGGCTGATCGCCATTGTCCTTTGGAGCACCATCGTCGGCCTGATCCGCAGTGTCAGCGACTCTCTAGGTGCCACTGGCGGGGCCGCCATGGTCTACACCCTGGCCTCTGTTTTCCTTCTTTTATCGGTAGGCTGGGTACGCCTGCGCGAGTTCCCGCGCCGCTACCTGCTCTGGGGCAGTGTCCTGTTTGTCTGTTATGAGCTGTGTCTGGCCCTGTCCATTGGCTATGCCCACACCAGCCAGCAAGCGATTGAAGTGGGGATGGTCAATTATCTATGGCCCACCTTCACCATCGTGGCGGCTATTTTGTTCAATAGGCAAAAAACCAATTGGCTGATCGCGCCGGGCCTGTTCTTGTCCATGATGGGCATCACCTGGATTCTCGGTGGCGAACAGGGTTTAAGCTTGCACAGTATCCGGCTGAATGTGCAGGACAACCCGCTAAGCTATGGCCTGGCTTTTACCGGTGCACTGATCTGGGCAGGCTATAGCACTCTGACCGCCCGTATCGCCCGGGGCAACAATGGCATCACTTTATTTTTTATGCTGACCGCTGGCGTGCTGTGGATTAAATACCTGGGCCAGGGAGCACAGGAAATGGTATTTACCGTCCCGGCGCTGGTTTATTTATGGTTGGCCGCAATTGCCATGGGTTTTGGTTATGCCGCCTGGAATGTCGGCATTCTGCACGGTAATGTCACGATATTGGCAGGGGCCTCTTACTTTATTCCGGTATTCTCGGCTGCCTTGTCCACCTTTTTGCTGCAAGCACCTTTAACACTGACATTCTGGCAAGGCTCAGCAATGGTCTGTTGCGGGGCGCTGCTGTGTTGGTTGGCCACCCGCGCCCGCAAACCAGTCTCCAACAAAAGCAGGCAAGCCTCTTGATACGCGGCTAAAGAACAGACCAAACACCGAACAAAAAGCAGAGCCTAAAGCACGCGCCAAGCCAAAACTGAAAACAATATGCTGCTGTGCAAAAAGCACCGTGAAAAAAAACTGCCCAAAATAGAATGATCTTGGGCAGTTTTCATTTCAAGCCATTTTATTAGGTGCCGAATAAAATCAGGCCGTGCCACCTACCGTCAGGTTTTCCATACGCACAGTCGGAATACCCACCCCAACGGGTACGCTCTGCCCTTCTTTTCCGCAAGTGCCCACACCCGAATCCAGCTGCATATCATTACCAATCATGCTGATCTGATTCATGGCATCAGGGCCACTGCCAATCAAGGTCGCCCCTTTAACGGGATACATCAGCTTGCCGTTTTCAATCACCCAGGCTTCCGAGGTCGAGAAAACGAACTTACCGCTCGTAATATCAACCTGACCACCACCGAAGTCCACGGCATATAGGCCTTTTTTAACCGAGGCAATAATTTCCTGAGGATCTTTATCGCCACCCAGCATAAAGGTATTGGTCATACGGGGCATGGGCAAGCTGGCATAAGACTCACGGCGACCATTTCCGGTCACGGCTGCGCCCATCAGGCGAGCGTTATGAGTATCTTGCAGATAGCCTTTCAAAATGCCGTCTTCAATCAAGACCGTACGTTGCGTGGCATTACCCTCGTCATCCATATTCAGCGAACCACGGCGATTTTCCAAGGTGCCATCATCAATGACAGTAACGCCTTTGGAGGCCACACGCTGACCAATCCGGCCGGCAAACAAACTGCTGCCACGACGGTTGAAATCCCCTTCCAAGCCGTGTCCCACGGCTTCGTGCAGCATAATGCCGGGCCAACCTGGGCCCAGAACCACCGTCATCTGTCCGGCAGGCGCAGGCTTGGCATCCAGATTGGTCATGGCCGAACGCACGGCCTTGTCCACATAGCTGCGCAACATATCGTCAGAGAAGTAGGATAGATCCACCCGCCCGCCGCCCGCGGCCGAGCCACGTTCACGACGACCATTGTGTTCAACAATAACTGACAGCGACAAATGCACCAAAGGACGCACGTCAGCAGCCAGACGACCATCGCTGCCCGCCACCAGCACGACATCGTATTCCGCGCCCAGGCTGGCCATGACCTGCACCACGCGCGAATCAGCCGCACGGGCCAGGGCATCCAGCCGTCCCAGCAACGCCACTTTTTCAGGTGCGGGCAAACTGGCGATGGGATCTGTACCGGTATACAAAGTGGGGCGCTGCGAGCTGGACGGCACCAGAATCCCACTTTTACCCGAACCACCCTGACGGGCGATTGAGCGCACCACGCGGGCCGAAGACAACAAGGCATCGGGGCTTAAGGAGTCCGAATAGGCAAAAGCAGTTTTCTCGCCACTGACTGCCCGCACACCCACACCCTGCTCAATCGAAAAACTACCGCTTTTTACAATCCCCTCATCCAGGCTCCAGCCTTCACTGCGGGTGTATTGAAAATATAAATCGGCGTAGTCAGCCTGATGGGTGAAGATTTCACCGAGCGCACCAGACAAGTGGCTCTCGTCCAAACCCCAGGGGTCGAGCAACAGTCCACGAGCACATTCCAAGGCATTGATAGCCGGATCAACTAGCTTCATCGTTTATTCCTACTGACAGATCCCCGGCAAGCCCAAGGCTGCAAGGGACGAAAATGGGTACCAAGGGACGTCTTGCATCCGATCGGGTTCCGTCTATCTGAGCATTAAAACAGAATGTGCCACCGTATGCGATGCCGGCGTACTGATCGGGCTGTTTTACGGCTTTAATCGCCTTTCCAATGCCCTCTTTCCACTGAGCGGTACAAAAAAACCAATTACGACATTTTCTGATACGGAATTAAAACTATTTTAAAGTTTTCTTAATTGGACGATCACCTATATGGTTTTGGTATAAACCCATCCAAATTCATGATAACCCCTGATTAGATTAATTAATCATGAGCCATAGAATTGGCTAATGGCTATAAACAATTACAAAAGCCAAATACCCTTTTAAATTAATGTTTATTTTTTATCCAAACCACTTATATTTTCAAGAGAATCAAAGTACACTGTTTTTGCATGATAAACATGAGCTTGTGCAGGCAGGGTTTATCAGATAACTACAAACATGAAACAGGAATCCTATATGTCAGTCGAAACTTACAGCTCCGCAAAGCAGAAGATAGAAAAAGAGATTGTGCGTCTGCAAAAACAGATGAAATCCCTACGAGTCAAACAGCGCCGTCCTGTCATCGCGTCTATCGTCAAGTCCATGCAAGATAACGAGATCACGATTGAAGAAGTCGCTGATGCTATGGATAAATCCGCACGTCGCGGTGCTGGTGCCGGCTCTGACAGTCCTAAAACCAGCCTGCCTCCTAAATACCGCCACCCCGGCACCCAGGACACCTGGACAGGCCGTGGTCGCCCACCACGCTGGATCATTGATGCTGAATCCAATGGCCGCAGCCGTGAAGAGTTCCTTATCAAATAAAGCCAGGAACCAAACGAAAGAAAGGGACCACTTGAAAAAGTGGTCCCTTTCTTATTTTTATAAATCCCCTACATAAAGCCCGGTTTCTTGCTGCTCAATCCTTAGGCAAGGGATATCGGATATCAATGACCTGTCCATTATTGCCGGGGAAGCGATCAAATATGGCCTGGGACAAAAATGGCATCTGCTGGTCCAGATTGTCAGAATGGCTATAAGACACCGCCGTGGCACGATACACTTCAGCGTCCGAGTTTTGATTATCTGTAATAATTACATTTAGATAATTTTTATACACAGTGACAGGAACATTCACCACATTCGGAGAATAAAAGAAACCGCCGCCCCACCCGTCATTTGGCGCATAATAGCCGCGCCCTATTCCCCAGGCAGACGGACCATAAAAACTATCGGCAAACTGCGGAACCCAACTTTGCTCCTGCGGATTGCCATAATCCATTTGCACCACAAAACGTGCCGATTTCAAATCCTGTGCCTGAACCAGTCCCGTCACCCCAATCGCTGCACGTACCGAATCAGCAAAGGCCTGATCTTGCAGATTGCTGCTTTTATCCGGCGCGGATTTGATGTAGTAGGTATCGCCACTGGTCACTGCGGGCCAGTGCTGATAGCGCGTTAATTTGGCGGACCAGCTGGGCGCAGCGCAAGCCGTGGTTAATACCGCAAACGCCAGGCTCATCAGGCGTAGAACACGCCAGGAAAACCCTTCAGAAAATAACGTCATAGTTTCACCCCTGCTTGTTTTTCGCGTACACGTTCAAGCCCGTTTGATTACAGCACCGTGGTGCCAACGAACAATTAGTTTACTGCCTGTTTCCTGCCATCAGTGTGGGCGTTCAAACAACATTACAATAGACCATCTTTTTCGATTGTCGGACCAGGATCACATGCGCACAGACACCTTACCTACGATCTCCCGCCACGATTACCAGCCCTACCCCTACCAAATAGAGAAGGTTCGACTGGAGTTTGATTTGGCGGCCGAGCAAACCTTGGTTCGCCTGGCTTTTCGAGCCCGCAGCCTGGACGGCCAGATCCACCCTATGGTGCTGGATGGCGAAGACATTGAACTGCTTGAAGTCAGTATCAACGGCGTTACCCTGACGGCCCAGGACTACCAGCTCAACGAGCAGGGCCTGACGCTCTCACCCCAGCAGCCAGAATTCGATCTGGTGCTAGTCAGCCATTGCCACCCGCAAGACAACACCATGTTGATGGGCCTGTATGTCTCCGGCCAGAACTTATTTACCCAATGTGAAGCCCAAGGTTTTCGCCGTATTACTTTCTTTCCGGACCGTCCTGATGTCATGGCCCGTTATGAAGTGGTTTTGCGTGCGGACACGACGCTCTACCCCTATTTGCTATCCAATGGCAATTTACTAAGCAGTACCCCCTTAGAGGACGGCCGCACACAAGCCGTATGGGAAGATCCTTTTCCAAAACCGGCGTATTTATTTGCACTGGTCGCAGGCGACTTTGATATTCGCGAGCGCGAAATCGTGAAGGAAAATGGTCACCCTGCCTTATTGCAGGTTTATTGTGATCGAGGAGACGGCGATAAAACCGAATGGGCCATGGAATGCCTGGAACATTCGGTACGCTGGGACGAGCAACGCTTTGGCCTGGAACTGGATCTGGACCGCTTCATGATTGTGGCCGCACGCGACTTCAATATGGGCGCAATGGAAAACAAAGGCCTGAACATTTTTAATGCCGCTTATGTATTGGCGGATGCCCAAAGCACCACCGATGCATCCTTCCATGCCGTAGAGGCCGTTATTGGACACGAGTACTTCCATAACTGGACTGGCAACCGCGTCACCTGCCGCGACTGGTTCCAGCTGTCCCTGAAAGAAGGCCTGACCGTTTTTCGCGACCAGGAATTCTCCGCCGACATGCTGGCTAAGGGTCTGGACGGTGCTCAAGCCGCCAGCGCGCGTGCCGTCAAACGTATTGATGATGTGAGTGTGTTGCGCGCCGCCCAGTTTCCTGAAGATGCCGGCCCGATGGCGCACCCCATTCGCCCCGAAAGCTATCAGGAAATCAGCAACTTTTATACCGCTACCATTTACGAAAAAGGCGCGGAAGTCATTCGCATGCAGCACACCTTGCTGGGCGAAGACAATTTCCAAGCCGGTATCCGCGAGTACTTCAAGCGCCATGACGGTCAGGCCGTCACCTGCGATGATTTTGTGGACAGCATGGACAGCGTGTATCGCCAAGCCAAACCCGGCCACAGTCTGGAGCAATTCCGTCGCTGGTATCAGCAAGCCGGCACGCCACGTGTTCAAGTCAGCCTGCAGCACGACCCAGCCACCCAGACAGCGACTCTGACCTTGCGCCAGAGTAATGCACCGGCCGGCATCGAGAACAAGTCCACCCCGAAACCACCTTTGCATATCCCCTTTGCCCTGGGCATGCTGGATCAGCAAGGCCAGCCCTTGACCCTGCATCTGGACGAACACCAGGGCGATACGCTGGTTCTGGACTTCACCGAAGTCGAACAAAGCTGGACCTTCAGCCAAATCCC
>SMEP01000077.1_pt1 | contig 29075 bp, 43 predicted proteins | sample 2456231 | NCBI WGS metagenome assembly SMEP01 (sample SAMN10132595, study PRJNA489261) | soil metagenome | isolation source: day1 control-silty clay loam soil ammended with raw manure from dairy cow... | place: USA | collected 2015-05-15
GGCGATGCCAGACTTAATGGCAGAAATGATTAAGCAAAAAATTGGTCATCCACTAGCGGGTGCCAATACAGCTTGGGTACCATCACCAACAGCTGCAACATTACACGTAACGCATTATCATGAAGTGAATGTGAAAGATGTGCAAAAAGGCATCGAAACATCGGAAGATTTACAAGATGCGATTTTACAAATTCCAGTAGCACCAAACACAGATTGGTCAGCTGAAGAAATTCAACAAGAATTAGATAACAACGCACAAGGTATTTTAGGTTATGTCGTGCGCTGGGTAGAACACGGAGTTGGCTGCTCGAAGGTGCCGGATATTAATGATATCGGGTTAATGGAAGACCGTGCAACACTACGTATTTCAAGTCAGCACGTAGCAAACTGGTTACACCATGGTATTTGTTCAAAAGAACAGGTTGAGGAAACATTAAAACGTATGGCAAAAGTGGTAGATGCACAAAACGTCGACGACTCAGCGTACACGCCAATGTCAGCAAACTACGAGGAATCCGTAGCATTCCAAGCAGCGAGCGAATTAGTGTTTAAAGGCTATGATCAGCCAAGCGGTTACACAGAGCCGATTTTACACAAAAAACGTATTGAAGCAAAAGCAAAGCAAAAAGTGAACGCATAATAGAAAACACTACTACTAATCTCGAAAAAGATTAGTAGTAGTGTTTTGACGTTTAATAGTCGTGAAGGAATGCAACTTTTCTTTGAGGGGGAATGCTATAATAATAAGTACTATTCATACTAAGGAAGTAGAAAATATATGTTTAACAAAATTGAATCAATCGAAACATTTAATACGTATATCAAAATTATGAAAGAGGCCATTCCTAGTGATTTGTCGGTCGCTATCTGTGATATGGAAAAATTTATTGCTTATTATCCAGGAAAGAATTTAAATTTACATATCCGTATTGGGCAAGCTTTACACATGGAGGAGCCTTTAAAAATTGCACTACAAACGAATCGCCGTTTAGAGGCTACTGTACCAGCAGATTTTTATGGCTTTGAGTTTATCGGGACAGCTACTCCATTACATGATCACCAAGGTAAAGTAATCGGGGGTATTGCTGTTCAAGTACGTAAACAGTCAGAATTGATTGCAATATCGAATACAATATTGGGTTCATTAACACAAGCCACAGTTCAAATTCAACAAATCACGGAGCATTCCTCCTCACTAACAGAGACAGCTAATGAATTATTACAGCAATCAACGCAAGCTCAACAAAATGTAGCGCAAACTTCCCAAATTTTAACGCTCATGAAGCGCATGGCGGACCAAACGAATTTACTTGGGCTAAATGCAGCTATTGAAGCAGCACGTGCAGGGGAATCAGGGAGAGGGTTTGAAGTTGTAGCAACAGAAATTCGAAAATTTTCTAAAGACACGATTGATTCCACACAACAAATTCGTGGAACGATGGAGCAAATTAACGTAGCGACTAAAAAAATGTCGGAATCAATTGTCCAAGTTGCAACAATTGGTAATGGACAAACGGAACTGGTAAAGCAAGTTTCTGATTTTATAAAAACAATTCAAGAAATGTCTACGCAATTAAATGATTATGCTAGTAAACTATAAAAACAAGGCGTCTGGAAAGCAATTTTTGGACGCCTTTTTTACGGTGAGGATGATAACAATTCATTGTAAAACAAATTCGTGTGCAAGCTGAATGAACTCACGCACAGAGTACGGTAAGTATTTATTTTTCTTCCATGTAATTCCGAGCTCTAAATGAATGGCTTGCTCTTCGAACGGGATCCGTTTGATGGAATCATACGGAATTTTTTCAGCGATTTTTTGTGGTAATAGTGCAATGCCGAGCTTTGCCTGTACCATTTCAATAAATAAATCCTTCTGCGTTGTTTCGCAGGCAATTGTCGGATAAAATCCGTGGTTTTTACATTCCTCAATAATTCGATCAAATAAAATAAAGTCCTTGCGGTAAATGATGAATGCTTCATTCGCTAAGTCACTCATTGCAATCGTTTTTTGCCCTGCGAGTCGATGGCTTTCATGCACAATCAGTTGTAACGGGTCTTTTAAAAAGCGAATGGTTTCTAAATTTTCATTGGTCGACGTCACACTACAAACAAGGCCAATATCAAGTTCGCCAGTTTCGATTTCTTCGCGAATTCGCTTTGTCCCGACCTCTGTTAATAAAATTTCGATATATGGATGTTGTTCTTTGTAAACGCTGATGAGCTTTGAGAAAAATTCAGCGCCGACAATTGGAGGAATGCCGATGCGAATTTGCCCTTTTTTTAATTGCATTAAATCCGTTAATTCGGAGCGCATATTTTGGAAGGCTTCGAGCACCTGCATGGAATTGATCAGTACGGCTTGGCCGGCATCGGTTAGCTCGAGCCGCTTAGATGACCGGTAAAATAACGGCACGCCAAGTTCTGCTTCAAAGTTTTGAATGGCTTTACTAATCGATGGCTGTGAAACGTGCAAAGTGGCAGCTGCCTTAGTGAAGCTTAGCTGTTTGGCGACCTCTACGAAATATTCAATTTGGCGAATGTCCATGTTTTCACCCCGCTCTAAGTATTGTTTCGATTATAGCAAAGTTTATACAGTCTGGAATATAGTGTATTTTGTATAATAGAGAAGAAGGGGTGTGTACGAAAATGAAAGTATTATTAATCGAAGATGATGAATCGATTTTTTCATTAATTAAAGAACGATTTTTACAATGGGATATCGAGGTAGTTGGACCAGAAAATTTTCAGCAGGTAATGACAACGTTTGATCATGAATCCCCACAGCTTGTATTAATTGATATTCAACTGCCGGCCTTTGATGGTTTTCATTGGTGCCGTGAAATTCGGGCAAAATCGAATGTGCCGATTCTGTTTTTATCATCGCGCGATCACCCAATGGATATGGTGATGGCGATGCAAATGGGGGCGGATGATTTTGTGCAAAAGCCATTTCACATGGAAGTGCTCATCGCAAAAGTGCAGGCGATGCTGCGTCGCACATATAATTATCAGGAAACGGTGCAAAGTGATCATGAAACTTGGTGTGATGCAGAAATCAACTATGACCGTGCACTTGTGCAGTTTAACAATCAGCAAGTTGAATTAACGAAAAATGAATTGTTTATTTTAAAGGTGCTCGTCAAAGCAAAGGGCCAGATTGTATCACGTGATGACTTAATGCGTAAATTGTGGGATGATGAGCGCTTTGTGAATGATAATACGCTGACGGTGAATGTTAATCGCTTGCGTCAACGTTTAGAGGATATTGGCTTAGTCAATGTCATTGTCACGAAAAAGGGGCTTGGCTATATGGCGGTGGCTGAATGATTCGCCTGTTTTTGAAGCAACACTTGAGCTGGCTGTTATTTTTAGTCGTTTTGCAGCTCCTTGTTAATTTAATCGTCTACGTAGATCAAGGTCTTCAAGGGGTGTCGCTAATCTATATGAATTTAGTTTGGCTCGTGCTTAGTTTGGCCTTTGTCTGTTGGCGCTATATGAGGGATGCAAAATTAATGAAGGCTTATGAATTAGAGAAAAGCACGTATGTAGAAGCGGTAAAGGCCACGTATGAGCTCGCGCTTGCGCAGCAAAAGGTCGAATTACAAGAACAGAAATTAATGCTTCTTGAACGCCAAGACGAGCTACTCGCTTGGGTGCATGAAATGAAATCACCCATGACGGCGATGCAGCTCTTAACCGAGCAAATTAGTAATGTAGACGTCAAGGAGCGCCTTGAAGCTGAATGGTTACGCTTATATTTACTGCTTGATCAGCAGCTGCATGCCACACGCTTGATGACGATTGAACAGGATAATCGGATGGAGCCGGTACGCTTAAAAGAAGTGCTTGTCCAGGAAATTAAAGCGCTGCGTAGCTGGTGTTTTGATAAACAAATTGCCATCGAGATGAATGATGTTGAGCTCGACGTCATAACGGATCGTAAATGGCTAGGGTTTATCGTACGTCAAGTGCTGTCAAATGCAGTGAAGTATAGCAATGTAGGTGGAGAGGTACAACTTTATGCCACAGTTGAGGATGATCAAGTAGTGTTGGTTATTCAAGATAACGGAATTGGAATCAAAAAAGAGGATTTACCACGTGTGTTTCGCAAATCGTATACCGGAACAATTGGACGCGAAACAAGTACAGCGACTGGCATGGGGCTCTATTTAGCGAAGCAAGCAGCAGATTCACTAACTGTGAAGCTAGTGATTGAATCAACCGAAGCAGTAGGTACAACGGTGAAAATTCGTTTCCCAAAAGTGAATGATTATTATAAAACGCTCAGCTAAGTGACAACTTCGTCACTTTGGGGGCGTTTTTGTCATGTAAATCAAACGATTTTCTAGCTTTGAATAGGTACAATAGAAGCAATAAGAGCAAAAGGGAAGGATTGATTGAACATGAGTATTTTAATCGCACGTAAAGTTCGAAAAACATACGGCAAGCGTACACTTGCACAAGAAGTATTAAAGGGTATTGATTTAGAAGTAGAAAAAGGCGAGTTTGTCGGAATTATGGGTTCATCGGGCTCAGGGAAAACGACGTTATTAAACGTTTTATGCTCGATTGACCAAGTGACAGATGGGCTTGTTGAAATTAACGGACAAAAATTACAAGGCATGAAAGAGCGTGACTTAGCAAAGTTCCGCCGTGATGAGCTTGGCTTTATTTTTCAGGATTATAATTTATTAGATACATTAACAGTGAAAGAAAATATCCTCTTACCGCTATCGCTGAGCTCGATTCCAAGAGCAGCAGCTGAGCATCGTTTACAGGAGCTTGTGAAAATTTTAGGAATTGAAGATATTTTAACGAAGTATCCAAATGAAATTTCAGGTGGGCAAAAGCAACGTACGTCAGCTGCGCGTGCACTGATTTCAAATCCGTCACTAGTGTTTGCCGATGAGCCTACAGGAGCACTCGATTCAAAATCAGCAACAGCGTTACTTGATAATTTATCGAAAATTAACAAGGCCAAGCAAGCAACGATCATGATGGTCACACATGATGCGGTTGCAGCGAGCTTCTGTTCACGCGTGCTGTTTTTAAAGGATGGGCAAATTTATACTGAGCTGTATAAGGGTGATAAATCACGCACCGAGTTTTTCCAACAAATTTTAAGTACGCAAAGTGTTTTAGGCGGTGAGCAAAGTGAAGCTTAGTCAGCTCGTTTTTAAAAGTATGCTTAAAAACATCAAGCATTACTATTTATATTTCTTCGCACTTATTTTTAGTGTGACACTGTATTTTTCATTTGAGACGTTGCAATATAACCCATCTGTTATTGAGGCGACGACGAGAAGTGGCTCGGCAACAGCCGGTTTTGGGGCAGCGACGTATATGCTGTATGCGATTGTTTTAGTATTTGTACTGTATGCGAATCATTTATTTATTCGTCGTCGTAGTAAAGAAATTGGCTTGTACCAACTCATTGGGATGACGAAAGGGTTAGTCATTCGATTGATTGTCTTAGAAAACATTGTGATTTTTGCTGGTTCGGTATTAATCGGAATGGGGATTGGCTTACTGAGCTCACGATTATTTGCAATGATTTTATTGAAGGTATTAAATTTTGACGCGGTTGTAAAAATGACATTCCGCTCAGAGGCTGTGATTAGTACTGCGCTCATGTTTGGACTTTTACTTGTCATTATTATCATTCAAATGGCGTGGATGGTGCACCGTACAACATTACTTGCACTGTTTAATCAATCGAAGCAAGCAGATGAAAAAGTAAAGCGTTTTAGTGTGTTAAATATGGTGATGGGCGCTATTGGGCTTGCGTTAATCGCATTTGGCTATTACAAAAGCTCGATTTTATTTTCAGCCGAATCGGTAGGAAACTTGTTTACGAATATGCTGATTATTTTAGCGACAACAATTGGTGGTACGTTTTTAGTATTCCGTTTTTCAGTAGCGTTTGTGCTGAATATTTTCCGACTACGTAAACAAGGACATTTATCATTAGGTGATGTATTGGCGCTTACACCAATTATGCACCGAATGAAAAGTAACTCGAAATCATTAACGCTTATTACCGTAATGACAGCCGTATCATTAGCGATTACGACGTTATCTTACATTAGTTATTATTCTTCACAGGCAACAGCAGAGCAAGAAGTGCCAGGGGATTATATTGCGGTAAATGGCAATGAGGTAGACTTTTTAACAGCGTTAGATGAACAAGGCATTTCTTATGAAACAGAGGCCATTCATTTAGAGCAAATTGAAATCGATAATGCAGACTTTTTACCAGAATATCTTGTTGAGCAGTTTAATGGCAAAACGATTTCTAGCTCATATGTTGTGTCACTAGCGGATTACAAGCGTTTCTATCCAGAGTTAGCGCTTAGTGATGATGAAATCGTAGTAACCTCATATAATGGCTTTAGTGCGATATTTGCCGTGATTGAGCCGGGTAAGGAAATGAAGGTCTTTATTGCGGGGCAACAATCACAAAAAGTGATTAAAGCCGTGCACGAAGATGCGATTTTATCGTGGCGATTAACATCGAATGCACCTGTTTTTGTTGTGAATGATGCGATTTTTGAACAAATTAAAACAGCAAACAAAGCAGCAGATGTGACTATACCGTATACCGTACAGACAGCAATTAATATCGATGAATCGTATATGAAGACACATCAACAGCAAATTGAGAAATTATATAAAACAACAAAAGCGAATCTATTAGATGAAAAAGGTTCAAAATTAAGTTCACAAGAAACAGTGAAACAATATAACTTAAATCTATTTGGTACAACGATTTTTGTTACAGCGTTTTTAGGATTAGCCTTTTTACTCGCGACAGGAAGCATTTTATACTTTAAACAAATGTCAGAGGCAGATGAAGAAGCGGCTTCTTATACGATTCTTCGTAAAATCGGCTTTACCGAACAAGAAATTTTACGTGGTATTATGTTAAAACAGCTGTTTAACTTTGGTGTGCCATTACTAATAGGCTTATTACACAGTTATTTTGCAGTTAAATCCGGGTGGTTTATGTTTGGTACAGAACTCGTTACACCTTTAGTTATTACGATGTCTCTCTATATTGCGATGTACATTGTATTTGCGCTACTAACAATCAATTATTACAAAAAAATAATTAAACAAGCTTTATAATACTTCAAAACCGTCAATTGTTGCTCGATTGACGGTTTTTTTCTATGTGAAATTGTTGACGATGGTCAGATTTTCTTGTAACTTTAACACATTAGTAATTTAGCAGACGAAAGTGAAGTGTATATTATGAATGCTGTTTTAATAGCGGTAGGGGTCATGCTTATTTTGAGCTTACTGCGTATAAATGTTGTTTTATCATTAACAGTAGGGGCCATTGTTGGTGGTTTTACTGGTGGTTTAAATAGTACAGAAACAATTAAGGCGTTTACGGACGGTTTAGGTGGCGGTGCAACGCTTGCACTTAGCTACGCGTTACTTGGTGGGTTTGCACTAGCGATTTCACGTACAGGCGTACCTGAAGTATTAGTAAAAGCGATTTTAAAGTTAGTACAACGTGAAGGGGATTCACAAAAGAAAGGTGCTGCCAAAGCATTAATCTTTGTTGTACTACTTGCGATGGCGATTATGTCACAAAACTTAATTCCGGTGCATATTGCGTTTTAGCAATTTTAACGTTTGGTTTAATTATGCCGTATATGTTTATTCCAGCGGGCTTTGGTTTGATTTATCAAGATCTTATCGTTACGCAAATGGGACTAGCAGGCCTTGAAGTGGCGATGAGCGACGTTCCTAAGGCAATGGCTATTGTCGCGCTTGGGATGGCTGTAGGGCTTGTGGGGGCGTTTATCGCGTACCGTAAACCACGTAAGTACGAAGATATCGAAATGGAAGCATCAACTGCTTTAGAAAAAGAAGTAAAACCACGCAATTTAGTATTCGCTGCGATTGCATTAGTCGCATCGTTAGCGGTTCAAATCCCAACTGATTCAATGATTATGGGATCACTTGCAGGGATTATCATTTTATACGTGACAGGCGCATTAAAAGTAAAAGAAGCAGATGCAGTGCTTTCAGACGGGATGCGTATGATGGCGTTCGTTGGATTTGTCATGATTTCAGCAAATGGTTTCTCGGGTGTTATTAATGCAACAGGAGATGTTGAACTGTTAGTTGCTGGTGCGATGGATGTATTCGGTGGTAACGTCAATATTGCCGTACTTGTTATGCTAATCGTTGGTTTAATCGTAACAATGGGGATTGGTTCTTCCTTTGCAACGATTCCGATTATCGCAGCAATCTTTGTTCCGATTGCAATGGAGTTAGGTTTAAGTGAATTAGCCATTATTTGTTTAATTGGTACAGCAGGCGTACTTGGGGATGCCGGTTCACCAGCGTCAGACTCAACGCTTGGTCCGACAGCAGGTTTAAATGTCGACGGGCAGCACAATCATATTTGGGATACATGTGTACCAACATTCATCTTCTATAACATTCCACAAATCATTTTCGGATGGCTTGCAGTGGTTTTCTTCCTATAATAATGTCGTCACCCCTATCAAATGAGGGTGACGATTTTTTGTAGGTTTAGATATTGGGAGGGTACATGTTTTCAGAATATTTTATCTAAAGGAATTTGGTTTCTTTTCAGTTGCTTTCAGACGAATACTCTTATATACTAGGTAACGGCTCAAAAGAGCGAATGGTATATAATATAAAGAATAAACGTTATTGAAAAAAGAATTTTGCTAAAACACTTGCGATTTTCTTTTTTAACGTGTATAATTTTCAATGTTGGTCTTTGACTGCTAAGAAGCGAGAGGTTGCCGACACACCCGGCCGCTTTGCCATGGCGGTGTGACGGAGAAATTTTCGTGGAGAATGTCTAGAAAATAGGCGAGAAGGAGGGAAAGTAATGGCAAAACAAAAAATTCGTATTCGTTTAAAAGCGTATGATCATCGTATCCTTGATCAATCTGCTGAGAAAATCGTTGAAACTGCGAAACGTTCAGGTGCTGGTGTATCGGGTCCGATTCCACTACCTACTGAAAGATCTGTTTATACAATCTTACGTGCGGTTCATAAGTACAAAGATTCTCGTGAGCAATTTGAAATGCGCACACACAAACGTCTTATCGACATCGTTAACCCGACACCACAAACTGTTGATGCGTTAATGAAGCTTGATTTACCATCTGGCGTTGATATCGAAATCAAACTTTAATGGTAAAAACACAATATAAACTTTTTAAAAATTTACAGGAGGTGTGACAAATGACTAAAGGAATCTTAGGTAGAAAAATTGGTATGACTCAAGTTTTCGCTGAAAACGGAGATCTTATCCCAGTAACAGTAATCGAAGCTACTCCAAACGTAGTTTTACAAAAGAAAACTGTTGAAACTGACGGCTACGAAGCAATCCAAGTTGGTTTTGAAGACAAGCGCGTTAAGCTTTCTAACAAACCAGAACAAGGCCACGTAGCAAAAGCGAACACGGCTCCTAAGCGCTTCATCCGTGAGTTCCGTAATTTAGATACTACGGCTTACGAAGTTGGTCAAGAAGTCAACGTAGAAATTTTCGCAGAAGGCGATGTAATTGATGTAACTGGTGTTACTAAAGGTAAAGGTTTCCAAGGTGTTATTAAACGCCATGGTCAATCTCGCGGACCTATGTCACATGGTTCTCGTTACCACCGTCGTCCTGGTTCAATGGGTCCAGTTGCTCCGAACCGCGTATTCAAACAAAAGAAATTACCTGGTCAAATGGGTGCTGTCGTTAAAACAATCCAAAACCTTGAAATCGTTAAGGTTGATGTTGAACGTAACCTATTATTAGTAAAAGGTAATGTTCCTGGTTCTAAAAAAGCGTTAGTAACAGTTAAGACTGCTATTAAATCTAAATAATTCTCTCAAGAAAGGAGGAAACAGGAATGACAAAAGTATCTGTACTTAGTCAAACAGGTGCTTCAGTAGGCGAAATCGAATTAAACGATGCGATTTTCGGAATCGAGCCAAATGAAGCAGTATTATTCGACGCTGTAGTTGCTCAACGTGCTTCTCTACGTCAAGGTAATCACAAAGTTAAAAACCGTTCTGAAGTTGCTGGTGGTGGTCGTAAGCCATGGCGTCAAAAAGGAACTGGTCGTGCTCGTCAAGGTTCTATCCGCTCTCCACAATGGCGTGGCGGTGGTGTTGTATTCGGTCCTACTCAACGTAGCTACGCTTACAAACTACCTAAAAAAGTTCGTCGTTTAGCTCTTAAATCAGCTTTATCAGCTAAAGTGTTAGAACAAAACTTAGTAGTTCTTGATGCATTAACTTTTGATGCACCAAAAACAAAAGATTTCAAATCAGTATTAGCTGCATTAGAAATCAACAAAAAAGCATTATTCGTAACTGCTGAAGTTAACGAAAACGCTATTTTATCTGCTCGTAACATCCCTGGTGTTACAGTATTATCAGCTTCTGGAATCAACGTTCTTGATCTTTTAGGTCACGATAAAGTTGTATTCACTCAAGATGCTGTGAAAAAAGTTGAGGAGGTGCTTGGATAATGGAAGCACGTGATATTTTAAAACGTCCAGTCATTACTGAGCGTTCTTCAGAAATTATGGCAGAGAAAAAGTATACTTTCGAAGTAGACACTCGCGCTAACAAAACTCAAGTTAAAGACGCTGTTGAAGAAATCTTCGGTGTTAAAGTTGAGAAAGTAAACGTAATGAACTACAAAGGTAAGTTCAAACGCGTTGGTAAATTCGGTGGATACACTAACAAACGTCGTAAAGCGATTGTTAAATTAACTGCTGATTCTAAAGAAATCGAATTATTCGAAATCTAATTATATAAAGCAACATTTAAGAAGGAGGGAAAACAAATGGCGATTAAAAAGTATAAGCCAACCTCAAATGGTCGTCGTAACATGACGTCATCTGACTTTGCTGAGATTACTACTAATAAACCTGAAAAATCTTTATTAAAACCAATCAAACGCAAAGCTGGTCGTAATAACCAGGGTAAAATTACTGTTCGACACCACGGTGGCGGTCACAAGAAACAATACCGTGTTATCGATTTTAAACGTCTTAAAGACGGCATTCCAGGACGCGTTGCTACGATCGAATACGATCCAAACCGCTCTGCGAACATCGCTTTAATTAACTATGCTGACGGTGAAAAACGTTACATCTTAGCTCCAAAAGGATTAGAAGTAGGTCAAACTATTCTTTCAGGTCCAGAAGCGGATATTAAAGTAGGTAACGCATTACCACTAATCAACATTCCAATGGGTACAACTATCCATAACATCGAAATGAAACCTGGTAAAGGTGGACAATTAGTACGTTCTGCTGGTACATCAGCTCAAGTATTAGGTCGTGAAGGCAAATACGTAATCGTACGTCTACAATCTGGTGAAGTACGTTTAATTCTTGCTGAATGCCGTGCTACAATCGGTCAAGTTGGTAACGAACAACACGAACTTATTAACATCGGTAAAGCAGGTCGTTCTCGTTGGTTAGGTAAACGCCCAACAGTTCGTGGTTCTGTAATGAACCCTAACGATCACCCACACGGTGGTGGTGAAGGACGTTCTCCAATCGGACGTAAATCTCCAATGACACCATGGGGTAAACCAACTCTTGGTTACAAAACTCGTAACAAGAAAAATAAATCATCTAAATTTATTATTCGCGGACGTAAAAAATAATGTGGTAACACTACGGTTCTATTTGAGAGCCGTGGTCGTATCACGAAGGGAGGTTCCTAAATGGGTCGCAGCATGAAAAAAGGCCCTTTTGCAGACGATCACCTTATGAAAAAGGTGGTAGCTCAAGAGGCTTCTGAGAAGAAACAAGTTATTAAAACTTGGTCACGCCGTTCTACTATTTTCCCTAACTTCATCGGTTTAACAATCGCTGTATATGATGGACGTAAACATGTTCCTGTGTACGTTACTGAAGATATGGTAGGCCATAAACTAGGTGAATTCGCACCAACACGTACTTATAAAGGTCACGGTGCAGATGACAAGAAAACAAGACGCTAATTTTGAGAGGAGGTAAATCCTAATGACACAAGCTAAAGCTATCGCTCGCACAGTTCGTATCGCTCCTCGTAAAGTACGTCTAGTAGTAGACTTAATCCGAGGCAAGCAAATTGGTGAAGCAGTTGCAATTTTACGTCATACTCCAAAAGCGGCGTCTCCAGTCGTTGAGAAAGTATTAAAATCTGCAGTTGCTAACGCTGAACACAACTACGAGTTAGATATTAATAACTTAGTTGTATCTGAAATCTTTGTAGATGAAGGTCCAACATTAAAACGTTTCCGTCCACGTGCCCAAGGTCGTGCATCGGCAATTAACAAACGTACTAGCCACATTACAATCGTGGTATCTGAGAAGAAGGGGGTTTAATCCGTGGGTCAAAAAGTACATCCAATAGGACTTCGTGTTGGTATTATTCGTGACTGGGAATCAAAGTGGTTCGCTGAAAAAGATTATGCTAATCTTTTACATGAAGATATCAAAATTCGTAAATATATCGAAACTCAACTTAAAGATGCATCTGTATCTAAAGTAGAAATCGAACGCGCTGCAACTCGCGTGAATGTTACAATTCACACTGCGAAACCAGGTATGGTAATCGGTAAAGGTGGTACGGAAGTTGAAAACTTACGTAAACACTTAACTAACGTAACTGGCAAACGCGTTCACATTAACATCATTGAAATCAAACGTGCAGATCTTGACGCTAAATTAGTAGCTGAAAATATCGCTCGTCAACTTGAGAACCGCGTATCATTCCGTCGTGCTCAAAAACAATCGATCCAACGCACAATGCGTGCTGGAGCAAAAGGTATTAAAACACAAGTATCTGGTCGTTTAGGTGGCGCTGATATCGCGCGTGCTGAACACTATAGCGAAGGAACTGTACCACTTCATACATTACGTGCTGACATTGATTATGCACATGCTGAAGCTGATACAACTTACGGTAAACTAGGCGTTAAAGTTTGGATCTACCGTGGAGAAGTTCTTCCTACTAAAAAGAACTCTGTGGAAGGAGGCAAATAATATGTTATTACCTAAACGCGTAAAATATCGTCGTGAACACCGTGGTAACATGCGTGGAGAAGCGAAAGGCGGTAAAGAAGTATCATTTGGTGAGTTCGGCTTACAAGCTGTAACTGCATCTTGGATCACTAACCGTCAAATCGAATCTGCTCGTATCGCAATGACTCGTTACATGAAACGTGGCGGTAAAGTTTGGATCAAAATTTTCCCACATAAGCCGTACACGAAAAAGCCTCTAGAAGTCCGCATGGGTTCTGGTAAAGGTTCTCCTGAAGGCTGGGTAGCAGTAGTAAAACCAGGAAAAGTAATGTTCGAAATCGCTGGTGTGTCTGAAGAGATCGCACGTGAAGCACTTCGTTTAGCATCACACAAGCTTCCTGTAAAAACTAAAATTGTAAAACGTCAAGAAACTGGTGGTGAATCTAATGAAAGCTAATGAAATCCGTGACCTTGCCACTTCTGAACTTGAGTTAAAAGTAAAATCACTGAAAGAAGAGCTTTTCAACCTTCGCTTCCAATTGGCGACTGGTCAATTAGAAAACACAGCTCGCATCCGTGAAGTTCGTAAAGCGATCGCACGTATGAAAACTGTGATTCGTGAAAGAGAAATCAGTGCAAATAACTGATAAAGGAGGGTTCTAAGTATGACTGAGCGTAACCAACGCAAAGTTTACACAGGCCGCGTAGTTTCAGACAAAATGGATAAAACAATTACTGTTTTAGTTGAAACTCACAAAAAGCATAAGCTTTATGGCAAACGTGTAAAATACTCTAAAAAGTATAAGGCTCATGATGAGCAAAACACTGCGAACATCGGTGATATTGTACGTATCATGGAAACTCGCCCGCTATCAGCTACTAAGCGCTTCCGTTTAGTTGAAGTTGTAGAAAAAGCGGTTATTATTTAATAACACATTTCGGAATAAAAAACGTTTCCGAAGGGAGGTAACCTAAGTGATTCAACAAGAAAGTCGTATGAAAGTTGCTGACAACTCAGGTGCACGCGAAGTTTTAACTATTAAAGTACTTGGTGGTTCTGGACGTAAAACTGCTAACATCGGTGATGTCGTTGTTTGTACAGTTAAGAAAGCAACACCAGGTGGCGTTGTCAAAAAAGGTGACGTTGTTAAGGCTGTTATCGTTCGCACAAAATCAGGTGCTCGTCGTAAAGATGGTACCTACATTAAATTTGATGAAAATGCTTGCGTAATTATCAAAGATGATAAATCACCACGCGGAACTCGTATTTTCGGACCAGTTGCACGTGAATTACGTGATGGCAACTTCATGAAAATCGTTTCTCTAGCTCCAGAAGTTCTTTAATTTCATGACAGTACCAATCAAGGAGGTGCGACACATTATGCATGTTAAAAAGGGCGATAAAGTAAAAGTAATTACTGGTAAGGATAAAGGTAAAGAAGGCGTTGTTTTAGCAGCTTTCCCAAAACAAGAACGTGTTCTTGTTGAAGGAGTAAGCATCGTTAAAAAACACGTTAAACCTAACCAATTGAACCCACAAGGTGGAATTGTATCTCAAGAAGCTGCAATCCACGTTTCGAACGTAATGCTTATCGATCCAAAATCTGGCGAGCCGACTCGTGTAGGTTATGAGATCAAAGATGGCAAAAAAGTTCGTGTTGCAAAAAAATCAGGTGTAGTAATCGACTAACAGTAAAAATGAGAAGGGAGGTACACACATGAGCCGCCTAAAAGAAAAATATTTAAGTGAAGTCTCAACTGCTCTTATGAGCAAGTTTGAATATAAATCAGTTATGCAAATCCCAAAAGTTGATAAAATCGTTATCAACATGGGTGTAGGTGACGCTGTTCAAAACTCTAAAGCTTTAGACGTAGCTGTAGAAGAATTAACATTGATCACAGGTCAAAAACCAGTAGTAACAAAAGCGAAAAAATCTATCGCAGGTTTCCGTTTACGTGAAGGTCAAGCGATTGGTGCTAAAGTTACATTACGTGGTGAGCGTATGTATGAATTCTTGGACAAACTAATTGCAGTTTCATTACCACGTGTACGTGACTTCCGTGGTGTTTCTAAAAAAGCATTCGATGGTCGCGGTAACTATACACTAGGTATTAAAGAACAATTAATTTTCCCGGAAATCGATTACGATAAAGTTTCGAAAGTACGCGGTATGGACATCGTTATCGTAACTACTGCGAATTCTGATGAAGAAGCTCGCGAGTTATTAACACAGTTCGGTATGCCGTTCCAAAAGTAATAAAATAAGGAGGGCGAAGACGTGGCTAAAAAATCAATGATCGTTAAACAACAACGCACGCAAAAGTTCAAAGTACAAGAATATACACGTTGTGAACGCTGTGGCCGTCCACACTCTGTATATCGCAAATTTAAACTTTGCCGTATTTGTTTCCGTGAACTTGCATATAAGGGACAAATTCCTGGCGTTAAGAAAGCCAGCTGGTAATCCCCTAATTTGGGAAGGAGGTAAATTTCATGACAATGACAGATCCGATTGCAGATATGCTTACACGCATTCGTAATGCAAACATGGTACGTCACGAGAAGTTAGAGGTTCCTGCTTCTAACGTAAAGAAAGAGATCGCTGAAATCTTAAAGCGTGAAGGTTTCGTACGTGACGTAGAATACGCAGAAGACAACAAGCAAGGTATCATCCGTATTTTCTTAAAATATGGTAAAGAGAACGAGCGTGTTATCACTGGCTTAAAACGTATTTCTAAACCAGGTTTACGTGTATATGCTAAAACAAACGAAGTACCTAAAGTATTAAACGGTCTTGGTATCGCTTTAGTATCTACTTCACAAGGTCTATTAACTGACAAAGAAGCTCGCGCTAAACAAGTTGGCGGAGAAATCTTAGCATACATTTGGTAATTAGTAAGAAAAGAACGGAGGTGCAACATAAATGTCTCGCGTAGGTAAAAAGATTATCGAGGTACCTGCTAACGTAACTATTGAAGTGAAAGCTGACAATCTTGTTACTGTTAAAGGTCCAAAAGGCGAATTAACTCGTCAATTCCATCAAGATATGAAATTCGAGCAAGAAGGCAACACAATCGCTGTTGTTCGTCCTTCTGAATCGAAAGAACACCGTACTAACCACGGTACAACTCGTGCGTTATTAGCTAACATGGTAACTGGTGTTTCTGAAGGATTCTCTCGCTCTCTAGAACTTATCGGTGTAGGTTACCGTGCGTCTTTACAAGGTTCAAAGCTTGTATTAAACGTAGGTTACTCTCACCCAGTTGAGTTTACACCTGAAGAAGGTTTAGAGGTCGAAGTACCTTCAAACACGAAGATCATCGTTAAAGGTATTTCTAAAGAGCGTGTTGGTGCTTTAGCATCTAACATCCGCGACGTACGTCCACCAGAGCCGTATAAAGGTAAAGGTATTCGTTACGAAGGTGAATTCGTTCGCCGCAAAGAAGGTAAAACTGGTAAATAATGCGGCCTAAATCGCATTAATATTTGAAAGGAGTGACCACTGTGATTACGAAACAAGATAAAAATCAAGTTCGTAAAAAACGTCATGGGCGTGTTCGTTCTAAAATTTCGGGTACTGCACAACGTCCACGTTTAAACGTATTCCGTTCTAACAAGAACATCTATGCACAACTAATCGATGACGTAGCTGGCGTAACTTTAGTTTCTGCTAATACTCAAGAAAAAGCTTTCGAAGGTATGAGCGCAAACCTAGAAGCCGCTAAAACAATCGGTGAAACAATCGCTAAACGCGCTGCTGAAAAAAATATTACAACTGTAGTATTTGACCGTAGCGGTTACTTATATCATGGACGTGTAAAAGCTTTAGCTGAAGCTGCACGTGAAAACGGCTTAGAATTTTAATAAGAAGGAGGGACATACTTCATGAGTCGCATTGACGCAAACAAATTTGAACTTGAAGAACGCGTTGTTACTATTAACCGTGTTGCTAAAGTTGTAAAAGGTGGTCGTCGCTTCCGCTTCACTGCTCTAGTAGTAGTTGGAGATAAAAATGGTCATGTAGGTTTCGGTACTGGTAAAGCCCAAGAGGTTCCAGACGCAATCCGCAAAGCTGTTGAAGACGCGAAGAAAAACTTAATCGAAGTACCACGCGTGGGTGGAACTACTCCACACTTAGTGCAAGGTCGCTTCGGTGCAGGTTCAATCTTAATCAAACCTGCAGCTCCTGGTACAGGAGTTATCGCTGGTGGTCCAGTACGTGCTGTACTTGAACTTGCTGGTATTACTGATATTCTTTCAAAATCTCTTGGTTCAAACACACCAATCAACATGGTGCGTGCAACTGTAGCAGGTTTAACTGAATTAAAACGCGCAGAAGATGTAGCAAAACTACGCGGTAAATCAGTGGAAGAGTTATTAGGATAAGGGGGGAATTATAATGGCTAAATTACAAATCACCCTTACAAAGTCTGTAATCGGTACTAAACCGAACCAACGTAAAGTTGTTGAGGCATTAGGATTACGTAAAGTAAATCAAACTGTGGAGCAAGCTGATAATGTTGCTATCCGCGGTATGATCACAAAAGTAGCTCACTTAGTTACTGTAAAAGAAATTTAATCTCACTATATATGAACAAGGAGGTGCCACCCATATGAAACTTCATGAGTTAAAACCAGCAGAAGGTTCACGTAAAGTACGTAACCGCGTTGGTCGTGGTATCGGTTCTGGTAACGGTAAAACTTCAGGTAGAGGTCATAAAGGTCAAAACGCTCGTTCTGGCGGCGGCGTTCGCCCAGGATTCGAGGGGGGTCAAAACCCATTATTCCGTCGTATACCTAAACGTGGCTTTACGAACATTAACCGTAAAGAATACGCTATCGTTAACCTTGATGCATTAAACCGTTTTGAAGATGGTGCAGAAGTAACACCTGCATTATTATTAGAAACAGGAATCGTGAGCAACGAAAGATCTGGAATCAAAATTCTAGGTCATGGTACTGTAAACGTTAAGCTTACAGTTAAGGCTCACAAGTTCTCTGCTTCAGCTAAAGAAGCAATCGAGAATGCTGGCGGAACTACTGAGGTGATCTAATGTTTCAGACAATCTCTAACTTTATGCGCGTTCGAGATATACGAAATAAAATCATCTTTACACTATTAATGTTAATCGTTTTTCGTATCGGGACATTTATCCCGGTACCAAACGTTGACGCAAATGTATTAAAGGCAACTGACGAGTTTAACTTAGTTGGTTTCCTCAATACATTTGGCGGTGGTGCATTAGCAAACTTCTCGATCTTTGCGATGGGGATTATGCCATACATCACAGCCTCAATTATTGTTCAGTTATTACAAATGGACGTTGTTCCTAAGTTTGCAGAATGGGCAAAACAAGGTGATGTTGGTCGACGTAAGTTGGCTCAATTCACTCGTTACTTCACGATTGTATTAGGATTCATTCAATCTTTCGCTATGAGCTTTGGTTTTAACCAGTTCTATGGTGGATCGTTGATTACAGATACTAGTATCCAATCGTATTTAATGATTTCTGTTGTGTTAACAGCAGGTACAGCATTCTTACTTTGGTTATCTGAACAAATTACTGCACACGGTGTAGGTAATGGTATTTCTATCGTTATCTTCGCTGGTATCGTAGCCGCGATGCCGAATGTAGTAAACCAAATTTATGCACAACAAATTGAAGGAGCTGGAGAGCAGTTATTTATTAACATCGCAATCTTAGCTTTATTAGTTTTAGTGCTACTTGCAGTTGTAGTAGGAGTTATTTACATCCAACAAGCGTTGCGTAAAATTCCGATTCAATATGCAAAACGAGTTGCAGGCAATTCGCCTAAAGTTGGTGCACAGGCAACGCATTTACCGTTAAAAGTAAATGCTGCAGGGGTTATTCCGGTAATCTTTGCATCAGCGTTCTTGATAACACCGCGGACTCTAGCTACATTCTTTGGTCAAAATAATGTGACTACATGGATTACTAATACATTCGATTTTTCGCATCCAATTGGTATGACGATGTATGCCGCATTGATCATTGCGTTCACATACTTCTATGCGTTCATTCAGGTGAACCCTGAAAATGTAGCAGACAACTTGAAAAAGCAAGGTGCTTATATCCCGGGTATTCGCCCAGGTAATGACACTCAAGCTTATTTAACTAAAGTTCTTTATCGATTAACATTCGTTGGGGCCATCTTCTTAGTCGTTATTTCGGCTATGCCAATTTTACTTATTAACTTTATGAACCTGCCAGCTTCGGCTCAAATCGGGGGAACAAGTATAATTATCGTAGTTGGTGTAGCATTAGAAACAATGAAACAACTAGAGTCACAATTAGTGAAACGTCATTATAAAGGCTTTATGAAATAGTGCAGGTTTGGGAAACATCTTCGTTTCCTGGCCAGCATAGTTTAAGGGGGAGCAATCGTATGAATATCGTTTTAATGGGTCTTCCAGGTGCCGGTAAAGGTACTCAGGCTGACAAAATTGTTGAGAAGTACGCAATCCCTCATATTTCTACCGGCGACATGTTCCGTGCTGCTATTAAAGATGGCACAGAACTTGGGCTACAAGCTAAATCGTTTATGGATCAAGGGGCTTTAGTTCCTGATGAAGTAACGATTGGTATTGTTCGCGAACGTCTTTCACAATCTGACTGCGAAAAAGGATTCTTACTAGATGGATTCCCACGTACAGTTCCTCAAGCTGAAGCTTTAGATAGCATCCTTGATGAATTAGGTCGTCCACTTGAACATACCATTAATGTTCAAGTTGAAAAAGAAGAATTAATTGCACGTTTAAGTGGCCGTCGTATTTGTAAAACTTGTGGTACATCTTATCACTTAATTTTCAATCCTCCAAAAGAGGAAGGGAAATGTGACAAAGATGGTGGCGAGTTATACACACGTGCGGATGACAACCCCGAAACAGTAGCAAATCGTCTGGAAGTAAATATGAACCAAGCACAACCTCTACTTGATTTCTATCAAGCAAAGGGAGTACTTACAAATATTAATGGACAGCAAGAAATTTCAAAAGTATTTGCTGATCTTGATGCTCTATTGCAGGGCAGCCGCAGCTAATATCCGTCGGGCGCTAGACAGCTTCCGCGGTATTCATGCGGAGGCAACAACGAAACATAATTTCTTGAGAGTTGCAAAAGCATATTGTGCCCGGTATATACTATAAAGGTTGAGCACTTTTCTAGTGCGGTGATATCTTTGTAACGTATAATGGGTTTCGTGGAAGCATCTGTGTAACGGGTATGAATCTCTCATCAAGACATTCCGGCTATCGTGTTAACATAAAGGGATGCGGTTCCTAATAGAAACTGTTTTTCCATGGATTGTGTGAAGCGAAACCAGACGAGCGTCTTATTGTACATCTCTCATGCAATCCAAACCATATGTTGAAACGAGTTGCTTCTTAATTAGGAGAAAACAGTTGCAAGAGCTCGCATGAGTTTTGATATTAACATATAGAAGGGAGACTATGAAGATGGCGAAAGACGATGTAATTGAAGTCGAAGGGACAGTAGTTGAGACTTTGCCAAACGCGATGTTTAAGGTAGAATTAGAAAATGGGCACACTGTGCTTGCACACGTTTCTGGAAAGATTCGTATGCACTTTATCCGTATCCTACCTGGAGATAAGGTTACTATTGAGTTATCTCCGTATGATTTAACTCGCGGTCGTATCACATACCGTTTTAAATAATCTTTTGCACTCCGGACTATTAAGGAGGTTAGGTTAGATGAAAGTGAGACCATCTGTGAAACCGATCTGCGAAAAATGTAAAGTAATTCGCCGACGCGGTAAAGTAATGGTAATCTGTGAAAATCCTAAACACAAACAAAAACAAGGATAATTAATCAAGGAGGTGCACTAACGAATGGCACGTATTGCTGGTGTTGACATTCCTCGCGATAAACGCGTTGTAATTTCATTAACTTACATCTACGGTGTAGGTAAAACAACTTCTTCTAAAGTATTAGCTGCTGCAGGTATTGACGAAAGTACTCGCGTTAAAGACTTAACAGAAGATCAATTAAACCTTATCCGTGAACAATTAGCTTCATACAAAACTGAAGGTGACTTACGTCGTGAAGTTTCTTTAAACATCAAACGTTTAATGGAAATCGCTTCATTCCGTGGTATCCGTCACCGTCGTGGTTTACCGGTTCGCGGTCAAAACACGAAGAACAATGCGCGTACGCGTAAAGGTCCTCGTAAGACTGTAGCTAACAAGAAAAAATAATTAAGTAAAGGAGGTTCCTTCTTAACATGGCTCGTAAACAACAAACTCGTAAACGTCGTGTGAAAAAGAATATCGAATCTGGTATCGCTCACATCCGTTCTACATTCAACAATACAATCGTAACGATCACTGATACACAAGGTAACGCGTTATCATGGTCATCAGCTGGTGCTTTAGGTTTCCGTGGTTCACGTAAATCTACTCCATTCGCAGCTCAAATGGCTGCTGAAGCAGCTGCAAAAACTTCTATGGAGCATGGTATTAAAACTCTAGAAGTTACAGTTAAAGGTCCTGGTTCAGGTCGTGAAGCTGCAATTCGTGCACTTCAAGCGGCTGGATTAGATGTAACTGCTATTAAAGACGTTACTCCAGTTCCTCATAACGGTTGCCGTCCGCCAAAACGTCGTCGTGTGTAATAGGTGCAACTTAGGGGTATAATTACTTCTAGGTATACATCATGTTACTTGTACAATAGTCTTGTGCATTATAATAATCTAACTTAGATTGTCAACTATGATGGTTTGACCTATACATTAGATGTTTTGAAGGAGGGTAAATTGGAATGATCGAAATTGAAAAACCAAAGATTGAAACAGTGGAGATTAGCGAAGATGCCAAATACGGCAAATTTGTTGTAGAACCGCTTGAACGCGGATATGGTAATACTTTGGGGAATTCTTTACGTCGTATCCTTCTGTCTTCTTTACCTGGAGCTGCTGTAACATCAATTCAAATTGATGGCGTATTACACGAATTCTCAACTGTAGAAGGCGTAGTAGAAGATGTTGCATCAATCATCTTAAACGTGAAAAAGCTAGCTTTAAAAATCTACTCTGACGAAGAAAAAGTTATTGAGATTGATGTAAAGGGTGACGGTTCGGTTACTGCAGCTGACATTACACATGACAGCGACGTAGAAATTTTAAACCCAGACCTATATATCGCAACGATCGCTAAAAACGGACACTTACGCATGCGTATGTATGCACAACGTGGTCGTGGTTATACTCCTGCTGATCAAAACAAACGTGAGGATCTTCCTATCGGCGTGATCCCGATCGACTCTATTTACACTCCAGTTTCACGCGTCAACTTCCAAGTAGAGAACACTCGTGTTGGACAAAATTCTGACTACGACAAGTTATCACTTGATGTATGGACAGATGGAAGCATCGGTCCTAAAGAGGCGATTTCACTTGGAGCGAAAATTTTAACTGAACACTTAAATATCTTCGTAGGCATGACTAACGAGGCACAAACTGCTGAAATCATGGTCGAAAAAGAAGAAGATCAAAAAGAAAAAGTATTAGAGATGACTATCGAAGAACTTGATCTTTCTGTTCGTTCTTACAACTGCTTGAAGCGCGCTGGAATCAATACGGTTCTAGAGCTAGCTAACAAGTCAGAAGACGATATGATGAAGGTTCGTAACCTTGGTCGCAAGTCTCTTGAAGAAGTTAAGCATAAGTTAGAAGAGCTTGGTTTAGGATTACGTAAAGAAGACTAAGCGAAAAACTATAAAATTTAGCTAGATCAGATATATCTTAAAAGGAGGTAAACGTCCATGGGTTACAGAAAACTTGGTCGTACAAGTTCTCAGCGTAAAGCATTATTACGTGACTTAGCTACTGATTTAATTATCAATGAGCGCATCGAAACAACAGAAGCACGTGCTAAAGAAACTCGTAAAGCTGTTGAGAAAATGATTACTTTAGGTAAACGCGGTGATTTACACGCTCGTCGTCAGGCAGCATCATTCATCCGTCGTGAGTTAGTAACAGTTGGAGAAGGCGAAGAAGAAAAAACTGTTTTCGCACTTCAAAAATTATTTGATGATATCGCACCTCGTTATGCGGAGCGTCAAGGTGGTTACACTCGTATCCTTAAAGTAGGTCCTCGTCGTGGAGACGGCGCACCAGTAGTAGTTATCGAATTAGTTTAATTCTTAACATACAGGTGAGGGGGGTGTCCGGTTCACCGGTTGAACCCGCACCCCTCTTTTTTCAATAAAAGATTTATACGACAATAATTAAGCTGAGCGTTATGATGAGCGATAAGGAAACTTAGGCGACTCGTTTAGCTCTCCGCACCTCATTCAACAAATATCCTGGCTTGAGCACCGGAATATTATGTAAATGTAACGACAAGCGCATTTCTCTGAATGAGGTGCGCGCTTTTTATTTGGAATGAAGGGGTTAGACCCTGATTTCCCATACATATGCAAACATAAAGTACGTTTAAATAGGTAGCCCTTAGCGGCAAAACTTGTTTGAAAACGTGCTTTATTTTTATATATGTCGGTAAAAATTGTTATTTCCTGGGCAATGTTAGTTCCAAAGGAAGAAATGACAATGGAAAAGAGGCAATCGTAGCGATGATGGACGAAATTTTATCATTTAATAATGTGACATTTTCCTATACACCAGAAGATAAAGACGCACGGAATGCCGTAGAGGATGTAACGTTCTCGATTAATAAAGGTGAGTGGATAGCGATTGTTGGCCATAACGGTTCAGGTAAGTCGACGATGGCTAAACTCATGAGCGGTTTACTATTTCCGCAACAAGGTGAAGTGCGTATAAAACGTGATATATTAACGGAAGAAAATATATGGGACATTCGTGCACAAATTGGCATGGTGTTTCAAAATCCAGATAACCAATTCGTAGGTGCTACGGTACAAGATGACGTCGCCTTTTCATTAGAAAATAACGGTGTACCGCATGAAGAAATGGTGCAACGTGTGAAAACGGCCCTGCAGCAGGTAAAAATGGCGAAGTTCATGAATCATGAGCCACATCATTTATCCGGTGGGCAAAAGCAGCGTGTCGCAATCGCAGGGGCATTAGCCATGCAGCCACAAATCTTAATTTTAGATGAAGCAACCTCGATGCTGGATCCGCAAGGGCGTGAGGAAGTATTAAAAATTGTGGAGACGCTGCGTAAGGAAATTGGCTTAACGGTACTAGCGATTACACATGATTTAGAAGAGGCGCTCCTTGCAGACCGCATTATTTTTATGAACGATGGTAAAAAGTATGCGGAGGGCACACCGTCTGAAATCTTTGCACTCGGGGATGAGCTCGTGAAATTTGGCTTAGATTTACCGTTTGCGATGAAAATGACGAAGCTTTTACAAGCACAGGGTGTTTCGCTTGTAGGGCAACATATGACAGAAGAAGAGCTGGTGAATGATTTATGGACATCCAACTTCAACAAGTAAGCTATGCCTATGCGAAAGGCACACCATTTGAAAAATACGCATTGCATAATGTGAATTTAATGATTAAAAGCGGTAGCTATCAGGCAATTATTGGCCATACCGGTTCAGGAAAGTCGACGATTTTACAGCATTTTAACGGGTTATTAAAGCCGTCTGAAGGTGTTGTCAAGGTAGGAGACAGAATGATAGAAGCTGGTAAGAAGGCCAAGGATTTAAAACCAATTCGTCAAAAGGTTGGCATTGTCTTTCAATTTCCAGAGCATCAGCTATTTGAAGAAACGGTGTTAAAGGATATTATTTTTGGTCCGATGAACTTCGGTGTTTCACAAGAGGAAGCAGAAAAGCGGGCACGTGAGTTAATCAAGCTTGTAGGTCTGCCAGATAGCGTCCTAGAGAAGTCACCGTTTGATTTATCGGGTGGGCAGATGCGTCGTGTGGCGATTGCAGGGGTGCTTGCAATGGAGCCAGAAGTAATCGTGCTAGACGAACCAACAGCAGGACTGGATCCACGTGGGCAAAAAGAAATGATGGACTTGTTTTACGACCTGCATAAACAAAAAGGCTTAACGACCATTCTCGTAACGCACAGCATGGAAGACGCAGCTCGCTATGCGGATCACGTAGCAATTATGCATGAAGGGGTTTCGGTACTTGTCGGGGAGCCTCATGAGATTTTTGGGGATGAACAGGTACTTGCAAAGTACGGTTTAGAGCCACCACGCGTTGTAAAATTTCAGCGCCAAGTGGAGAAGATGCTTGGGACACGACTGCACAAAACATGCTTAACGGAAGAAGAGCTGGCCATCGAAATTGGTCAAGTTGTTCGAAAGGAGCGTGATAAGGCATGATGGAAAAAATGATTTTCGGACGTTACATTCCGGGGGATTCATTCGTCCATAAGCTTGACCCACGTTCGAAGCTATTATTTGTTTTTGCGTTTATCGTGGTCGTGTTTTTAGCCAACAACGTAATTACGTATGCGATTGTACTAGCGCTGACGTTATTTGTGGTTGTATTATCAAAAATCCGTCTATACTTTTTAATTAACGGGCTAAAGCCAGTAATCTTTTTAATGGTCTTTACGCTTGTTCTGCATTTGCTCATGACAAAAGGCGGCGCTGTTCTTTTAGATTTAGGCTTTGTGAAAATCTATGAGGATGGTTTACGCCAAGGTGTTTTTATATCACTACGCTTTTTAGTATTAGTGTTTATGACGTCTATTTTAACGTTAACAACGTCACCGATTTCCATTACCGATGGGCTGGAGACGTTACTGAATCCGTTTAAGAAGTTTAAGTTACCCGTACATGAACTGGCATTAATGATGTCGATTTCACTACGCTTCATTCCAACGTTAATGGATGAAACCGATAAAATTATGAAAGCGCAAATGGCACGTGGTTCAGATTTAAGCGCAGGATCAATTAAAGATCGTTTAAAAGCAGTTGTGCCGTTACTCGTGCCGCTCTTTGTCAGTGCGTTTAAACGTGCCGAGGATTTAGCGACTGCTATGGAAGTGCGTGGCTACCGCGGTGGCGAAGGGCGTACGAAATATCGTCAGCTTAAATGGACAGCGAAAGATACAATTAGTTTAGCGCTACTTGTGATAGTTGCAGTTATACTATTTATGCTACGTAGCTAGGAGAAAACCGATGAGATTAAAAGCAACGATTAGCTATGATGGAACACAATTCGCGGGCTATCAAGTACAGCCAGGCGAGCGTACCGTCCAGCTTGAAATAGAAAAGGTATTACAGAAAATGCATAAAGGCGATGTGGTAAAGATCACAGCAAGTGGTCGTACTGATGCGCGCGTCCATGCAACGGGACAGGTCATTCATTTTGATACACCGCTCAACATTCCGTGTGATAGATACCAAAAGGCATTAAATGTACAGCTGCCACGTGATATTCGCGTTTTAGCGGTTGAAGAAGTGGCGGATGATTTTCACGCTCGTTTTAACGTGTCGGGCAAACGCTATCGTTATATATGGGATTGTAACGCCGTACAGAGCCCATTTCGCCGTCATTACACAGTAGAGACAACTGGGGTTAAGCCAGACGTAGAAGCGATGGAGCGTGCGGCTAATGCGGTTATTGGTACACATGATTTTAGCTGCTTTTGCGCAGCGAATACAAGCGTTGTTGATAAAGTACGTACGGTGCATGCACTAGAGCTTACATGGCACGGCGAAGAACTGCATATGACAATTGCTGGTACAGGCTTCTTATATAACATGGTACGTATTATTGCCGGTACATTATGGGAAGTCGGGACAGGACGCATGGAAGTGGATTCAGTTGCTAAGGCGATTGCTTCGATGGACCGTGCACAGGCGGGAAAAACAGCGCCTGCACACGGCTTATATTTAGAGCAAGTTTTCTATGAATAAATGAAAATTTTTTTTCGAAAAACCTAAATTTTTTTCATAAAAACGGGCGAAACATGCATCAGTAAAGGTATTAACAACCTTTCCAGGTGTTCAATTAAATACCTTGACTTATTTACGGGATTATTATAAGATGATGTATGGTATTTTCATTACCACCACAATAATAAGCCCCGAAAACTTATAAGTGTAGATTAATGAAAAATAACGGTAATTTTATATCGATTAGGAGGATACAAACATGCGCACAACTTTCATGGCTAAAGGTCAAGAAGTAGAACGTAAGTGGTTAGTAGTTGACGCAGAAGGCCAAACATTAGGTCGTTTAGCTTCTGAAGTAGCTGCTATCTTACGTGGTAAACATAAACCAACATTCACACCAAACGTTGATACAGGTGATCACGTAATCATCATCAATGCAGAAAAAATCGAGTTAACAGGTAATAAATTACAAGGTAAAATTTACTACCGCCATACTCAATTCTCTGGTGGTTTAAAACAACGTACAGCTGGAGAAATGAAAGAAAAATACCCAACTCAAATGCTTGAGTTAGCAATCAAAGGTATGCTTCCAAAGAACTCTTTAGGTCGTCAAATGTTTACTAAGTTAAACGTTTACACTGGTTCTGAGCATCCACATGCTGCACAAAAACCAGAAGCTTACGAGCTACGCGGTTAATAAATAAATTACAATAGGAGGAAATAACTTTGGCACAAGTACAATACATCGGCACAGGTCGCCGTAAAAGCTCAACTGCTCGCGTACGTTTAGTACCAGGCGAAGGTAAAGTAGTAATCAACAACCGTGATGTTGCAGATTACCTACCATACGAAACTTTACACTTAATCATCAACCAACCATTAGAAGCAACTGAAACTAAAGGTTCTTATGACGTTCACGTTAACGTAAACGGTGGTGGATTCACAGGTCAAGCTGGAGCAATCCGTCACGGTATCGCTCGTGCATTATTACAAGTTGATCCAGACTTCCGTGCTGCTTTAAAAGCTGCAGGTCTATTAACTCGTGATTCTCGCATGAAAGAACGTAAAAAACCAGGTTTACGCGGCGCTCGTCGTGCACCTCAGTTCTCAAAACGTTAATCTTTTCGATTACTATTTTGCGAAATTACAAAACCCTTTCTTGGATATTTTCCGAGAAAGGGTTTTTTTATTTTTTTAATAGATATAGGAGCGTGGCGTGGCGATAATCTCGATATTTTTAAATTAATCTCGTTTTGCCTGCTCTTAATCTCGATATTTTTCATATAATCTCGCTTTCCAAAATAATTGCAAAATCTAGTGAGCCCAAGCCTCACAAAATCCTATTCCATATTCCCGAACCCTTCACTTGCATCAAGTGAACCCTTTAACTTCGTCACTGCCAAACGCTCACCTTGCAACCATTTCTCAAAATCAAATAGCATCGGCAACGCATCGCCACCGAGTGTGAAAATCGCTCTTAATTCACTGGGCATGTAACCCGCCGTGTGTAACGTCCCATCCCAAGCCCCGTACTTCGTCGCAAATACACCTCGTTCAACGCCGTTCATTAATTCAAATGCTTCTTTCATTGATAGTGCCTGCTGTTGTGCGCCTAAAATGACCGTTTCACGTGCAAGGGAATCCTCCATACGATAGCGGTTTTCTTCTAGTAATACATTAAAATGATTCGTACAGGCCGTTGCTTCACGCGTAGCAATTTCGCGCGGGGACGCTTCGATAATTTTTGAAGCCCCGGTCTTATCTAGTACCACATAGTTAAATGAATGCTTATGCGGGAGATCGCGTAGTAATTGAATGGCATCATCGGTTGTTGCGCAGCGCTCAAGGATCATACGCCCAATCATATTACATACAAAGCCGTCCCCGCGATGTTTCGTATTGACAAAATTATAGCCAATACAAAGGCCCTTTTCGTTTAAGCCGTCCATGCGCCCAGTCACTTGCATGGTTGGTCCCATTGATGCAAAGCCGGAATCAGTTGGGGCAAATAATACGAAGCGCCCGTCATACGTACTTGGGGCATTATCGTAATTACGAATGAGATAGTGCGGATTTGCTGTAATTGAGCAGCCGCTTTTTGTATTGGCATAATAGCCGGCAAAATTTAGTAACGCTTGTTGTTCTGTATAATCGAGGACACTTGCTAGTCCTTCAATTTCATCGATCAAATAAGGGGCATACGTATTGAGTAAGTGTTTAATA
>SMEP01000114.1_pt1 | contig 28906 bp, 23 predicted proteins | sample 2456231 | NCBI WGS metagenome assembly SMEP01 (sample SAMN10132595, study PRJNA489261) | soil metagenome | isolation source: day1 control-silty clay loam soil ammended with raw manure from dairy cow... | place: USA | collected 2015-05-15
GATATGAGTGCGCCAGAAATATTTGAACGAAGACGACATCATCTGACAAAAGTGATTGATCAGCTGATTGACACCCAGCAATTTAAAACCGGCAAAGAGATCTGCGAGCATTTTGGCTTGTCTGCTGCCTATATCGCACAGTTACTGAATAGCAAACGTCAGATCGGGGAGAAGGCGGCAAGGGAACTGGAACAGCAGCTTGGCTTAGCCCGTTTAATTCTGGATCAGACGGTCGAGCCGAAGATTGAACTTGCTACAGCTATAGAACAGGTCGCTTTGTTTCAGATGCAGGTGGTACAGCAGCAGGCCTTTAAACTCAATCCCATAGATTCTACGGTTTCGTTCAATCCGGATATTTTTCATCTGCAAGCACAGCATTATGCGATTCAGGTGGCAGAGCACTATTATTTTCCCATTCTGAAACCGGACTGGTGGCTGGTTTGTGATAAAGAGTTGCCAGTTTTTGGGATGTGCTGTGTGTATCTGGCCAACGGCTTGCAGCTCATTTTAGAAGAGTTGGGCGAAGCTCAGGATGTTTATGAATTTCGAAGTCTGGATGAAAATCGGAAAGTCATTTTCCAAAAAACAGATATTGAAAAAATCCATCCAGTGATTGCGATTCTGCCGGCTACTTCAACATTCAAACAGCAGAAATAATTCAGCCCATCCTAGGACGGGCTGAACGATGAAAATGAAATATCAGATTAGGGAATCTGGTTTTCGTCTTCAAATTCTGGCTTGACTTGTACGATAAAGTCCTGACGGTTTAAACCACGCCAAAGTGCAAATCCAGTCCCGATATAGATTGAAGAGTAGGTACCGACAAAAACGCCGACAAACATCGCAATCGAGAACCATTTCAGGCCATCACCACCCATGAGCATCATTGCAACAACAACCAGCAATAGCGTCATAGAGGTATGAATGGTACGGCGTAAGGTTTCGGTCAGGGCAATGTTAATCACTTCAAGCGGTTCTGCACCCCGAATCTTACGGAAGTTCTCACGGATACGGTCAGAGACCACGATATTATCGTTCAGTGAGAAACCAATGATCGCAAGGAGTGCCGCAAGTACCGTCAGGTCAAATGGCCACTGCGTCATGGCAAAAATCCCGAGGGTCACCACGATGTCATGGAATAGCGACAGTACTGCACCGATCGCCAGTTTGAGCTCAAAGCGGATGGTGACATAGACCAGCATCAGCAAGAGTGCCAGTGCCACCGCGCCACCAGAGCGGACATACAGCTCATTACCCACCTGTCCGCCGACTACATCAAGCTTCGGTACCTCTGCCGCATTATTTGGCAGCTGAACCGCTGCTGTGACCGCTTTAGTCAGGTCTTCAGCTTCAATGTCTTCCTGAACGGGCATACGTACCATCAGGTCGCGTTCTGAACCTAAAGTCTGCACCACGGCATCGTTGAAGCCAGCCTGGCTCAGTGCCTTGGAAACATCCTCCGGTTTGACCGGATTGGTATAGTTCAGCTCGGCTGCCACACCACCGGTAAAGTCCAGACCCAGGTTCAGACCTTTAGTGGCAATAAAGAACAGACTCGCAACCGTTAAGAAGATAGACAACAATGCCGCAGGCAAAGCAATCTTCATAAACGGAATGACGCGTTCGTCTTCAGGGCGACCATACTGTTTCTGATTCAGTTGAGTATTTTCAGTCATCATCGATCTCCTTAAATGCTCAACTTTTTCAAGTTACGTTTTTTGCCATAAATGATCTGTACCACGGCACGGGTTACTGTAATGGCAGTAAACATCGAGCAGACGATACCAATCATCAGGGTCACGGCAAAGCCTTTGATCGGACCTGTACCAATCGCGAACAGAATGAATGCAACCAGGAAGGTGGTGAGGTTCGAGTCAAAAATGGTGTTATAGGCTCGATCATAACCCGCCACGATCGCCTGTTTCGGCGAGGCACCCCATTTCATCTCTTCCCGTATTCGTTCACAGATCAGTACGTTGGCATCGACCGCCATACCGATGGTAATCACGATACCGGCAATACCAGGAAGGGTTAAAGAAGCCCCAATCCATGACATGACGGTAAGAAGCATGGCCAGGTTAAAGACCAGAGCAAAGTTGGCAATCACACCAAACAGACGGAAGAATACCACCATCCAGATCGCCACCAGAATGAAGCCGATTTGCGTTGAAAGTACCCCTTTGTCGATGTTTTCCTGACCCAGACTTGGACCAATCACACGTTCTTCGACAAAGTACATTGGTGCAGCCAAAGCACCTGCACGTAGCATCAAGGCAAGTTCAGCAGCTTCCTGGAGCCGAGTACCGCCTGAATAGTTGCAGCATTAATCACGACAGATTCAGTATATGGGGTACGAACTTCAGTTTGAGTACCGGTCGCAGGGTCTTCCACATAGCTAATGCGCTGTTTGTTCTCGATGAACAGTACCGCCATACGTTTGCCAACCGCATTACGGGTCGCATCCGACATCAGTTTGCCGCCTGCGCTGTCTAGCGTAATGTTGACTTCAGCACCGCCGGTGTCCTGACTAAAGCCAGAAGATGCATTCTGAACACGTTCACCAGTCAAGATCCGGTTGCGGTTCAAAAGCAGCTGACGACCACTGTCCAGGGATTCATAAGCGAATACTTCTGTACCTGGTGGCAATGTGCCAGTCGCCTGACCGGTATATGGATCAATATATTGATCATTCAGGTCAGAAACCAGACGAAACTCAAGGTTTGCGGTACGACCCAAGACACGTTTTGCTTCTGCAGTATCCTGTACACCCGGCAATTCAACCACAATACGGTTGCTGCCCTGGGTTTGCACCAGTGCTTCTGCCACACCCAACTCGTTAATACGGTTACGTAACGTGGTCAAGTTCTGGTTGACTGCATAAGACTCGATTTCTTGCTTACGTACATCAGTATAAGTCAAACGTAAAGTCGAGCCGGTATCAGTCGCAACAGCCTGCTGGGTAAACTCATTGCCATTACGGCGCAAGAAGTCCATTGCTGCAGCACGATCATCGTTGCTGGCAAACTGCACCACAATGGTGTTGCTGCTTAAGTTCAGGCTATTAAATTTCAGGTTGTTATCACGCAACTGACGACGTAGGTCTGTCGCAGAGGTTTCCATGCGCTGCGCAATCGCTTTGTCCATGTCCACTTCAAGCAGGAAGTGAACACCGCCACGTAAATCCAGACCCAGCTTCATTGGCTTGGCACCAATTTTTTGCAGCCATTCCGGCGTGGTCGGGGCAAGGTTCAATGCAACCACGTAATCATCACCTAATCCGCGACGTAAAGCTTCTTTGGCTTTAAGTTGCAATTCACTTGAATCTACACGTAATAAGGCAGCATTGTTGCTAAAGCTATTGTCATGGGTGGCAATATTTTCAGTTGTTAAAATTTGCTCTGCTTTTTGTACGATGCTTGCATCAATTTGAGTACCGGCTTTGGCACCCGAAATCTGTACAGCAGGTTCATCTGGATACAAACTTGGCAGGGCATATAAGGTACTGATGACTAGTACAACTAGAATCAGTACATATTTCCATGCTGGGTAACGCATTTATTTTCTTCTTAAAATGAAAAAGTCGTGCAAGGGCACGACTATTTTTGATTAAAGGTTATTTAAAGTGCCTTCAGGAAGGACTGAAATCACACTCGCACGCTGAACTTTAACTTCTACGCCACGGTTCAATTCAACCACTGCGAAGTCACCTTCAATCTTGGTGATTTTGCCCATTAATCCGCCTGCAAAAACGACTTCACTGCCAACACCAAGGCTTTCAACCAAAGCACGATGTTCTTTGGCACGTTTAGATTGAGGGCGCCAGATCAAAAAATAGAAGATTGCAATAAAAACCGCAATCATCAAAAGGTTCGCCATCATGCTGGGTTGTTGTGCAGCTTCACCTGCAGCGTGAGCAGTCGAAATAAAAAGGCTCATTACATTTTCCTAAAATAAAAAAACTGGTGATCAACTTGATAATAAATTGACATATTCTTGCAATTTACATTGTCTTTTTCCTCAGCGCAAATGCTGATGGATTAATCTTGCGGGCAAGGGGGTACTTCCAGGCCACGACGGGCATAAAAGTCCTGCACAAACGCATCAAATGTACCGTTGTCCAAGGCATCACGCATGGATTCAGTCAAGCGCAGGTAATAACGCAAGTTATGAATGGTACCGAGCATCGAACCGAGCATTTCCCCACATTTTTCGAGGTGGAATAAATAAGCACGAGTGAAGTTGGTACAGGTATAGCAATCGCAATGTGGATCAAGCGGGCTTTGATCGTGACGATATTTCGCATTACGGATCCGTACCAGACCATCTGTGACAAAATAATGACCATTACGTGCATTTCGGGTTGGCATCACGCAGTCAAACATATCGACACCACGGCGCACCGCTTCCACAATATCTTCAGGTTTGCCGACACCCATCAAATAGCGCGGTTTATCTGCCGGCATTTGTTCTGGAAGATAATCCAGTACCTTGATCATTTCCTCTTTAGGCTCGCCAACGGACAGACCGCCAATCGCGTAACCATCAAAGTCAATATCAAGCAGGCCTTTTAACGATTCTTCACGTAAGTCTTCATACATGCCACCCTGAATAATCCCAAACAGTGCATTACGGTTTTTCAGAACCTCATGATGTTGGGTTTTACAGCGTTTCGCCCAGCGCAAAGACAGTTGCAAGGATTTTTGCGCTTCTTCATGCGTCGCAGGGTAGGGCGTACATTCATCAAAAATCATCACAATGTCAGAGTTCAGCGTGTGCTGAATGTCCATTGAAATTTCAGGCGATAAAAATACTTTTGAACCATCGATGGGTGAGCGGAAGGTGACCCCTTCTTCTTTAATTTTACGCATTGCGCCCAGACTGAACACCTGGAAGCCGCCGGAATCGGTCAAAATGGGATTATTCCACTTCATAAATTCGTGCAGGCCACCATGTTCACGAATCACATCGAGTCCTGGACGTAAATACAAATGGAAGGTATTGCCCAAAATGACTTGAGACTTGATCTCTTTAATATCACGCGGCAACAGGCCTTTCACCGTACCGTAAGTGCCGACAGGCATAAACATCGGGGTTTCAACCACACCATGTTCAAGCGTTAAACGACCACGACGGGCGCGACCCGACTGACCTAATTTTTCAAACTTCATAGGAGTTCCACATCCAGGCGAAAAAACAGTTCGCTGCTAGTTCATAGCTAAAGGGCGCTATTTTCCTTGATTCTTACGCTAAACGCCAGCATTGTAGAGCATTCGCTCTGTAATTTTATTTATCGTTGAATAAATGCAAGATCAGGTGAAATAGTCGAATTTGCAGAAAACTGTTGCAAGCGCTGCTGGATATCTTCCCGGCTAAGAGCACAGCTGCCATCCGGTTCAGAGGCCATGGCGGCAATATGCTGGATCAGTTTCTGGATATAGATATTGCTGTCGATAAAGTAGGATTCCAAGGTCAGCAAATAGGCATCGTGCGCCACTTGCAGATAATCATAAGGCTCCATCACCAGCATTTGTTCCAGATCAATCAGAATGTCCTTGTCATTTTGCGAGAGTTTTAATCGCTTGCTGATTTCAGAAAAAGGCTGGGCATGTCGGGAGACTAAAAAGTTTTGCAATAAGGCGCTTTCTGGGTTGAGTTCCAGTGCAGATCGGCGTTCAAATTCGGCCTGGTTTGGCAGGCTCAGGAAAAAAAGTATATTGCCCAGATCCAGACCATAGGCTTCGGAGAGGCGATATTTGGCCTGTTTGAACGTTTGCAGTAATAAGTCCAGATGTGTTGTGTGGAGCTGTTGCTGTCCCAATAGCGGATGACCAAAACTATGCTGGGTTTTAAAATAATCGGCCAGCAAAGTTTTGAACGGGATCAGTCCGGAGTCGGGCGCAGCTTGTGCCCGATAACGCCATTTTGGGACATTCCAGCGATCTTGTTCAGCCAGATATTGCCGCTGATCTTCCGGATCTTTAAAAATACTGCACTCAGTCGAAATAGCCAGATCATCCAGCAGTAAAAATTCGTCAAAGACCAGACTACAGGCATAGATTCCATCGTCCTGATAATGGTCATAAAGCGGATAAAATTCTTCCACCAGCGTCTGCTCTAAGCGCTCTACATAATTCAGCATAATTTTTATTCTTTATTTTATTGGTTTTATAAAGGTGTAGCTTCATCCTGGGTCATTTTATTATAAGTTGAGTACGCCAGGATGAGAAAGTCGATCAGATGAGATAGTTGCTCAGTGAAAATTTGGACGATAGTCAAAACTCTGGGTTGCGCTCTGATCGCGAAAAGGGCGAACTGCTTTTTTTCCTAACAGCATATTATTAATCACATTGTGTGGGAAAATCTGGATCTGGTTATTAAACAGTTCCACATTGCGATTATAAATGGTAATTGCCGCACCGACATTTTCATTCTGTTCTTCAATTTCAGCCATCATTTTCAGATAAATGTCATTGGCTTTTAGCTCGGGATAGTTTTCAACCACTACATTGAGGCTATGCATGAGTTGTTTGTTCAGGCTTTCAATGCGCTGTAACTGAGAAATGTCGGCATCGTTGATATTTAAATTCATGATGTTCTGACGCAGTTCGGTGACTTTTTCCAGTGTGCCTTTTTCAAAAGAAGAATATTGCTCGACCAGCGGCTGCAGCCCATCCAGAATTTTCAGTTTCTGCCGTTCATAACTGGCAACATCCGACCAGGCGCGAATCGTCGCGTTGTGATGACGGACAATACTGTTGCGGATCATAATGATCAGCACAATCAGCGCAATAATGATCAAACATAAAACCAAAAATCCCATGCGAGATCTCCCCAATTCATATTTATATTCTGAAAATATTGATTTAAAAAAAAGCAGTTATTTTAAAAACTGCACAAGATCATGTTGTAACTGTTCGAGTTGTCTTAATTTAAACGTTCTGAGATGGCCGCGCAATGTCGAAATATCATTGATATGACGATGCTTGCTCGACACCTGAAATAGGTCATGAGGCCCCAGATAGCAGAGCATCCGATTTTCTGGATGAAACAGTAAATCCCCCTGACGCTGTGCAAAAAAATCGGCCAGACGCAGTACAAAACCCGGACTGAGTAATTTGGCGGTTTGCATCGGATCACTGCCATAAAAGCTTAAGCGTTGATTGGTACGAATATCGCTACTATGCCAGGGATGGCTATAAGGATAATAAAATTTACGTCGAGAAGTCGTGACCGCCAGCCCCTGAATCTGGATATCAAATACAAATACGCCCCACAGGTCTTTGTGAACCTGCATTAATTTAACCGGCTGCCCTTGCTTGTTGCGAACCTGTACTTCATCAATATAGTGATATTGAAACAGCAGCACCTGATGTTGCTGGCCGTTTTCATCTTCCCATAAATAAAATGCAGGGGATTTAAAGGAATTGAAATATGCTGTGGCTGTTGCTGAAAGGCAAGCTGATATTTTTTGGCCAGTGCTGCATCTTCCAGAAAGCCAATAACTTCATCTAATGGTTGTTGTTGCTCATAGCAAAGATAGGCCCAGAACAGCAGCAGACCGCCCAGAAAAACGCCACTTTGAATCCAGATATTTTCCGGTGCAATAAAAATGCTGACGATGAGCAACAAACCAATACCAGCCAGCGCCAATGGCAGATTATTTTCAAATTTTAGCGTTATCGGGCCATTCCAGGGATGCAATCCATCAAGCAGGTCTTGATGACTCTTGGCTTGACGGCCCAAATCCCACAGCCGGGCGATATTCTGAAACACCACTGCATTTTTCTTGCGGCGAATATGAATGGACTGTTGTACAGACTCGATCGGCATGGGCAGCTATTCTCGCTATTGTGCCTGATCAATCAGCATGGCATCGCCATAACTGAAGAAACGATATTGGCTGTCTACTGCATGCTTGTAGGCATTCAGAATGTTGTCACGATTAGATAGGGCAGAAACCAGCATTAACAGGGTAGATTCCGGTAAATGGAAATTGGTAATCAGACGATCGACCACTTTGAACTGATAACCCGGATAAATGAAAATCTGGGTATCACCGGTCCAGCCTTTCAGCTCACTGCCATTGGCCTGCGCCGCACTTTCTGTGGCACGGGTAGCCGTTGTACCAACGGCAATGACTTTATTGCCACGCGCTTTAGTTGTTTTGATGAGTTCCATCGACTCATCGGACACCTGGCACCATTCGCTGTGCATGATGTGATTTTCAATATCGGTAGTGCGGACTGGTAAGAATGTACCTGCGCCCACATGTAGTGTGACAAAGGTGGTTTGAATTCCTTTGGCTGCTAACTTTTTCAATAAGTCTTCATCGAAATGCAGAGAAGCCGTAGGTGCTGCGACACTGGCCAGCTTGGTTGGATCATTAAACACAGTTTGATAACGTTCGGTATCAATTTCTTCTGCTTCACGGTTGAAATAGGGCGGAATAGGGAGGGCGCCATATTTGTCTAAGACGTCTAAAATCGGCTGTGAAAATTCCACAATAAACAGGTTTTCATGACGACCTTGCACGGTCACTTTTACTGCATCTGGGCCAATAAACAGTTCTGCACCGGCTTTCGGTGAGTTGCTGGCCTTGATATGACAATGTGCAATGAACTGATCCATCATGCGCTCAACCAGTACTTCTACCGCGCCGCCTGAGGCACGTTTGCCTTTTAGACGTGCTTTCATGACTTTGGTGTCGTTCAATACCAGTAAGTCGCCGTCTTCAAGCAAGTCCAGAATATCGGTAAATTGATGGTCGTGATATTGACCGTGTGCATCGAGGTGCAGCAGGCGAGAGGCACTGCGTGTTTCCAGAGGATAGCGAGCAATCAGCTCATCGGGGAGATCAAAATTAAAATCAGAAAGTTGCATGATGATTTACGCTAAAAAAACTGCGGCTAGTATAAACTTTTTTCTTTTTTATGGCGGGAATTGCTCGATTTTAAAACGAAAAAATGCCATTTGTTTTAAAAATAAACAAATGTAAATATTCTGCGTTGACAGTGCCGAGAAATCGCGTATTATACCTTTCATCCACTCCCGAGGTGGTGAAATTGGTAGACGCGGCGGACTCAAAATCCGCTGTCAGAGATGACGTGTCGGTTCGAGTCCGACCCTCGGGACCAAAATTCTAGAAAACCCCAAGCACATTCAGTCTTGGGGTTTTTTATTGTCTGTATATTTAAAAGTATTTATTTTCATCATTTCTTAAAATGGTTTTTGACTGAATTTGAGTGGTTTTGTCAGTAAGATGATGATTTATATCTATAGCGAAAAATAGATTAATTGAATAACTTTGATACATCAATCAGACATAAAAAACCGGCGCCTAGACGCCGGTTTTTTTATTTTACATTACTGATCAAGTCAGTTTTGCAAAAGCTTAGATCGTAGCAAGTGCTGCATTCAAAGTAGCACTTGGACGCATCACTGCATTTACTTTCTCTTGATCAACAGCGTAGTAACCACCGATGTCTACTGATTTACCTTGAACTTCAGCAAGCTCAGTAACGATTTTCTCTTCATTTTCAGCTAAAGTTTTTGCAAGTGGTGCAAATTTCGCTTTCAATTCAGCATTTTCGTCTTGAGCAGCAAGTTCTTCAGCCCAGAACTTCGCCAGGTAGAAATGGCTACCACGGTTGTCGAGTTCGCCAGTACGACGAGAAGGTGACTTGTCGTTATCTAGCAATTTGCCAGTTGCACGGTCTAAAGTTTTAGCAAGTAACTTGATGTTGTCATTGCCTTCTTTAATACCCATTTCTTCTAGAGAAACTGCAAGCGCCATGAATTCACCGAGTGAATCCCAGCGTAAGTGGTTTTCTTCAACTAACTGCTGTACGTGTTTAGGCGCAGAACCGCCTGCACCTGTTTCATACATGCCGCCACCCGCCATTAACGGCACGATTGACAACATTTTCGCAGATGTACCCAATTCCATGATCGGGAACAAGTCAGTCAGGTAGTCACGTAAGATGTTACCTGTTACAGAAATGGTATCTAGACCGCGCGCAACACGTTCAAGCGTATAACGCATTGCACGTACTTGTGACATGATCTGGATATCAAGACCGGTAGTGTCGTGATCTTTCAGGTATTTTTCAACTTTCTTGATCAGTTCATTTTCGTGTGGACGGTACGGGTCAAGCCAGAAGATTGCCGGCATGCCAGAGTTACGTGCACGCGTTACTGCAAGTTTCACCCAGTCGCGGATCGGTGCGTCTTTCACCTGACACATACGCCAGATATCGCCTTCTTCCACGTTTTGTGACATCAACACTTCGCCAGTTTCAAGATCAACGATGTTAGCAATACCCGCTTCAGAGATCTCGAAAGTTTTGTCGTGTGAACCGTATTCTTCCGCTTTTTGTGCCATCAAACCAACGTTCGGTACGGTACCCATTGTACGTGGATCAAAATTGCCATTCCACTTACAGAAGTTGATCATTTCCTGGTAAATACGTGCGAATGTTGATTCAGGCATGACACGGATCATTGCAGGCATAGAAGCATCTACAATCACGTCGTTTGGTGAATGGAAGTTCGTGATGCCTTTGGCAGAATCAACCATCGCAAGCGCAGGACGGTGTTCTTGGCAAGCATGTAGATCTGCAATGATTTCTTCACGTACAGAGGTTGGTAGAGTTTCGATCTTTTCATAAAGACCAGCCATACCGTTGTTTACGTTCACGCCAAGCTCATCAAATAACTTGCCGTGTTTTTCAAATGCGTCTTTGTAGTAAATTCTCACACAGTGACCGAATACGATCGGGTGTGAAACTTTCATCATGGTTGCTTTCACGTGAAGTGAGAACAAGATGCCGGCTTCTTTACAATCATCTAATTCTTTTTCATAGAAATCGCAAAGCGCTTTTTTGCTCATGAACATTGAATCGATGATTTCGCCATCTTGAAGCGCAACTTTTGGCTTAAGAACGATGGTTTTACCAGACTTGGTGATCAATTCCATTTTCACATTACGTGCACGGTCTAAAGTCATCGACTTTTCGCCATGGTAGAAGTCGCCTTCGTCCATGTGTGAAACGTGAGTTTGAGACCACTGTTTCCACTCGCTCATAGAGTGCGGGTGTTTTTTCACATAGTTTTTAACGGCAGCAGGTGCACGACGGTCTGAGTTACCTTCACGTAGTACCGGGTTTACTGCTGAACCAAGACATTTGCTATAACGTGCCTTGATTGCTTTTTCTTCTTCAGTGGCCGGGTTTTCAGGATAGTCAGGAAGGGCATAGCCTTTAGACTGGAGTTCCTTGATACACGCTGTTAGCTGGCCAACAGAAGCACTGATATTTGGGAGTTTGATAATGTTCGTGTCTGGATCTTGTGTAAGACGACCTAGCTCAGCTAGAGTGTCAGGCACCTTTTGCTCTTCGCTTAGGTAATCTGTAAATTCAGAGAGCACGCGCACAGCTACAGAGATGTCACTTTTGACGATCTCAACGCCAGCTGGCTTAGTAAAGGTCTCAATGATCGGCAGCAGAGAATAAGTCGCCAGTAATGGCGCCTCGTCGGTCAGTGTGTAAATGATAGTTGACTTTCCACCAGCCATATATAGCCCCTTGCGTTGGATTGAGTTTCTGAGGGCCGAACTTTTGGTCCAGCCTCATTGAACCGATTTGCTTAAATAAAAACATTGAGAGTATCGTCTTTCAGCGCATTTCAGTCAACGAAATATGCTTTTAGATTGAAATTTGGGCGAAAATTTGTACAGATTTGTATGGTTTAGCTGTGTTTGTATTTTGTACAAAAAAATAATTTTCTGCGCTTAGAAATCATTGTGGTGCTGGAAAGAAATTTTATGCTACCAGATTGTATTCACTGAAGATGAGTTTTTGAGCATTGGGCGGGATCGTGATGATCTCGAAATACAAATGAATGTTGAGTAATCAGATACTATTTCGGGACAATTTCTTCGGGTCAATTGAGGAAATTTGTCTTGACGAATCATCATCTCAATATCATGGAATTACTTTGCGATATACTTCTAAGCATTGATCAAATCATTCTTAAAATTGCAGCGAAATAAGGAAATCGAATGCCCAGGCATTTTTCAGTTGAGGATAGGTTTCTTCCAGAGTTTCGCCTACTGCCAGTACCACATCATGAACTTCTGTATTGGCACGGGCATGACGGCCACCCTGAAAAATGCCTGGATTGATGCCTGGGCGCAAATTAATGGACTGGAGTTCGAGGGCAAAAATTATCACGTTCAATTTAGCGATGCTGCCCCGAATCAGGCTGCCGAAAAGCTTTGGCTGATTAATTTAGGGGGGTATGATGCACGTGAATTTGGTGAGCTGCACCGTTATGTGCTGGTGGTGGCACAGAATGCCATGGTGGCAAAACAGCGCGGTAAAGCTTATTTCGCCAAGCACTGGCAAAAACAGCATACTGACCGGGTGCTGGATGTCGATGATTGCATTGCGATTGATCAGGTGTATGGCCGATATGTACAGCTGGTCGAGGGACATTTTAGTGCGAATCGCTGGGAAAATACCTATCTCACGATTTAAAACTGAAGCATAGGGCTATAGCGTGGCTGAGGGTCAGGATTCGACGAGTGACTTAAAAAAAATCTTTATCAAAGTTCAATAATCTGCATAATACCGGAAAGGAAAAACAGCTTTTGACTGAGATGGAACATCTTAAATGGATTTAATTCAGGCAAATGGACAACCGCACTATGGACGTTTCAAGGAACTTCCAAAAAGTATTGACTATCAGGCATATCAATACAAGAACCCTTATGGTCAGGTGCTGTCAGGCTGGCGTAAGCATCTAAAATATAAGAAATTCAAATTTTGTAGTATTCAGCACGAACATTATACCATTGGGCTGGCGATTGCCGATATTGCATGGGCAGGGCACAGTTTTGTCTATGTCTACAACCATATGACCAATGACGTTCTGGAATGGAATGCGATTAATTTCCTGTCTCGCCATACTGTGCTGGATGAACAACCATTATTCAATCACAGTTATTTTCATAAATCGCCTTTTCAGGTCGATATTCAGCATGCCAACGGTGTGCGCTATATCAATGTCAGTAAATACGGCGAAATTCAGCTCAGTGCACGAATCTTTTGTGCAGGAACCGATCCTTTAAGTATGTGTAGCCCAACTGGTATTAATGGTTGGACTTATACGCAAAAGCTCACGACCTTAGGTTGTGAAGGCTATTTTCTAAATAAACAAAAACAAAAGATTCAATTTAACGAACGAACTTTTGCCTTGCTGGATGACACCTGTGGTTTTCTACGTCCAGAAACTGCCTGGTTTTGGTTGTCGTGTAACTTTTGGGATGCGACCAATCAGCGGATTGGAATTAATTTAGCATCCGGTGTTAACGAAAGCTTTGGTAATGAAAACTGTTTATGGATCAACGGAAAAATTTATCCATTGGCTGATGTGCTCTTTCAGCAGGAATCCGAAACTCAATGGACGATTCAATCGCTAGATGAAAAGCTAAATCTGACTGTAAGCACAGGCTGGCGACGTTATGAAAATCTGAATTTGCGTCTGGTCGGCAGCCAGTTTAGCCAGTGGCAGGCCAAAGTCTGTGGCACCATTCAGCAGGATGATCAGGAAATTATTTTACTGAATGAATATGCCTTGCTTGAGCAGCATTATGCCAAATGGTAAATCAGCTTAAATCAAAAAGCCTTCAATTTTGAAGGCTTTTTGATTTAAGCGATGCTCACGTTTAGTCTTTCGCGGCCTGCCAGAAGGCTTCACCGGCTTGAATCGGATCGCCGGTTTCATTTAGGGTGTTGATCCAGACCTCGTATTGGGCAATCACTGGGTGCTGACTCGGATGAAAGTCTTTTTTAAACCAGTCTCGATACTGTTTGCCCATTCGGGTCAATGTGCCTTTTGGGCCAAAAAACCAGGGTAAGCTCTTGATATTCATCTGCAAGCGTTGCAAGAGGCTAAAGCCATCATGTTTCAGCATGACATTGGCACGGTAGACGGTAAAACTAAACATTAAAATGGTCGTGCTGACTAAGGTGGCTCGACGGGTAAATTCTGGGGTTTTAGCCACATTTTTCATCACATCAAAAGCTACATCGCGGTGTTCCATTTCCTCAATGGCATGCCAGGCCAATAATGCCCGTACAAAAGGATGGGCATCTTTCAGGGTCTGTTTTTGTCCATAAAAAGTTTCTGCCATAAGCGCCGTTAAATGCTCTGCCGCAGCGGTAATGGCAATATTAAACTGGGGTGAGCGGTGCTTCAGATCATAATTGAAAATTTTATTTAAACGTTCAATAAATTGGTCTACAGGCATGCCTTGCTCGCGCATCAACTGATTCATTTTGTCATGCGCGATGCCGTGCTGGGCTTCCTGGCGGATAAAATCCGCGACACGTTGTTGCAGCTCCGGGTCCTGGATCTGATCGCGGAACAGGCGGACACTCTGAATAAAATAGCGCTCGCCGTCTGGAAAGGTCAGGCTCAGGGCATCGAACATGCGTGTCATAAAGGGATCGCCGCCGAACCAGTAACGTGGAATTTCATCCAGTTTAAAATCAAGTTGGGTGCGAACCACAGGCTGTAGGGCGGATTTTAATATGGCGTTCATCTTGTAGATTCTTTTTTGTGACGATGCTGACAGTATGTCGGCGAATCTCGCCATTGTTTTGACAGAGCTTGCCAATTTTTATACATTTTATGCCAAATGAAAATAAAACTGGTCAGATTAGAGCTGCCAGCGAGAATCGCACATGCAAGACATAAAAATATCCAATGGTTATCTTCAGCTCTGGGCGACTTATTTGCGTGATGTGGGGATTGAACCCTTAACTGCCGACTTTCTGCAAGATGTGCATGACTCGCTTGTGACCCTCATCGATCAGCCTTTTGATACACAAGTACCTTTGGAATTGTTGAATCATATTATTTTAACTACTCGGCAACATCTGAACTGTCCGCAGCTGATTTTTGAAATCGTGCAGGTCATTCGTCCTGAGCATTTTGGTGTACTGGGTTATATGGTTTCACGTAGCAGTAGTGTCGCGGAAATGATCGGCTATAGCATGCGCTTTCAGCGGCTGGTGATTGATGGCAGTGAATTCGTGCCTTTACAGTTGAAGCAGCATGAACACAGTATGGAACTCTATTGGGGCTATTTAGATGAAAAATATAATTTGTTAAATGAGCTCACCATGGCAGCAATGGTGCAACTGGGACGGGTTATTTTGCAAGAGCAGCCACTTTTATTGCGTTGTGTACGACTGGCTCATGCAGCTGAAATGGCACAAATGCATTATCAAAAATTCTTTGCCTGTGAGGTTCAGTTTTCTCAAGATTATTATGCTCTGGAACTGGATGTACAGGGGTTAGCTCATGGGTCTGAGCATGCTGACCCCATATTATTGCAGTTGCTGACTCTTCAGGCGGAACAGGCGATTGCAGCAAAAGTACCTGTTGAAAATACCTTGCAGCAAGCACAGCAAATCATTGCCGAACAGTTGCGAACCAGGCAACAGGCGATCAAAATTGAGCAGCTTGCCCAGCAGTTGTGGATGTCGACCCGAAGCTTGCAACGCTTATTCAGCATATATCAAACTTCATTTAAAAAACTGCTGCAACAGCAGCGCATCAAACGCTGTGAGATTTTGTTACAGCAGGGGCTTAGTCTGAGCGAGATTGCTGAAGCGCTGGATTATTCCGACCAGTCGGCCTTGGCCCGCGCCTATAAAGCAGCCACCGGACAGACTTTGTTCCAGCGCAAGAAACAGTTAAAGCATGCACAGCAATAAAAAAGCGACCCAATCAGATCGCTTTTTGATGTGAGGATGATACAGAGATTAAGCGGTTGCTTTAAGGTTGGGGAATCTCAACGCAATCGCAGCAATTGCGAAGATGGCCAGAATCCAGCAATAGTACAAGCCGCCAATCAGTTCAACCGGTGAGATTTTTGCAATCGAGCAGGCGAGGAGCAACTGTGCACCATAAGGAATCAGACCTTGTACCACGCAGGAGAAAATATCCATCAGTGCTGCAGAACGCTTGGGATCCACGCCGTATTCTTTGGCGACTTCACGTGCCATATCACCCGACAGAATAATTGCGACGGTATTATTGGCCACAAAGATATTTGAAAATACCACCAGAAAGCTGATCCCGATTTCGCCGGCCCTTTGCTGCCCAACTTTAAACAGACGGGTCAGGCTATAAATGCGCTCGATTAGCCAGCGTAAACCACCTTCACGTTGCATGATCGCTGACAGACCCCCCAGAAACATGGACAGTAATGCCACTTCAAACATGCCGACAAAGCCGTCATAAATCGAAGTATTCAGCTTGAGCAGGTTAAATTCAGGCGTCGCAAACAGACCGAACAGACCCGAAAGCAAAACACCAATGGTCAGTACTGCGAGGACATGCAGGCGACTAAAAGCCAAAACAAAGACCGCAATATAAGGTAAGACCAGTAACCAGTTAAAATCTTTATATTCTACGGGGCTGGAGCTGCCTGTACTTAAAATATAAATCACAATGGTGCTGATAGAGGCCGGTACAGCAATCCAGACATTGACTTTAAACTTGTCACGTAATTGCACCCGCTGGCTGGTGGTGGCTGCAATGGTGGTATCTGAAATCATGGAAAGGTTGTCACCGAACATGGCACCGCCTACGACTGCACCAATGGCGTAGATCACATTAATATCGGTGACCTGGGTAAAACCAAAGGCAATCGGGGCACAAGCTGCAATGGTGCCCATGGAGGTGCCCATCGCCGTGGCAATAAATGCCGAGATGATAAACAGCATCGGCAAGATAAATTCAGGCGGAATAATCGACAGGCCCAGTTGTACCGTGGCATCCACACTGCCAATCGCACTGCTGACACTGGCAAAGGCACCGGCCAGCATAAACACCATAAACATCAAAATTAAGTTCGGATGACTGGCCCCTTTTAGAAAGGCTTCAATGCCCTGATTGAGTTTGCCGCGATACACCAATGCAGCCAAAATAATCGCAGGCAGGGCAGCAACAGGCGCTTTCACCTGATAGAACGCAAATTCGGTTCCAATCAGGGAATGATAGATCCCGCTACCCAAAAACAGGGTTAAAAATACAATAAGCGGCAGCAGTGCAATGGCGCGTGCCTGCACTGTAGCCTCAGAATCAGTCTGCATAGGAGATAAAAAAGTAAGAGAATAGGACTAGTATAAAGCAGGTTTTGCAATTTCAGAAAACTTTAAATGAATGCGCTAACATCTGCATTTTTATTAATTTTTGCATGATAAAAATAAGTTTATCTAAATATTCAGGATTTTGGCTAATAGCAAAATTAGGCATCTTTGATCATTGTGAAAAAAATCAAAATAATCGTAAATAGACCCTTCCGAATTGTTTTGAAATCTTCGTACAGGAAATGAAATACTCGAGGTCGGTATCGCAGACTGTTCATTGGACAAAAAATAGCGTTACAATGCGACGTCTTGTATTTTTACATAGTCAATGCCTCAAGTTTGAAACACGTTAAGGAAAGCTCAGCCCTATGTCACGTTTAGCCACACGATTTGAACAACTTAAATCTCAACAGCGTAAAGCTTTAGTTTCTTATGTGATGGCTGGTGATCCGCATCCAGAGGTCACTGTACCTTTGCTCCATGCAATGGTAGAGGCGGGTGTCGATGTGATTGAGCTGGGTCTTCCTTTCTCAGACCCGATGGCAGATGGTCCCGTAATTGCTTTAGCGGCTGAACGTGCGCTGGCAGGCGGAACCAATACTTTGGACGCACTGCACATGGTGAAAGAATTTCGCTTGAAAGATCGCGAAACACCTGTGGTGCTGATGGGTTATCTGAATCCGGTCGAAGTGATTGGCTATGAAAAGTTTGTGGCTTATGCTTACGAATGTGGAGTAGATGGCGTGCTGCTGGTGGACTTACCGCCAGAGGAAGCACAAAGTCTGGGTGAAGTACTGGAAAAATATGACATGGATCAGATTTTCCTGCTGGCACCCACTTCAACCGATGCACGTATTCAACACGTAGCGAAACAGGCCACTGGCTTTATCTACTATGTATCCTTGAAAGGCGTGACCGGTGCAGCAACTTTAGATGTCTCTGAAGCCGCTGCCCGCATTCAAAAGATTAAAGCTGTGACTGATGTTCCTGTAGGCGTAGGTTTCGGTATCAGCGATGCTGCATCTGCGAAAGCGATGGGTGTTGCTGCCGATGCAGTTATTGTGGGAAGTGCGTTTGTAAAGCAGTTTGCAACGCTTGCACCAGAACAAGCCGTTATTGCGACGGTGAATAAAGTCAAGGAGCTTCGAGCAGCGCTCGATGAGTTATAGTATGAGTCAACCCGTGAAATCAGGCAAAATTCTGAGCCCATCGACCCCATGGACGGAACGCATTGTTCCAGGCATTCATGTACCTGATGAGCAAACGATCTACAAAGCGACATTTACCGAGCCTACGGTCGAGTGTCCTGAATGTCATGCTTTGGTGACCCGTACCGCGATGTCATTCAATGCCTATGTTTGTCCGCAGTGTGATGAGCATTTACGCATGAAAGCCCGTGATCGCCTGAACTGGTTCTTTGACCAGGTACAGACTGAACTGGGTCAGGAGTTTAAGGCTAAAGATCCGTTAAAGTTTGTCGATAGCAAAGCTTATCCAGAGCGTATGGCAGAAGCGCAAAAGAAAACCGGCGAAACCGAAGCGTTGGTCGTGATTCAAGGCCTGCTAAAAGATGTCCCAATGATTGCCTGTGCATTTGAATTCGATTTCATGGGCGGCTCTATGGGAACAGTGGTCGGTGACCGTTTTGTTCAGGCGGCAGAGCGTGCGATTGAAGCCCGTCAGCCCTTGATCTGCTTTGCTGCTTCAGGTGGTGCACGTATGCAGGAAGGCATGTTGTCCTTGATGCAAATGGCACGTACTTCGGCTGCTATCCAGCGTTTAAAAGAAGCAGGCCTGCCTTATGTGGTGGTATTGACGCATCCGGTATACGGTGGTGTCACTGCATCATTGGCGATGCTGGGTGATGTACATCTGGCTGAACCGAAGGCGATGATTGGCTTTGCCGGTAAACGAGTGATCGAACAAACTGTCCGTGAAAAACTGGAAGAACCGTTCCAGCGCGCGGAATATTTGCTTGATCATGGGGTAATCGATCAGATTGTTCACCGTCACGCATTACGTGATACAGTTTACCGTATTGTTACGAAATTGATGAACCTGCATTGAACACAGCACCGCTAGCAACAGATTCTTTAAGTACATGGCTCGATTATTGGAGCCATGTTCACGTTACGGGTATTGATTTAGGTCTGGAACGGGTTATTCCGGTGGCTGAAAAGCTCGGTGTGACACGTCCGGCGGCCAAAGTGCTGACGGTGGCTGGAACCAATGGTAAGGGTTCAACCACCACCACACTGGCTGCGATTTTGAATGCACAAGGCTTCAAGGTCGGACTGTATCAATCTCCACACGTGTACCGTTTCAATGAGCGGGTAAAACTGCGCGGCATTGAAGTTGAAGATCAGTTGTTGGTGGATGCTTTTGTTCAGGTGGATCAGGCTCGTCGCGAATGTGATTTGAGCCTGTCTTTCTTTGAAGCGACCACTTTGGCCGCTTTTGTGATTTTTAAAGATCAGTTATGTGATGTCTGGGTGCTGGAAGTCGGTCTGGGCGGTCGTCTGGATGTGGTTAATGTGGTTAATCCGGATGTAGCAGTGATTACCAATATTGGTCTGGATCATACCGATTGGCTCGGTGATAGCATCGAGAAAATTGCCTTTGAAAAAGCCGGAATTATCCGGCCGAATATTCCGGTGGTATTTGGTGGACAGCAACAGATTCCACAAGCCATTTTAGCTAAAACTCAGCAATGCAACGCGCCCCTATATGCGGTGAATCGTGATTATTTCTATGAAGCATGTGCAGATGGCCAGTCTTGGGCCTTTGCCTCTTCGGGTACGACCTTAAAACTTCCAACAGGTTCACTGGCGCTAGATAATATTTCTACCGCTGTGGCTGCAATTTTGCTGAGCGGTTTAACGGTCAGTCAGGATGTGATGGCACAAGGGATTCAAACGGCAAAGTTGCCGGGACGTTTTGAAGTCTGTCAAATCCAGAATAAAACCGTGATTTTTGATGCCGGACATAACCCGCATGGGGTCGAGTTTCTGCTGAAACAGTTGCGAAACTATTTAAATTACAATCAAAACTATAAAAATATCGTTTGTGTGTTTTCAATGTTGGCAGATAAAGATATAAATTCTGTCACCAAGTTATTGAAAGACACGGTTCAATTGTGGAAAATTGCACCATTATCCGTCCCACGTGCGGCAGAGCTCACAGTTTTGGCTGAAGCTCTAGGCGGTGAGGCGGTAGAACAATTTGACAATGTGAAATTAGCTTTTAAATCAGCACTGGATCAAACAGATAATAATCAGCTGATTTTGGTATGTGGATCATTTCATACCTTAGAAGCGGTATGGGAGTATTTGGAAGAATGTCAATGAATAACAAACAGCGCTGGATGGGCGGTGTTGTTTTACTCGGTGGTGGTGTTTTATTGGCAGCATTACTCCTGAAAGGTCAAGATGAAATCAAGCAGGATCGTCAGCAGAAACCGGCACAGGTTGCGGAAGTGGAAACTAAGGATGCAGTGAATCATTCGCTGGGTTCCTTGACGGTCGATGTGGAAACAGAAAAGCGTTTACTTGAACAGCAACGCCGTGATCGGGAAAAATCTGTGGCAGAGCAGGAGGCTCGTGCGGCTGAATTTTTAGCGATGCAGCAGCAGGCAGAAGCAGATGCGGCGCGTAAAGCGGCTGAAGAATATGCTGCACTTAATGCGCATCGTATGGGACAGCAAAGCTCGGATAATATTCCACCAGAACTGGTCGAAGACGAACAGGCCAAACAGAAACGCTTGGCTGAAGAAAAGGCTGCACAAGACAAAAAGCTAGCCCTGCAGAAGCTTGAGCAGCAAAAAGCCAACAGTTCAACTGAAGCGGCCAAGAAAGAAGCGGAGCGTAAAGCCGCTGAAAGCAAAGCGGCTGAAGAAAAACGTAAATTGGAGCAACAGCAAAAAGCCGAAGCAGAACGTAAGACGGCTGAGGCAAAACGTAAGGCTGAGGAAGAGCGTAAGGCAGCCGAGAAGAAAGAAGCTGAACGTAAAGCCGCCGAAGAAAAACGTAAAGCCGAAGACAAACGTAAGGCTGAAGAAGCCAAGAAAAAGGCAGCAGAAGACGCCAAAAAGAAAGCAGAAGCTGAGCAGGCACGTAAATTGCTGGAAGGTGAAAGTGACAAGCAGTGGATGGTGCAGGTCGCACTGGCAGCCAATGAAGCCAATGCAGATGCGGTTGCGGCAAAACTGCGTGCCAAGGGTTATAAAGTGACCAAGAGTCCAACCTCTAAAGGGATTCGTATCATGGTCGGTCCATCAAAGGATCGGGAAACTGCTGATGCTTCGCGTAAAAAAATCGCTGCAGATGACAGTCTGAATATGAAATCTGCCTGGGTGATTGACTGGGTGCCTTTAGATAAGCGTAACTAAGACAGCGTATTACTGTACTTTGGTTTAAAATGGATTCAGGTTATGCCTGGATCCATTTTTATTGGGGAGCAAAAATTAAAAAGGTGACAAAACTCTCAGGATTAAAAAAGCCTATCTAAAGATAGGCTGGTGATGAACTTCGAAACCGGCACGTCATTCGGGTTAGAAATTCAGTTTTAATCTTGCTGCTTTTTATATAGATACATCAACGTTAAGAGTGGATGTACTTATACATATTCTTTATGAACAGAGCAGTGCTCTGCTTATCTATTACTGCGCACTTCACTTGTGTTGCGCAAAATTAAAAAGGAGTCCTTTTAATTTGTGTCACTCGAAGCGTAGCTTCTCGTCTTCTTGCGGAATATATTCCTCAGGGCGAAGCAGTGCCTTGCTGATCCTCACTCAGGATGTGGCGTTAAGCGCAGGTAAGGCGTGACCGCGGTATACCCTTTAGGAAAACGTTGTGCAATTTCAGTCTCATCTTTTAGGGAAGGCACAATCACCACATCATCGCCATGCTGCCAATTGGCAGGTGTTGCGACTTTATGGCTGTCGGTGAGTTGCAATGAATCCACCACACGCAAGATTTCATGGAAATTACGACCCGTCGATGCCGGATAGGTAATAATCAAACGGACTTTTTTGTTTGGATCGATGACCACCAAAGAGCGAACTGTGAGCGTTTCACTGGCATTCGGGTGAATAAAGTCATATAGTTCAGACACTTTACGATCCTGATCGGCAATGATTGGGAAATTGACTGTGGTATTCTGGGTTTCATTGATGTCTTTAATCCAGCCCTTATGTGATTCAACATCATCAACCGATAAGGCAATGGCTTTGACACCACGTTTTTCAAATTCATCTTTCAACTTTGCGGTATAACCAAGTTCAGTAGTACATACCGGCGTATAGTCCGCCGGATGTGAAAATAAAATGCCCCAGCTATCGCCCAGAAAATCATAAAAATTAATCAGGCCTTCACTGGATTGCTGTTCAAAATTCGGTGCGGTGTCGCCTAGACGTAAACTCATCTTTTTGCCTCAATTGGTCTTTTAATGTAGAGATGAGATTTAATATGAACTAATTTTTTTATGATTAAAAATAGTGTTTTTAGCTTTCTTTATGAATAAATAGCATAAGTGATTTGTTTTATCTATCTAGAATCAAACAAATCAGTCGTCTAATTGACTATATTGCACAGCTAAAGTTTGCTACATTACTTTGCCTTAGATCTCGGGGCTAGAACTCAGGATCAGATTTTTTTCAGCGGTTTTATAGCAAAACCCTTGTAGTTCAAATTTCTAGCACCATAATAACGACTAAGAACATATTCATTTGACAAGCAAGATTTAGAGAGTCTATTCATGTTGGCAAGTCTGATCGGAGGAATCTTCGGTACCAAAAATGAGCGCGAACTCAAACGCATGCGTAAAATCGTAGACAAGATTAATGTGCTCGAGCCGACGATATCTACCCTTAGCGATGCAGACTTATCTGCAAAAACTGAAGAATTCAAACAACGATATAATAAGGGTGAAAACCTCGATAAATTATTGCCTGAAGCATTTGCAGTCTGTCGTGAAGCCGCCAAGCGGGTCATGGGCATGCGTCATTATGACGTGCAGCTGATCGGTGGTATTACCTTGCACGAAGGTAAAATTGCAGAGATGCGTACCGGTGAGGGTAAAACCCTGATGGGTACCTTGGCCTGTTACCTGAATGCCATCAGCGGTCAGGGTGTGCATGTCATTACCGTGAACGATTACCTGGCACAACGTGATGCCGAGCTCAACCGTCCATTATTTGAATTTTTGGGTTTAAGCATCGGGATTATTTATTCCATGCAAAATCCGATGGAAAAAGCGGAAGCTTATCGTGCCGATATTACCTACGGTACCAATAACGAATTTGGCTTTGATTACCTGCGTGACAACATGGTGTTCTCGCTGGCTGAGAAAAAGCAGCGTGGTTTAACCTATGCGATTATTGATGAGGTCGATTCGATCCTGATTGATGAAGCACGTACTCCGCTGATTATTTCCGGTCAAAGTGAAGATTCTTCACAGCTTTATGCAGCCATTAATAATATTCCACCAAAATTACAGGCACAGAAAGAAGAGAAAGTGCCGGATGGCGGTCACTTCTGGATTGATGAAAAACAGCGTTCAGTTGAAATTACTGAAGTGGGTTTTGAAACCATTGAAAGTGAACTGATTGAAATGGGCTTGTTGGCAGAAGGCGAGAGCTTGTATTCAGCGTCGAACCTGAATCTGTTGCATCATGTGACTGCGGCAATTCGTGCCCATTATTTATATCAACGTAACGTGCAATACATCATCAATGATGGTGAAGTGATTATCGTCGATGAAAATACCGGTCGTACCATGCCGGGCCGTCGCTGGTCTGAAGGTTTGCATCAGGCGGTAGAAGCCAAAGAAGGTCTGGAAATTCAACCAGAGAACCAGACCCTGGCAACCACAACCTTCCAGAACTATTTCCGTCTGTATAAAAAATTATCGGGTATGACCGGTACCGCTGATACTGAAGCCGCGGAAATGAAAGAAATTTATGGTCTGGATGTGGTGCTGATTCCGACCCATCGTCCAATGATCCGTGATGACCAGAACGATTTAATCTATTTAAATCGTGAAGGCAAATATAACGCGATTATTCAAGAAATTCAGCGTGTGCATGAAGCCGGTGTTGCGCCAATCTTGATTGGTACGGCAACCATCGAAGCATCTGAGATTCTATCCGATAAGCTGAAAGCTGCGGGCATTACCCACGAAGTACTGAATGCCAAACAGCACGAACGTGAAGCGGATATTATTGCGCAAGCTGGTGCGCCGCGTGCCGTAACCATTGCCACCAACATGGCGGGGCGTGGTACCGATATTCTGCTGGGTGGTAACTGGAAAGCATTGCTGGCCAAAATTGAAAATCCGACAAGCGATGACGAAGCGCGTCTGAAAGCGGAATGGGATGTTAATCATCAATCCGTTCTGGATTCGGGTGGCTTGCATATTATCGGTTCTGAACGTCATGAATCACGCCGTATCGATAACCAGTTGCGTGGTCGTGCAGGCCGTCAGGGGGATCCGGGTGTATCGCGTTTCTACCTGTCGCTTGAAGATGACTTGATGCGTATTTTCGCCGGTGACCGTGTGGTGGGTATGATGCGTGCCATGGGCTTGCAGGAAGATGAAGCGATTGAACACAAAATGGTGTCTCGCTCGATTGAGAATGCACAGCGTAAAGTCGAAGCACGTAACTTCGATATTCGTAAGAACTTGCTGAAATACGATGACGTGAATAACGAACAGCGTAAGATTATTTATAGTCAGCGTGATGACATTCTGGCAGAAAATTCGCTGCAAGATTATATTGAAGAAATGATCCGTGAAGTGATGCAGGGTGTAATTGCCAATTATATTCCGCCTGAGTCGATTCATGACCAGTGGGATATTGAAGGTCTGGAATTGGCCTTGCGTGAAGACATGTCACTGGATCTTCCTATCGCACAATGGCTGGAACAGGACCGTCGTCTCGATGAAGAGGCATTGGTGGTGCGTATTAGCGATGAAGTACTGAATCGTTACCGTTCACGTCGTGAACAAATGGGTGCGGAATCTGCAGCATCGCTTGAACGTCACTTTATGCTGAATTCTCTGGATCGTCACTGGAAAGAACACTTAGCAGCGATGGATTACTTGCGTCAGGGCATCCATTTACGTGGCTATGCACAGAAAAATCCAGAGCAGGAATATAAAAAAGAAGCCTATAACCTGTTTGTGAATATGCTGGGTGTCATCAAATCGGATGTCGTTACAGATTTATCGCGTATTCATGTTCCAACACCTGAAGAGCTGGCTGAAATGGAAGCGCAGCAGCTGGCACAGGCTGAGGCAATGCGTTTGCAGTTATCTCATGATGAGTTCGACGGTTTACTGGCAGATGAACATGAAAATACGACTGAACAAAATGCTGAGGCAAATCCGGTAGCGCCAGTCTTTGAAGCGCCGGCAAGCCGTAATGCACCTTGTCCATGTGGTTCAGGCCTGAAATATAAACAGTGTCATGGCAGAATCTAAGCGATATTGAAAATCAGAGCCACATGGCTCTGATTTTTTATGTATAAAGATTTTTCAGAAACTGAATACTATTTGCAGTCCTGCGGATTAAATGGTATTTAATGGCTCATTCAACACCGAAAAGTGGAATAACCTGAATGAAAAAAGTATTAAAAACGCTCATGATTGCCGCTTTGGCCATGCCTGCTTTAAGTTTTGCAGAAACTGCAGCCACCACGACACTTGATAAAGTTCAGCAAGCAGTGGGTTCTACTACAGCTCAAGTACAACGTACAGATGAACAAGTGACCGTGGCCAGCCCGCGTACCGGGATTCGTTATACCTTTGCCAATCAGAATCGCCCGATTGTGTTGCAGACCGCTGCGATCGCACCGGCCAATGCGGCCAATGCAGATCGTATTGTGGCATCTAATCCGGCACTTTCTGCCGCGAGTCAGCAGCAAGCGAAGCAGGCTTTATTAAATGAAGCAGGGCAACTTGCGAAAAATTAAAATCTCCGATTTTTTAAAATGCAGAAACCAGTCTTGATGACTGGTTTTTTATTGTGAAAATCCATCATAAATCTCAAGCTGACTCAGGCTTTGGCTCGATTTTTTGTTGCAGATCAACTAAGCTGTATTTTTCCGAAACTTCAATATTGGACTTTAAAATGGCAGTTGGTGACGTATCTATGCCACAGATGCATGTGGTGAAAGGGGTTAAAATTGGTTCGGCTGAAGCCTATGTGCGCTATCAGAACCGACGTGACCTGGTGATATTTGAACTGGCTGCAGGCTCCAATGTTGCAGGGGTATTTACTCAAAATGCCTTCTGTGCAGCCCCTGTGCATGTATCTAAAGCGCATTTACAGGTAGGGAATCCGCGTTACCTGGTGATCAATACCGGCAATGCCAATGCAGGAACCGGCCCTACAGGCATGGCAAATGCAGAAGCCACCTGTGCCAAGCTGGCTGAACTGGCAGGGGTACAGGCTGCTGAAGTTTTACCATTCTCTACGGGTGTCATTGGCGAGCAATTGCCAATGGAGCGTTTGCTCAGCGGTTTACAACCTGCGCTAGACTCATTGCGTGATGATGCCTGGGTCGATGCTGCAACGGGAATCATGACCACAGATACTACACCGAAAGGCGCTTCAGAGCAGTTCGAGCTGGATGGTGTCACCTATACCATGACCGGTATTTCCAAGGGTGCCGGCATGATTCGTCCAAATATGGCGACTATGCTGGGTTATGTGGCAACCGATGCTCCAATCAGCCGTGAACTGGTTCAGCAGTTATTAACAGAAACAGTAAATGTGTCGTTTAACCGCATTACCATCGATGGTGATACTTCAACCAATGATTCCTGCATCTTGATTGCCACAGGTCAAGGCGGGGGGGCTGAAATTACTTCGACTGAAGATCCACGTTATGCAGTCGTGCTTGATGTGTTAATGCGTACCATGAAACGCTTGGCGCAACTGATTGTGCGTGATGGTGAAGGTGCCACCAAATTTATTACAGTTGCGGTAGAAGGTGGTGCTAATATTCAGGAATGCTGTGATGTGGCTTATAGCATTGCACATTCGCCATTGGTTAAAACTGCGATTTTTGCTTCTGATCCAAACTGGGGGCGTATTCTGGCAGCGATTGGTTATGCTGGTGTGCCGAATTTAGACGTTGCAAAAATTCAGGTTTGGTTAGATGATGTACAAATCTGTAAAGATGGTGGTGCGGCGGCAGACTATACTGAAGCAGCTGGTGCAGGTGTGATGGCCCAAGCTGAAATGACGATTCGTGTTGATCTTGGACGTGGTACAGCGAAAGACACGGTCTATACCTGTGACCTGTCTTATGATTACGTCAAGATTAATGCAGATTATCGTTCATAATTCAGATCGTTTCTAAAGCCTCCGTTGTGGGGCTTTTTTTATATCTTATGATTTTTAATGACTGGTCAAAAATGGCATTTTGCCAATTGTGATTAGGGTGTAGGGTAAATGTCCGTGTCATAACGGATAATTAGGGTAGAGTAAGAGTTGTTATGAATAGTGCGACCAAATTAATAGCCAATGAAGCAAAGTCGATTGTGCAGGCGCATTTAGATCGTTTAGGCGTTCCTCAAGAACATCAAATGAGCCAGCAGGAAAAATTAGACAAATTTGCACAAATCAAGGCTGAGCTGGAAAAACAGGATGCCGTTTTGGTGGCGCATTATTATTGCGATCCTGAAGTGCAAGAACTGGCTGAGTTGACCGGTGGTTGTGTTTCGGATTCTCTGGAAATGGCACGTTTTGGTCGCGATCATCCAGCCTCTACGTTGGTGGTGGCAGGAGTGAAATTTATGGGTGAAACCTCAAAAATTTTATCTCCAGATAAAACCGTGCTGATGCCAACCCTGGAAGCAACCTGTTCACTGGATCTTGGTTGTCCGGTTGATGAATTTACAGCTTTTTGCGATGCGCACCCCGATCATACCGTGGTGGTGTATGCCAATACTTCCGCAGCGGTGAAAGCGCGTGCCGATTGGGTAGTGACTTCTAGCTGTGCAGTGGAAATTATTGAACATCTGGATAGTCTCGGTGAAAAAATTATCTGGGCGCCGGATCAGCACTTGGGCCGATATATCCAAAGCAAAACCGGTGCAGAAATGTTGCTCTGGGATGGTGCCTGTATCGTGCATGAAGAATTCCGTTCACGCGGTATTGTCAATATGAAAGCACTCTATCCCGATGCTGCGGTGTTGGTACATCCGGAATCCCCCATGTCTGTAGTCGAGATTGCCGATGCAGTAGGCAGTACCTCGCAACTGATTAAAGCCGCACAGACTTTGCCACATCAGCGTTTAATTGTGGCTACGGATCGTGGTATCTTCTATAAAATGCAGCAAGCAGTTCCCGATAAAGTCCTGATTGAGGCACCAACTGCGGGGGAAGGGGCAACCTGTCGTTCTTGTGCGCATTGTCCGTGGATGGCAATGAATGAGCTGGATGGTATTTTGCATGTATTACAGCATAAGGATCAGGAAGTACATGTCGATCCTGTACTGGCTGAACGCGCAAAACTGCCTCTAGATCGCATGTTGAATTTTAGTGCCGGACTAAAACGTTAAAATTTGTATAAAAAATGTCTGAAGCGCTTGATAAATAAACGCTTGGCGCGTTTTTTAGGTTTTTTTTTAAGATAGGTGTTGACGTCTCCGGGCGTCACGCCTAGAATGCACACCGTACCGAACGATGTTCGATACGAAAGCTGAGATGAATCGGAGCATAGCACAGCCTG
>SMEP01000046.1_pt1 | contig 28016 bp, 30 predicted proteins | sample 2456231 | NCBI WGS metagenome assembly SMEP01 (sample SAMN10132595, study PRJNA489261) | soil metagenome | isolation source: day1 control-silty clay loam soil ammended with raw manure from dairy cow... | place: USA | collected 2015-05-15
AAGCTCTTTAGCGCCGATGGTAGTTGGGGGTTTCCCCCTGTGAGAGTAGGACGTCGCTAGGTAATTGTAAAACCACTGAGAAATCAGTGGTTTTTTTGTGCTTTTATTTAACGAATTTTTAACACGCGTTTACGTGCCTTTAAGTTGATGGCTCTATTTTTAACAATCTTCACCACACCTAAAACGACTTTATCTTCAATTAGATGCTTTGGGTGTAATAAGTACATCGGGACCTTTGAAAAGTACTCTACAACGAAACCATGCTTTTCTAATGCCTTTATCCATTCTTGCTTCGACAATGAGGAAGCATTGTCACGAATTGCATCGACTAAATCTTTACGGACGACGTCACGTTTGCCGTCTGGTTCAACTGGAAGTGTTAGGCTCATCTTATGAATTGCGTATTTACCGCTCTTTTTTAAAATGCGTTTTGCCTCAGAGATGATTTAATCCTTTTACTTGGCTGACTGCATCATTAGTATTGCTTCACCGTAAACGATTATGGCGCATTTATCTGAAAGACCGGTATGCTCGGTTGTACCTATTAAGTATTAAGGAAGACTAGTCATCTATTTGACTAGTCTTTTTCTGATATACACGGATTGTCTATAGTCTAAAAAATGGTAGCATCTTATAATAGAAGTACAATCACAAAGAGGTGAGGCAAATGAAAAACGATCGACCAATCGTTCAGGCATTAAAGAAATTTGTAGCAAACGAACCATTATCTCTTCATGTGCCCGGTCATAAAAATGGTTTCCTTTCACATTTACCAAATGATCTAAAGCGCGCGTTAACTTATGATGTGACAGAATTAACAGGCCTCGATGATTTCCACCACCCAGAAGAGGCAATTTTAGAAGCAGAGCAGCTGTTAGCAAAAACGTACGGTGCGAATCGCAGTTTCTTTTTAGTAAATGGCTCTACAGTGGGCAACTTAACGATGATCTACGCAACATGTAAACAAGGGGATACGGTGCTTGTCCAGCGTAATGCGCATAAATCAATTTTTCATGCCCTGGAGCTTGTTGGGGTAAAGCCTGTTTATATCGCACCAAAATGGCATGAACAAAGCGAGACGGCGGGCTGTATTGAACTAGCGACTTTAAAACAAGCAGTAGAACGTTATCCGCATGCAAAGGCAGCTATTTTTACATATCCAACGTATTACGGTGTGACCGCACAAGATTTTCAACAGCAAATAGCCATTTGTCATACGGCAAATATTCCGGTGCTTGTTGATGAAGCACATGGCGCCCATTTAACGGTGACTGAGCAGCTCCCAGCATCAGCGTTAGACTTAGGTGCAGATATTGTTGTACAATCTGCGCATAAAACGTTACCAGCAATGACGATGGAGTCGTTCATGCATGTCAAATCACAGCTTGTAAGTGAGGAAAGAATCAATCATTATTTACGTATGCTACAATCAAGTAGTCCGTCGTATTTATTGCTCGCTTCACTCGATGATGCGCGTAGTTACGTCGCGAATTATACAGAGAGCGATTTTGTGTACTTGATGGATAAGCGTAAGCAGTTTATCGAGTCATTAACGGCATCGACACAGCTACAAGTGGTCGAGGTGGATGACTGTTTAAAATTATTAGTACGTGCACCAGGCTATACAGGCTTTGAATTAAAGGCTGCGCTGGAAAAAATGCATGTGTATGTGGAATTAGCAGATGCTAGACAAGTGCTACTGATTTTACCGCTATTAAAGCACGGGGACAGCTATCCATTTGCAGATTTGCGCATTCGTATGAAAGAAGCGATGATTCATTTAAAGGACCAGCCAGGTAAAGAACTTGAGCAGCATGCGAATTTTGAAATGACGGCGATCACAATACCAGAACATTCATTTGCAGAAATAGAAGATGCAAAAAAAGAATGGGTGCCATATATGCGCGCAATTGGACGTGTTGCTGCATCAACGATTATTCCGTATCCACCAGGGGTCCCTTTATTTGTACCTGGTGAAAAAATTACGGTCGCAAAATTAAGTCAGCTAGAGGAACTATTAGCCATCGGGGCAACATTCCAAGGCGAGCATCGCTTACTTGAAAAATTAATATATGTCATAAAATAAATGCTAGGAGAATAAATATATGCAAAGAAGTTTTTTTATAACGTTTGAAGGCGGCGAGGGTGCTGGTAAAACGAGTGTGTTAAAAGCCATTGGTGAACGCTTGCAAGAAAAACAGCAAAATGTGCTATTTACACGTGAACCAGGTGGGATTGAAATTGCTGAAAAAATTCGTTCCGTCATTTTAGATCCAGCCCACACAGAGATGCATGAACGTACCGAGGCGCTCCTTTACGCAGCAGCCCGTTCACAGCATTTTTATGAAAAGGTGCTACCGGCATTGGAAAACGGGCAACACGTGCTATGTGACCGTTTTATTGACTCGTCATTAGCGTACCAAGGACATGCCCGTGGGATTGGCATTGATGATGTGTTAGCAATCAATGAATTCGCAATCGGTAAGCGCATGCCGGATGTAACAATTTTCTTTGATCTTGCACCGGAAAAGGGGTTGGCGCGTATTCAAACAACCCGTGCCGATGAAATTAATCGTTTAGATATTGAAGGACTAACATTCCATAAAAAGGTATATGAAGGCTATCAAATTGTCATGACTCGTTATCCTGAGCGCTTTAAGGTAATCAATGCAGACCAAGCATTAGAGCAGGTGATTGAAGAGGTGTGGAAGATTTTAAATCCAATATTAGGGTAAAAGTAAATGAAGTGTGGCTTTTATTTATGATATAATAGAGGCACCAATTCAATGAAGGGGTGAGCGTGGATGAAGTTAGTAGTAGCTGTAGTGCAAGACCAAGATAGCAACCGTCTATCGACTGCATTAACGAAAAACAACTATCGTGCGACGAAATTAGCGAGTACAGGTGGTTTTCTACGATCTGGAAATACGACATTTTTAATTGGTACGGATGATTCTTTAATCCCTAAGTTATTAGAAATTATTCGTGAAAATTGTCGATCACGCGAGCAAATGGTTGCTCCAGTGTCGCCAATGGGAGGAAACGCTGATTCCTACATCCCATACCCTGTGGAAGTTGAAGTTGGAGGAGCAATTGTCTTTGTTTTACCAATCGAACAATTCCATCATTTTTAATTTCTTTCGTTTAGAAGGAAGTTGCGTCTCAGAGGAATGTCCAAAATTTTGCTGAGGCACTTTGATTTTTGGAGGCGAGAGGTAAATGAAAATTAACCAAGATCTCCGTATGAATTTAAACACGAACACGAATGTACGTCAAAATAATCAAGCGAATAATCGCTTCGGTGATATGGTCGTCAAGCAAGGTTCGAAAATGCAAACGGAGCAATTGACGAGACTATTAGGTGATATTTCAGCAGCTGGCGATCGCGTTGCACGTTCTCGTAATTTACGTGAATTAGCACGTTTCAAAATGCTCGTGAAACGCTTCTTACAAGAGGCCGTTGATTACGGTCTAGAAATGAAGCAATCCCATACATGGAATCGTTTTGGTGAAGGGCGACGCTTAAAAATTGTTGAAACAATTGATGAGCATTTAGTCGAACTAGCCGAAGATTTACTAAATGAAGAAAAAGAGTCTATTGAATTGTTAGCCAAAATTGGTGAGATTAAAGGACTTTTAATTAATCTGTATATGTAAAATGCGCCCGTGTCTTTGTTGTGCACTAGACACGGGCTTTTTTCTAGCAGAGAATATTGTTTGAATTGTACATAGTACATTTTAAATATTTAGCAAGAAAAGGTGAAGAAAATGACACGAACAATAGAACAGCTAACGAAACTACAGCCTGTAGTAATGAAGCAGCTACAAACGATTGTTGAAAAAGATCGATTAGCGCATGCCTATATTTTTGAAGGCGAAAAAGGCACGGGTAAACGCGATGTTGTCTCATTTTTTATGAAACTTCTCCTTTGTGGAAATTTGTCAAAAAATGTTCCATGTGAAACATGTCGAAATTGTCGAAGAATTGATTCGGGCAATCATCCGAATATTAAGCAAGTCGAACCAGACGGGCAATTTATTAAAATTGACCAAGTGCGCGATTTAGTTGCGGAACTAAAGATGACCGGTGTCGAAGAGGGCAAGAAAATTTATGTGCTGCATCATGCAGATAAATTAAATGTCGCATCAGCGAATATGTTGTTAAAGTTTTTAGAAGAGCCAGATGGACAAGTTGTCGCGATCCTATTAACAGAGCAAATTCAATCGATACTCCCAACAATTCGCTCGCGCTGCCAGCATATCAAATTTGCAAAAGCACCGCGAGAAGCATTAATCGAAGACCTTGTAACTCGTGAGGTGAGCACTTCGATGGCAGCGACATTAAGCATGGTAACAAATGATATAGATACAGCGTTAGAGCTTGCAACAGATGAGCATTTTTTACTTGCAAGAAAAACAGTGTTAAAATTAGTAGAGATTGTTCATCAAAATGTTCATGAAGCATTATTATTTGTGCATGATGAATGGCTACCTCTTTTCAAAGAAAAAGAGGAGATGGAGCAGGCACTCGATTTGTTATTGTTTGCGTATCGTGATATGGTAGCGATTAAAGCAAATCAAAATTCGACGTGCACGTATCCTGATATGTATCAACGCTTTAATGACATTGGGCTGACGTTAACGTACGATAAATTATCACGTCAAATGCAATCTGTATTGCAAGCACGTGCAAATTTAAATCGTAATATGAATCGTACGTTGTTGATGGAACAGCTAATGCTGAATCTTCAGGAGGGGTATACATTTGTATAATGTAGTCGGAGTTCGCTTTAAAAAAGCGGGTAAAATATATTATTTTGATCCAGCGGCTTATATTTTAGAAGTTGGAGAATATGTCATCGTAGAAACTGCACGCGGAATTGAATATGGCAAAGTAGTTGTGCCAATGCGTCAAGTCGGAGAAAATGACGTTGTTTTACCACTAAAGCAAGTTGTTCGCCCTGCCGATGAGCGCGATCGTTTTCAAGTAGAAGAAAACATAATTGAATCGAAACGTGCGTTTGAATTAGCAAGTACAAAAATTATCGAGCATTCGTTAGACATGAAACTTGTCGACGTTGAATATACATTTGATCGTAATAAAATTATTTTCTACTTTACAGCAGAAGGACGTGTCGATTTCCGTGAGCTTGTAAAAGATTTAGCGAGTGTATTCCGTACACGTATTGAACTGCGTCAAATTGGCGTACGTGACGAAGCGAAGTTACTTGGCGGCATTGGCCCTTGTGGTAGAATGCTCTGCTGTTCGACATTTTTAGGAGATTTTGATCCGGTGTCGATTAAAATGGCGAAAGACCAAAACTTATCACTGAATCCGACGAAAATTTCAGGTTTATGTGGCCGATTAATGTGCTGCTTAAAATATGAAAATGATGATTACGAAATCGCCAAAGAAGGTATGCCAGATGTTGGCGAGAAGACAATGACACCAGAAGGCGAAGGTAAAGTTGTCGGATTAAATGTATTAGAACGGGTAGTTCAAGTATATTTAGCAAAGCATGAGCGTATGGTTGAATATACGCTTGAAGAGTTATTAGAATGTGAGAAAAATCTTATATAGATAGAAATTAATGGGGTGGCTTGCGTGAAGGACCGTAATTTTTTAGATACTGTTATGGAGTTCGAACAACAGCTTGAGTCAATGCAGCAACAATTCAATGCTTTAAAGCAATTTGTTGCGCATATGATGGAGGAGCATCAGACGCTTCAAACAGAAAACCTCCACCTGCGTACACGTTTAGAAGAGCTATTAGCAAAAGAAGTAACTGTTAATCCACAAAAAACGGAGCAGAAAAAAGAGCCCGTCGATATTGGTGAAGGCTACGATAATTTAGCAAGGCTTTATAACGAAGGCTTCCACGTATGTCATGTACATTTTGGTGGCTCACGTAAAGGTGAAGATTGTTTGTTCTGTCTATCATTTTTAAATAAACAAAATGGTTAAAAAGGGGGCTTGTCCGGAAAGTAATTTCTGGATAAGCCCTTTGCGCCGAGGATTCGTTCCTCTTCGTTCTGAGTACTGCCTGAAGCAGTTGACTAATAGATGAGGGACAACCCCTTATGAATAGTAGATTTATTTTGGAGGATATAAAAGTGGAACTATTAAAAGATGATGAGCGCTTAGATTATTTACTTGCTGAAAACTTGCGCATTATTCAAAGCCCATCCGTTTTTTCTTTTTCATTAGATGCCGTGTTATTATCACGCTTTGTACAAGTCCCAAAAAGCAAAGGTCATATTGTCGATCTATGTTCCGGAAATGGCGTCATTCCGTTATTTTTAAGTGCACGTACAAAAGCAAAAATTACCGGTGTGGAATTACAGCCACGCTTACATGATATGGCGACACGTAGTATTGCCTATAATAAGCTTGATGCACAAATTGATATGCAGTTAGGTGATGTCAATGATGCCCCGAAAACACTTGGCATTGAAAAATACGATGCGGTAACTTGTAACCCGCCTTACTTTTTAGCGCATGAATTAAGCGAACAAAATGAGAATGAGCATTATGCCATTGCGCGTCATGAAATTCATTTAACATTAGAGCAAGCGATTGAAGCATCGAGTCGTTTACTCAAACAAGGTGGTAAGGCAGCATTTGTCCACCGTCCAGGCCGTTTACTCGATATTGTAACCGCAATGCGCGCAAACCGCTTAGAGCCGAAGCGCATTCAATTCGTTCATCCAAAGCGAGGTAAGGAAGCGAATACGCTACTAATCGAAGCAATTAAAGACGGCAAGCCAGATTTGAAAATTTTACCGCCACTCTATGTGTATGAGGATAATAACGAATACACAAAAGAAGTGAGGGTGTTATTATATGGAGACGAGCAGTAAGCATTATTTTTATGTGCTAGAATGCAGTGACGCGTCACTTTATGCCGGGTATACGAATAATTTAGACAAGCGCATTGCGACGCATAATGCCGGCAAGGGCGCGAAATACACACGTGCGCGTGGCCCAGTAACATGTGTGTACTATGAAACATTCGACACGAAGCAACAAGCAATGTCAGCAGAATATGCATTTAAACAACTAACAAGAGCAAAAAAGCTCGAATATATGAGGAGAGCGCATGATGAAATCACAAAAAAGTAGCCAGCATGAACACGGTAGTTGCCTCTATTTAGTCGCAACACCAATTGGCAATTTAGAGGATCTGACAATGCGTGCACTACGCATTTTAAAAGAAGTCGATGTCATCGCAGCAGAAGATACGCGTAATACGAAAAAGCTATGTAATTACTTTGAGATTCAAACACCACTTATTAGCTACCATGAGCATAACTTAGAAGTAGGTGGCGAAAAATTATTAGCGTATTTACGTGAAGGCAAGTCTGTAGCGTTAGTAAGTGATGCGGGTCTACCTTGTATTTCAGATCCAGGTGCGGACATTGCAGTAAAAGCAATCGCAGAAGATTTTGCGGTTGTGCCAATTCCAGGTGCGAACGCTGCATTAACAGCACTGATTGCATCAGGTATTACACCGCAGCCATTTTATTTCTTCGGCTTTTTAAACCGTAATAAAAAAGAGCGCCGCGAGCAGCTTGAAAAATTAAGTAAGCGCCAGGAAACATTATTATTTTATGAAGCACCGCATCGCATAAAAGATACATTAAAAGATCTGCAGCTCGTATTGGGCAATCGCCGAATTACATTAGCACGTGAATTAACAAAGAAATTTGAAGAATTTTTACGCGGTACAATCGATGAAGCGATTATTTGGGCAAATGAAAATGAAATTCGTGGTGAATTTTGTGTCGTTGTCGAGGGCAATACATCGGGTGAAGTTGAAGAAGAACAAGACAATTACTGGATAAATATGACGCTAGAAGAGCATGTAAACTATATAATAGAAGAAACTCAACTTTCATCAAAAGAAGCAATCAAAGAAGTTGCGAAATTACGCAATTTACCGAAGCGTGATGTGTATCAGGCGTATCACCAATTATAAGTAAAAAAAGTGCGAAGACGCCAGTTATGCTGGCATTTTCGCATAAATACAAAAAAGCATTGAAAAGTCAAAATCCTTTTCAATGCTTTTTTAATTTAGTACAATAGTACTTCACTGTGTTAAATAAAGGAAGGAATAGCTCTCCAGATACTAGACCCTCTATTAGATTACAGTACTATTTTTTTAAGTTGGCTTGAATTTCTTTTACTAATGTTTCTGCACCTTCAGCAGATAAAATTAGTTTACCGCCTACTAAACGCATGTTGTCGTCAGAAACTTCACCAGTTACTGCACAAGTCATGTTAGGCATGTATTTTTTTAAGATAATTTTGTCGTCATCTACATAAATTTCTAATGCATCTTTTTCTGCAATACCTAATGTGCGGCGTAATTCGATTGGAATAACTACGCGTCCTAATTCGTCTACTTTACGTACGATACCTGTTGATTTCATATTAATGTTTCCTCCTATATTTAAAAAGTTGTTTTAAATTCGTCAAAATTCGACATGAATTCCTCGTCTAATAAGAATCATACCAACTAATGCCATAAACGTCAATAAATTAGCATTAGAATTCCCTTTGATTTAGAAAAAAATTTGTCATATTCGCACTTTATGATGATGATTTTAAAGATTTTTATCATAAATAATAATTTGTGGTATTTAAGTTTCAGATAATTCCCAAAACTTTGCAACGATTTTTCGACAAATGTTATTTACAATAAACTTTGATTGAAACAAATTTCGTACTTCGTTAGAATAAAGATTATACTTTAGCAAGTAAATGGAGGCTACATTCGTGAACGAACAACAAACATTCTATATAACTACCCCGATTTATTATCCAAGTGGTAAGTTCCACATTGGTACGGCGTATACAACGGTTGCGACAGATGCGATCGCTCGTTATAAACGCTTAAAAGGTTTTGACGTGCGTTTCTTAACGGGAATGGACGAGCACGGTCAAAAAATTCAAGAAAAAGCGCAAGAGTCAAACATGCACCCACAGGATTATGTGAATGAGATTGCAGAGAGTGCAAAAAAATTATGGTCTACTATGGATATCTCCTATAATGACTTTATTCAAACTACCCAAAAGCGACATATTGACTCTGTAGAGAAGATTTTTCAGAAATTTTTAGATAATGGCGACATTTACAAAGGCGAATATGAAGGTCTTTATTGTGTGCCATGTGAGTCTTATTATACTGAGACGCAATTAGTTGATGGAAAGTGCCCGGATTGTAGTCGTCCTGTGCAAACTGTAAAAGAAGAGTCATACTTCTTTAATATGAAGAAATATGCCAATCGATTACTGGAATATTATGAAAATAATTTAGAATTTATTGAACCAGAGTCTCGTAAAAATGAAATGATCAATAATTTCATCAAACCAGGCTTAGAAGATTTATCAGTTTCTCGTACTTCTTTCGACTGGGGGATTAAAGTACCTGGTGATGCGAAGCACGTAATTTACGTATGGGTAGATGCCTTATCGAACTATATTACATCTTTAGGCTATGGTTCAGACAACGAAGAGCTATTCAATAAGTACTGGCCAGCAGATGTACATGTAGTTGGTAAGGACATCGTGCGCTTCCATACAATTTATTGGCCAATTTTCTTAATGGCATTAGATTTACCATTACCGAAGAAAATTTTCGCACACGGCTTCATTATGATGAAAGACGGGAAAATGTCGAAATCAAAAGGTAATGTTGTGTATCCAGAAATGTTAATCGAGCGTTACGGCTTAGATGCCACACGTTACTTCTTATTACGTGAATTACCATTCGGTCAAGACGGTGTATTCTCACCAGAATCATTTGTTGAGCGTACAAACTTCGATTTAGCAAACGATTTAGGGAACCTGTTAAACCGTACTGTATCGATGATGAACAAGTATTTTGATGGTGTCATTCCAACAGAAAACTTACAGGCAACGGAATTTGACGCAACATTAAAAGCGCATGCTGAAAATGTACGTGTTAAATATGAAGAAAGCATGGAAAAAATGCAATTTAGCATTGTATTAGGAGAGCTTTGGTCATTAATTTCACGTACCAATAAATACATCGACGAAACAGCACCATGGGTATTAGCAAAAGACGAAGCGGATAAGCCAAAATTAGCAGCAGTAATGAACTATTTAGCAGAGAGCTTACGTCAAATTGCGGTGATGATTCAACCATTTATGACAAACGCGCCGAAGCAAATTTTTGAGCAATTAGGTCTTGATAAGGAATTATTAGCATGGGATACAATTGAAACATTCGGGAATGTTATTCCACAAAACATTAAAGTGGCAGAAAAAGGGACACCTATTTTCCCACGTTTAGATGTAGAAGTAGAAGTGGAATACATTCGTGAGCAAATGAAGGGTTCGGTAAAAACGGTTCAAGAAGAAGCACCTGCAGTGGAAGCACCGCAAACAGAAGAAATTACAATTGATGATTTCATGAAAGTAGATTTACGTGTAGCGACCGTTTTAGCTTGCGAACCAGTAGCAAAAGCGAAAAAGCTTTTAAAATTACAAGTAGACCTTGGTTATGAAAAGCGCCAAGTCGTATCAGGCATTGCCGAGCATTACAAGCCGGAAGAACTAATCGGTAAAAAAGTAATTGTTGTAGCAAACTTAAAGCCGGTAACATTACGAGGCGAACTTTCTCAAGGCATGATTTTAGCAGGTTCACATGAAGGTGTATTAACATTAGCAACAGTTGATCCAAAACTTGCGAACGGTGCACAAGTGAAATAATTTTGGAAAAGTCTGTTGAACGTAGTTGTTCAACAGACTTTTCATTATTAGTGAAATAGTATTTGAAAAAAGATATTTCACAATAATATTTTCGGGGTTTTAAAATAGGTATTTAAACCCACACTAAAGCCAAATAACAATTCAAATGACACAGAAAATGAAATTTGTAATGTTTTTGTAATAAACCTGAAAACTAGGAAATATTAGTGATGAGTACAATACACGATAGGAGAATTGAATATGAGCACATATATTGATACACATGTCCATTTAAATGCAGACCAATACGACGAAGATTTACAGGAAGTAATTGACCGAGCGCTTGCAGCCAAATTAGAAAAAATGGTTGTCATCGGCTTTGATGAAAAGACGATTAAGCGTGCAATGCAACTAGCGGATGATTACGATTTTATTTACGTCGTAATTGGGTGGCACCCGGTTGATGCCATTGATTGTACAGATGCGTATTTAGCGTGGATTGAAGAGCTTGCCAAGCACCCTAAAGTAGTCGGGATAGGTGAAACAGGACTGGATTATTATTGGGATAAGTCACCGAAAGATGTACAGCAATATTGGTTCCGCAAACAAATTCACTTAGCGCAAAAATTAAACTTACCAATTATTATTCATAATCGTGATGCAACAGCTGACGTTGTACGTATTTTGAAAGAGGAAAACGCCGCTTCAGTTGGCGGGATTATGCACTGCTTTGGTGGAAGTGTGGAAACAGCGCGTGAATGTATCAACATGAATTTCATGATTAGTCTTGGCGGGCCAGTGACATTTAAAAATGCGCGTCAGCCAAAAGAAGTGGCGACAGAAATTCCATTAGAGCATTTATTGATCGAAACGGATGCGCCGTATTTAGCACCGCATCCATACCGAGGCAAACGTAATGAGCCTGCACATGTTGTATTAGTTGCTGAAGAAATTGCGCGATTAAAAGAAATTTCGGTAGAAGAAGTAGCGCAAAAAACAACGGAAAATGCGAAGCGCTTTTTTAAAATTAATGAATAAAAACAGCTAACAAATAATACACTATAATTTACCACTTATTTTCGTTTAGATTAGAAAATATTTTTAATGTATACCCTGTGTTCTCTCTTGAATTTTGCTGTAAATGTTTAAATTTTTAAACCGCCTCCAATACTAGTTGTAGCAGGAGTTTGAGCAAAAAATGGATTTTTGGAGAAATTCATTTCGGTTGACAGCTTTAAGACTTGTCCGTATAATCCAACTTTGTATTAAGGAGGCGTTATTTTCATGTCAAAGCAAACCATGAAAAGCCAGTTCTTAGGATCATTGAGGAGTAAGCAAGCAGGTGTAAGGATTTTTAGTCTTGTCCTGTTTGTTTCAGTAATTGCATTCGTTCTTTATCAGGGAACGAAAACTCCCGTTACGTTAGAAACGAACGGTGAGTCAACAAAGATTTATACACACGCAACTACGGTTGAAGAGTTCATAGAAACTCAAGATTATGATATATCGCAGTATGATAAAGTCACCCCCTCACTGAGTACCAAGATTGATAGTGGAATGTCAATCACTTGGGAACAGGCTAAAGAAGTAGTAATTTCAGTTGATGGAAATCAGTCAAAAGTTTGGACAACTGAAAAATTTGTGAAGAACATTTTGGAAGAAGCGAATATTGAAGTAACAGAGCAGGATTTAGTATCACAAAGCTTAGATACAGAAGTAGGAGCAGATAACAAAATCGATATTCAAAAGGCGTTTCAGTTAACGCTTGTCGATGGCTTAGAAGAGAGACAAGTATGGTCCACTTCGACTACGGTCGCTAACTTTTTAAAACAACAAGAGGTTCAATTAGCTGAATCTGATCGTGTCGACAAAGATTTGGAGTATGTTATCACTTCAAATGATAAAATCGCAGTTGTTCGCGTAGAAAAGGTTACCGATGTAGTGGAAGAATCAGTAGATTTCGCAATTGAAAAGAAAAATGATTCTTCTTTATTGAAGGGCGAAGAAAAGATCGTTACAGAAGGTAAAAAAGGTAAAATTGAACGCACGTACAACATCGTGAAAGAAAACGGTAAAGTCGTGTCAAAAAAAGTTGCTGTAGAAAAAGTGCTTGAAGAGCCAAAGAAGAAAGTTGTCGCAGTTGGTACAAAGGTTGTCACAGCGAGTGTCTCTCGTTCTGGTGAACCCGCTTCAAGTAAAGAGTTCTATGTTGAAGCAACCGCTTATACACCCTATTGTGCAGGCTGCTCAGGTATTTCAGCAGCTGGTGTTAACCTGCGCGCAAATTCAGATTTAAAACTAATCGCAGTAGATCCTCGCGTCATCCCACTTGGAACAAAAGTATGGGTTGAAGGCTACGGCTATGCGGTTGCTGGCGATACAGGCGGCGCAATTAAAGGCAATAAAATCGATATTTTAGTACACTCAAAGTCTGAAGCAAATAGCTGGGGCCGTAAGAAAGTACGCATTAAAGTATTAAATTAATCATGTTGTTTTAAGTAACAGGACATCCAAAATGTATAGTAGCTTTCTCGCTTTTTGACTGATAGCGGGGAAGCTTTTTTCCATACATAAGAAAGTAAAAAGTTTTAGCGTCAGAACAGTGTCTAGGCTAAAGCGCCAGCCCCTCGAGCTTTTCGGTCCCGTCGTCCAAAGTGGTGAAGCATTTACTTTCTAGTCGGGGCTGAACGGGCGCTTTAGCGCTTTTCTTATTGAAAATCACGCACGCAAGTAACAAAACGCAATCTATGGTAAAATAGCGAAAGACTATGTTAGAAAAGAGGAGCATTTCTTGGACATACAAGAGATTATCGTTGTAGAAGGTAAAGATGATACAACGGCAGTAAAACGTGCAACAGGTGCAGACACAATCGAAACGAATGGTTCAGCCATTTCAGATGAAGTATTACGTCGTATTGCTCATGCCCAAAAGAAGCGCGGCGTCATTGTATTTACCGATCCGGATTACCCAGGCCGTCGTATTCGAGCAATTATTGAAGAGCGCGTTCCAGGCGTGAAGCATGCGTTTTTAGCGAAGGCAAAAACGATTGCAAAAAACGGTAAGGGCTTAGGGGTAGAGCATGCATGTGACGCAGATATTCGCGAGGCATTAAAGAATGTGTACACAGTAGCGGATTCACAAACTGAAGAACAAATTACATTAGAAGATCTAATGACAGCCAAACTAATCGGGCATCCACAGTCAAAGATGCGACGCGATCAGTTAGGCGAAATTTTAAATATAGGTATGACAAACGGCAAGCAGCTACATAAACGATTGATGATGTTCCAAATTACAATCGAACAGTTTGCTGAAGCTATTAGGCAGTTAGATCAGGAGGATACGCATGCATAAAGACATCGCCACACCGATTCGTACGAAGGAAATTTTAGACAAGTACGGATTTTCATTTAAAAAGAGTTTAGGGCAAAACTTCTTAATTGACCCAAATATTTTACGTAACATTGTAAGCCACGCCTATTTAACAGAAAATAGTGGTGCCATTGAAGTTGGCCCTGGTATTGGTGCATTAACAGAGCATTTAGCACGTGAGGCAAAAAAGGTTGTGTCATTTGAAATTGACCAACGCTTATTACCGGTGCTTGAAGATACGCTAAGCCCATATGACAACGTAACAATTGTTCACTCGGATATTTTAAAAGCCGACGTTGTAAAGGTCATTGAACAGGAAATGCCAGGTATTGAGGACATTATGGTTGTTGCCAACTTACCTTACTATGTAACAACACCAATCTTAATGAAATTATTAAATGACCGCCTACCAATTCGCGGTTTTGTTGTCATGATGCAAAAGGAAGTAGCAGATCGTATTACAGCAAAACCAGGGACAAAGGCTTACGGCTCATTATCAATCGCGATTCAGTACTACTGTACAGCAGAAATCGCAATGGTTGTACCAAAAACGGTATTTATGCCACAGCCAAATGTCGACTCGGCTGTTATTCGTTTAATTAAACATGATACACCACCAGTTGAGATGATTGATGAGGACTTCTTATTTGAAGTATCACGTGCGTCTTTTGCACAGCGTCGTAAAACGATTTTTAATAATTTACAAGCAGGCCTTCAGAACGGTAAGCAAAAGAAAGAACTGATTGTAAAAGCACTAGAAGAAGCGGGTATTGAACCAACACGTCGTGGTGAAACATTGTCAATTCAAGAGTTTGGGAAATTAGCGAACTGCCTACATCCAAACTTTTGTGTTCGACAATAATGTGAAAAACGAACTAAATTTTTTGATAAAAATTTAATAAAAAAGTTGACGGTTATGTATCACGGTGATAAAATAATATATTTTGTTGACGAATTTGGCAGTTTGTGATACACTAGTTTACAGTGAGGTGTATGCAAAAATGCCAAAAACGTTAGCAGACATTAAAAAGTCGTTAGATGCTCATTTGGGCAAACGTTTGCAATTAAAAGCAAACGGTGGTCGCAAGAAAACAGTTGAATGCGAAGGTGTTTTAAGTGATACTTACCATGCCGTTTTCGTTATTGAACTAAAAGAAAAAGATAATGCGTGCAAACGCGTATCTTACAGTTACACAGATATACTTACTGAAGCAGTAGAGATTACTTTTTTAGATGATGCAGTAGCAGCCATCAAATAGTTTTTCTAGTACTTATTTTTATATTTTTGAAAAAAGCGCTCCTTTTGTGAGTGTTTTTTTATTTTTTGTACATGCTAAAAGCGTCAACGAAAGAGGAGGTTTTTTGCATGGCGAAACAAAAAATCATGTCGAGTCGTCTGAAGGAAGAGATTGCAAAAGAACTTGGATTTTATGACGTAGTAGAACGTGAGGGTTGGGGCGGTATTAAAGCCCGTGATGCAGGAAACATGGTCAAGCGTGCAATTGAACTGGCGGAGCAAAATTTAGCCGATCAATCCGCGAAGAACAACCAAAAATAAGTTGACGCTAAGTAAGCACCTCTGTAACGAAAAATTACGAGGTGCTTCTTTTTGTTCATTTGAAATTTAACCGTAAGAAAATACCTTTTGCTCAATGTAGACGCGTTTCGTATGTTAAAATAAAACTAATAAAATTGACCGCGTAACGAATGCGTGCCTTACAAAGTAGGAGGAATTTTTTCAATGTTATATGTAAAAGCACCCGCAAAAATTAATTTAACACTCGATGTGCTATATAAGCGTCCAGATCATTATCATGAAGTCGAAATGATTATGACGACGGTTGATTTATCCGATCGTATCGGACTTAAATCACGACAAGATGGCCTAATTAAAATTGTTTCAACAGATAATTTTGTCCCGGATGATCAACGCAACTTTGCTTACCAAGCCGCAGAGCTATTAAAGGATACATACGGCATCAAAGAAGGCGTAACGATTACAATCGAAAAGGACATTCCAATTGCCGCAGGTTTAGCTGGTGGTAGTAGTGATGCAGCAGCAACACTGCGCGGCTTAAACGAGCTTTGGAATTTAAATTTAACACTTGATCAATTAGCAGAGCATGGGGCGAAAATTGGCTCGGATGTTTCGTTTTGCGTGTACGGCGGTACGGCACTTGCGACAGGGCGCGGCGAAAAAATCAAAGAGATTCCAGCACCACCAACTTGCTGGGTTGTATTAGCAAAGCCAAAAATCGGCGTTTCAACAGCAGATGTTTATGGTGGGTTAAAGATTGACGGTCTGGAGCATCCAAATACAAAGCAAATGATTACGGCTATTGAAAACAATGATTATGAGTTAATGTGTAAATCAGTAGGCAATGTTCTAGAAACGGTAACATTTAAGTTACATCCGGAAGTTGTCACTATTAAAGAGCAAATGCAACGCTTCGGCGCAGATGCGGTTCTAATGAGTGGCAGTGGACCAACTGTATTTGGCCTAGTAGAAACCGAAGCACGAGTGAGTCGTATTTATAACGGCTTACGTGGTTTTTGTGAGGAAGTATACGTCGTTAGAATGTTAGGGGAACGGAATCCGCTTGCATAAACACGTATAATTATGGTAATTTGACTATTAAATATTCGTAATTTAAAACAATAGATGTTTAGGAGAGGGTCGAACGTGAAATGGAAGCGTAGTGAACGCCTTGTAGATATGACATATTATCTGCTTGAGCATCCACATCATTTGATCCCGCTAACTTATTTTTCTGAGCTTTACAGTTCTGCAAAATCTTCCATTAGTGAAGATTTAACAATTGTGAAGGAAACATTTGAAGAAAAAGGAATCGGGCTTTTAATTACCGTACCTGGGGCAGCAGGCGGTGTAAAATATATCCCTAAAATGGGCGAGCAAGAAGTACGCGAGATAACTGAGGAATTTATGACACAGTTATGTCAGTCTGACCGTCTACTACCGGGTGGTTATTTATTTATGACGGATCTTTTAGGAAATCCAGATTTAATGAACCGCGTCGGGAAAGTATTTGCGAGTGCATTTTCCCACCAGCAAATTGACGTTATTATGACTGTTGCAACGAAGGGGATTTCAATTGCCCATGCGATTGCAAGACATTTAAACGTACCAGTTGTTGTTGTGCGCCGTGACAGTAAAGTGACGGAAGGCTCAACAGTAAGTATTAATTATGTTTCTGGATCTTCTCGTCGTATTCAGACGATGGTATTATCTAAACGTAGTATGAAAAGTGGCCAACGCGTATTAATTACGGACGATTTTATGAAAGTCGGCGGTACGATGAACGGCATGAAAAATTTACTGGAAGAATTTGATTGTAAATTAGCGGGGATTGCGGTGTTAGTAGAAGCGGAACATGCGGATGAAACGTTAGTAGATGATTATTATTCTTTAGTAAAGCTACATGAAGTGAATGAGAAAGATCGTACGATTGCATTAAGTGAAGGTAATTATTTTCAAAAGGAGAAATGACAATGAAAACTGTTTCAACAACACATGCACCAGCAGCAATTGGACCATATGCTCAAGGAATTATCGTTAACAACATGTTTTATTCATCAGGTCAAATTCCATTAACTGCAGCAGGCGATTTAGTAGATGGCGACATCGAAGTACAAACAAACCAAGTATTTGAAAATTTAAAGGCGGTTCTTGCAGCAGCAGGTTCTTCATTAGATCAGGTTGTGAAAACGACGGTATTCATGAAGGACATGAATGATTTCGTGGCAATGAACGAAGTATATGCAGCACACTTCGGTAGCCATAAACCAGCGCGCTCAGCAGTAGAAGTGGCACGCTTACCAAAAGACGTAAAAGTCGAAATCGAAGTTATTGCGTTAGTAAAATAATTCATCTTTTAAAGGTGCTTGTCCAGAGATCATTTTCTGGGCAGGCACTTTTTTTATAAAAGGGTAATAAATCTATGCAGCAATAGTAGGGTACAACCCGTTCCATGGAGCAAACTTATGAACAAGAAAATGAAGTTTTAAATAAATTATTCAAGTTTTTTAAATTTTTTGTATATTTTAGTTAGAAAATTTGGTAAATTAAAGAAAATGAATTGCATATCATATGATTGCAACATGGAGGGGTGTAGAAATGCAGGTTACTGACGTTAGATTACGCCGTGTTCAAACAGACGGACGTATGCGTGCGATTGCATCGATTACTTTAGATGATGAGTTTGTAATTCATGATATTCGCGTAATTGATGGCAATACAGGTTTATTCGTAGCAATGCCAAGTAAGCGAACACCAGATGGGGAGTTCCGTGATATCGCACATCCAATCAATTCGAATACTCGTAATAAAATTCAAGACATCGTGTTAGAGGCATTCCATGCATCGACTGATGAAGTTGAAGAAGAGCCAGAAGAACAATTAGAAGAGGCAAATGTGTAATAAAACTTTTAGGGGTCACTCAAAAATGAGGAGACTCTTTTTTTTATTAAAATTTTTACTCTTTTTATGCGTTATAAAAGAAAAATAGGGAATAGGGTCGAAAAAATAGTCATACAAAAGTGAGTGTGTTAAAACCGACATTTTTGAAGCACCACAAAAAGAAGTTAAACCTATATAAATATTTTAATTTCAAACTTTTGTCAAGTCTGAATACCTTGAAAAGATAGTGAATTTACTATATAGTCATAAGAGAAAATGAGCTAAAATGGAGGACTTAAAAAATGACAAATGTGTTTGCAGTCATTTTGGCTGCTGGTCAAGGTACGCGAATGAAGTCCAAATTATATAAAGTGTTACATCCAGTTTGTGGGAAACCAATGGTAGAGCATGTAATTGATCATATTGGTTCTCTAGATGTCGAACGCGTTGTAACTGTTGTAGGTCATGGTGCAGAACTTGTAAAAGAAACACTTGGTAACAAGAGTGAGTATGTTTTACAAGCCGAGCAACTTGGGACAGCACATGCCGTTTTACAAGCTGAACCTATTTTAGGTAGTTTAGAAGGCACTACGCTTGTTGTTTGTGGCGATACACCATTAATTCGCCCTGAAACGATGCAGGCGTTATTTGCGCATCACGAAGCTAAAAATGCGAAGGCAACAATTTTAACAGCGGTTGCAGAAAATCCAACAGGTTACGGACGTATACTCCGTGATACAGATGGTCAAGTAGCGCAAATCGTTGAACAAAAGGATGCTTCAGCAGATCAGCAACTAGTTAAAGAAATTAACACGGGTACGTATTGCTTTGATAACAAAGCATTATTCGAAGCGTTAAAGCAAGTGAAAAACGACAATTCACAAGGTGAGTACTACCTACCAGATGTCATTGAAATTTTACAAAAGCAAGGCGAGGTTGTAGCAGCTTATGTTACAGATAACTTCGATGAAACGCTTGGCGTAAATGACCGTTTTGCACTGTCACAAGCAGAAGAATTAATGCGTGCACGTATTAATGAGCGTCATATGCGTAATGGCGTAACAATCATTAACCCAGCAACGACACATATTAGTGCAGATGCTGTTATTGGAAGCGATTCCATTTTATTACCGGGTGTCATCATCGAAGGTAATACAGTCATTGGTGAAGATTGTAAAATCGGTCCAAACAGCCATATTGTCGATAGCCGAATTGGTAATGGTACTACGATTCACAGTTCTGTCGTGTTAAATAGCCAAGTAGGTAATGAAACTGCTGTCGGTCCGTTTGCACATTTACGTCCAGACTCTTCATTAGGTAACCACGTTAAAGTGGGGAATTTTGTTGAAGTGAAGAAGAGTACTTTAGGTGATGATACAAAAGTGTCACACTTAAGCTATATTGGTGATGCAGAAGTAGGCAGCAACGTAAACATTGGTTGCGGTTCAATTACTGTAAATTATGACGGTAAAAACAAGTTTAAAACAATGATTGAAGACGATGTATTTGTTGGATGCAATTCCAACTTAGTAGCACCAGTGACACTAAGAAAAGGGTCATTTATTGCTGCTGGATCGACAATTACAAAAGAAGTTCCTGAAGAGGCATTAGCAGTAGCGCGTGCTCGCCAGGAAAATAAGCTAGGCTATGTGAGTAAATTAAATTCAAAATAAAACTATTTAAAATACAGGAGGCCATCATGCCGTATCAATACGCTGACTCAAAATTAAAAATCTTCTCATTAAATTCAAACAATCCACTTGCCAAAGAGATTGCTGGTGAAATGGGTGTAGAACTAGGGAAAACATCTGTAAAACACTTCAGTGATGGAGAAGTCCAAATTAGCATTGAAGAAAGTATTCGTGGATGTGACGTATTTATCGTTCAATCTACTTCTGCTCCTGTAAACGAGCATTTAATGGAACTTTTAATTATGATTGATGCTGTTAAACGTGCATCTGCTCGTACAGTAAACGTTGTAATGCCTTACTATGGCTATGCACGTCAAGACCGTAAAGCAAAAGCACGCGAACCAATCACTGCTAAATTAGTTGCAAACTTACTTGAAACTGCTGGTGCAACACGCGTAATCGTTTTAGATTTACACGCACCTCAAATTCAAGGTTTCTTCGATATTCTAATCGACCACCTAGTAGCAGTACCTTTACTTGCTGAATACTTCGGTTCTAAAGGGTTTAATGAAGATGAGTTAATAATCGTATCACCTGACCACGGCGGTGTAACACGCGCACGTAAAATGGCAGAGCGTCTTAAAGCGCCAATCGCGATTATTGATAAACGTCGTCCAAAACCAAACGTAGCAGAAGTTATGAACATTGTTGGTAATGTAAATGGTAAAGTATGTATCTTAATCGATGACATTATCGATACTGCAGGTACAATTACAATTGGTGCAGAAGCATTAATTAAGAGCGGTGCAAAAGAAGTGTACGCTTGCTGTTCACACCCAGTATTATCTGGTCCAGCAATCGAGCGTATTGAAAATTCTTCAATTAAAGAATTAGTGGTAACAAACACAATTCAATTATCTGAAGATAAGCTGTCTCCAAAAATTAAGCAAATTTCAGTTGCGAAATTAATGGCGGATGCAATCTCTCGTGTTTATGAAAACAAATCAGTAAGTACTTTATTTGATTAATTTATAGCGTAAAAGCAGCTTAAGGGATCCTTCCTTAAGCTGCTTTTTTCATTTCAATGTTTAAAAGACTCACAAATAGGATAAACATACACCTGTACTACAATTTAAGGGGGATATGAAGATGACAACCATATTAAAAGCGAACAGGCGACAAACAGGGAAGCGTTCAACATTAACCCAACTACGAAAAGGTGGTCAGCTAGCAGCAGTGCTATACGGCTATCAAACAGAATCACTACCGATTTCATTAAGCTACAAAGAAACGGCAAAGGTAGTTCAAACACAGGGCTACACGAGTGTCTTTAGCATTGAAATAGACGGCAAAAAGATTAATGCGGTACTGACAGACATTCAGCGTGATGCGATTAAAGGTCATGTAAAGCATGTAGATTTCCTTGCGGTAAACATGGCAGAAGAATTAGAAGTAGATGTGCCACTAACATTAATCGGAACTTCGATCGGTGTAAAAGAAGGTGGCGTGTTAACACAGCCGAACCATACAATTAAAGTAAAGGTAAAACCGAGCGATATGCCAGATTATATCGAAGTCGATATTTCACAATTAGCAATTGGTGATACGTTATCTGTACGCAATGTACGAGGCAACTACACAGGTTTTACAATTGTCGAGGAAGATGAGTACACATTAGCAACAGTAACACCACCAGCAACACAAGACGCAGATGCTGCAAACGTGACAGTAGTTAATGTAGAAGCAACAGCAGCAAAATCATCGCCTGACAAGCCAAGTCGCGAAGGTTAAATTAAATGTGCAAGCCGTCCTAAATTTTAGGGCGGTTTTTATTTGTAAAGAAATTATAGATTATCGCATTGTGTATAATTTTACATAAAGTTTCGTCTACGTCTAGGCTAAAGCGCCAGCCCCTCGCAACATTCGAACCCTCTGCGCAAAAGTGGAGAAGCGTTTACTTTTGCGTCGGGTCCTCCAATGTCTGTCGGGGCTGAACGGGCGCTTTAGCACTTTTATTCTTGCCTACAAAAACTTCGACATCCGGAGGGAAATTAGTATAATAAGGTTAATAAGTGTAAAAATTGAGAAAACTAGAGGTCGAAATGAAAACATATAATGAGAAAATGAGTATTTATCATGGCATGGCTTCTGCTGTAGCGCAAAACACATCAAATAGCTATATCCCGATTTTTGCGATGACGATACTTGGCGCAACGAACTATCAAGTTGGGTTAATCAGCTCGCTGCCACCACTCGTAGCGCTCATGATGACGTTACCAGCGGCGATTTTATTGAACCGTGCCATTGAGCAAAAGAAGCTTGTTGCCTTTTCGGTTGTCGCGGCACGCTTTATCTTTTTACTGATTGCTTTTGTCAGTTATGTGCCAGGAAGTTTTGGTTCATGGTTGTTACTCGGACTCATTGCTACGATGAGTATTCCTAATACGATGGCGAATATGGGTTGGCAGTCGTTTATTGGCAATATTATCGAGGAGCATCGCCGCGCCCAGTTTTTTAGTGACCGAAATCGGCTGCTAACGATAGTCGGTCTTATTGTGACATTAACAATTGGTGTTGTCATGAAGGATATGACGACTAATAAACTGGCTTATCAAATTTTATTTATGTTTACCTTTGTGATCGGGCTTGTAGAGCTTTTTTTCATCCTAAAGCATGATGAGCCAAAGCGTGAAGTACAGGATGAAAAGCAACGTGCGATGGACTGGTCAATTTTTAAACATAAACAATATGTCTTGTTTTTAGTCGTGGCACTCTTGTTTAACTTTGGCTGGCAAATGGCATGGGGGCTTTTTAATATTTATAACGTCCGCTACGCGGAAGCAACCATCTTTTGGATTAGTATGTTTAATGTTGCGAATATGTTAGCGCAAATTTTTTCGTTTGGATTATGGAAAAAATGGTCGCAAAAATACGGCAATATGCGTGTGTTTGTGTGGGTAGCCTTTGGGATGTCGACTGCGCCACTTTTAACGGTACTCTCAACAAACCTGTATTATTTAACGGCAATGATGATGCTGTCAGGTATCTTTGTTTCTGGTACAGTGCTCATTTTATTTAATTTACTACTGGAAAATTCACCAAAAGAAGTGCGTACATACTGTATTACAACGTACAATGTACTGCTTGCGATCATCGCATTTACAGCCCCGCAAATTGGGATTTGGTTGCTTGAAACATATGCAATGGACGTTGCGATGTATGCGTCAACAGCCATGCGATTTTTAGCGGCTGTATGCTTCTTCGTTCTATATATCATGCGCAGAAAACGCCAGATGGCTTAAATCAACGGGCATCACTTTTCACATCGATCTATGTTAAAATAAAGGCGATAAGAGAAAAAGGATGCGATATGTAGTGAAATTAATTATTGGTTTAGGAAATCCAGGCAAACCATATGAAAATACACGTCATAATATTGGGTTTGATGTAATTGATGTATTAGCGAATCGTTGGAATGCCCCGTTAAATCAACAAAAATTTAATGGTATGTATGCGAGCGTGCATCGTCCTGAAGGCAAAGTCATTTTATTGAAGCCATTAACATATATGAACTTATCGGGGGAAAGCGTGCGCCCGCTAATGGATTATTTTGATATTGATGTAGAAGATATTATCGTCATTTATGATGATTTAGATTTAGAAACGGGTAAATTACGTTTACGTGCAAAAGGAAGCGCGGGTGGCCATAACGGGATTAAGTCACTCATTCAGCACCTAGGTACGCAGGAATTTAACCGTATTCGTGTTGGGGTCAACCGTCCACCAGCAGGTATGAAAGTGGCTGATTACGTGCTTTCGAAGTTTTCAAATGACGATCAGATCGTTGTAAAAGAGGCAATTGACAAAAGCTGTGATGCGGTAGAAACAGCATTGAAAAAGCCATTCTTAGAAGTAATGAATCAATTTAACGGCGCATAATCAAGATCTCTTGTGGCTATACTTTACAATATACGACGTGAAAAGGAGGCACCTTATGCCAATTCGTTATCGCTGTCGACATTGTAAGGTAGAGATGGGCAGCTTGCCGTTTGATGCAGAAAAAACGATTCATAAATTGCATTTATTTGAGATTGGTGAAATGGATGAATTCGTTGAAAAAAATGCACGTGGTGAGACAATTGTGCATAGTATTTGCGAGCATTGTGAGCAATCCTTGCGCCAGTTCCCAGATTATTATGCGTTGAAAAAATGGTTACAGTAAAGGATTTGCTTTGGTCGCATAGCGTGCGCCAAGGCTTTTTCCGTTTTAATATTGCATGATCATGAAAGAAAGGAGTCCTATTGTGAGTACAATTCATCAATTATTTTTACAAGATAAACAGATTCATAACCTTTTACAGCAACTACAAACCGGGACAGCAGACGAAAGTCTTGTAACGGGTTTAACAGGTAGTGCGAGGCCTGCGTTAATTCATTCGATGTTTGAAGAAACGAATAAATCGATTTATATTGTGTCGTCTAATTTACTGCAAGCGCAAAAATTGGTCGATGATTTAAGTGCGCTTGTTGGCGAACAGTTTGTGCATTATTATCCGGCAGAAGAGTTCATCGCAGCAAATGTGATGATTTCATCTCCAGAATTACGTGCACAGCGTATTGCGACATTAGGATACTTAGTAGGTAGAGAGCGCGGGATTTACATTATTCCAGCAGCGGGAATGCGCAAAATGTTAAATGCGCCAACAGATTGGGTGGGGCACGAATTACAAAGTACTGTAGGACAAGAAATTGTGATTGATGAATGGCTACATATGTTAGTGGAGATGGGCTATACACGTAGCGAAATGGTGACATCGCCAGGTGAGTTTGCGATGCGCGGAGGTATTTTAGATGTCTATCCGCCGTATATGGAAAATCCAGTACGTATAGAGCTATTTGATACGGAAGTGGATTCCATTCGTACGTTTTCAGCAGACGATCAGCGTTCTATTGAAAAGTTACAGCAGCTAACGATTTTACCAGCAACAGAGCTACTTATTAAAAACTCAGAGCGTGCTATTGTAGCAGAGCGCCTAGAAACCGCACTTGCGATTAGTTTAAAAAAGGTACGTAAAAAGGAAACACAAGAATTATTAATCGAACATATTCAGCAAGATATTGAGTTACTGCGTCACGGGCAACTGCCAGATTATATTGCGAAATATGGCTCATTATTATTTGAAAAGCCACACTTTTTAGGCGATTATTTCGATCCAAATGGGATTGTGCTATTCGATGAGCTTGGTCGAATTCAAGAAGTAATGGAAGCGTGGGAGCGCGAGGAGCAGGAATGGTTCTTGTCGATGATTGAAGACGGTAAAATGCTTCATGATGTGAAGCCGTCGTTTTCACTAAAAGAAATTTTACCAATGCTTCAGCAAACAAAGCTCTACTTTGCACTCTTTACACGTGCATTTGGTGGCGTGAAACCGAAAAAGACCATCAATTTTTCATGTAAGCCGATGCAGCAGTTCCATGGCCAAATTGCGTTATTACAAAATGAAATCGCGCGCTGGCAGGCAGAGAAATTTGTCGTGCTGTTTACAGCTCATTCAGAAGAACGTATGAAAGCCATTCAAAATTTAATGGATGACTATCATATTCATGCGACAATTGGCTATGCGGATACACCAGGCATTTATATTGTTAATGCAGCACTATCAACAGGCTTTGAATTGCCACAGCAACGTTTAGCGGTTGTAACAGACGATGAATTATTTAAGCAGCAGGCAAAGAAAAAATCACGCCCGCAGCAAATGACCAACGCTGAACGTATTAAATCCTATACCGAAATTAAACCAGGTGATTACGTGGTCCATGTGCATCACGGGATTGGGAAATACATTGGGATTGAAACGCTCGTGGTGAACAATACCCATAAAGACTATTTGCATGTGCGTTACCGCGAAGACGATAAGCTTTATGTGCCAGTGGATCAAATTGAGCTCATTCAGCGCTATGTGCCATCAGGTGAAAAGGAGCCGAAGCTACACAAGCTAGGCGGCACCGAATGGAAGAAGACGCGTACAAAAGTATCAAAAGCGGTACAAGATATCGCTGATGATTTAATTAAGCTTTATGCCAAGCGTGAAGCGGAAAAGGGCTTTGCATTCTCACCAGATTCGGATGAGCAGCGCGGCTTTGAAGCGGCCTTCCCTTATGAGGAAACCGAAGATCAGCTACGTACAATTGTCGAAGTGAAAAAGGATATGGAACGCGAACGCCCAATGGACCGCCTTGTTTGTGGCGACGTAGGTTACGGGAAAACAGAAGTGGCGATTCGTGCGGCCTTTAAAGCCATATTAGACGGTAAGCAAGTGGCTTTCTTAGTACCGACAACCATCCTAGCGCAGCAACACTACGAGACCATTGCCAAGCGTTTTGAAGACCATGCGATTAATGTAGGACTACTGAGCCGTTTCCGTTCGAAAAAACAACAAACTGAAACATTGAAGGGCTTGCGAGAAGGTACGGTCGATATGGTGATTGGAACGCATCGTATTTTATCAAAGGACGTAGAGTATCAGGATTTAGGCTTACTCGTTGTCGATGAAGAACAGCGCTTTGGTGTAACCCATAAAGAAAAAATTAAGCAATTACGTACGAATGTTGACGTGTTAACGTTAACAGCAACGCCAATTCCGCGTACACTGCACATGTCGATGGTAGGTGTGCGTGATTTATCCGTCATTGAAACACCACCACAAAACCGTTTCCCGGTGCAAACGTATGTCATGGAGCATAACGGGGCATTAGTACGCGAAGCGATTGAGCGTGAAATGGCGCGCGGTGGGCAAGTGTTTTACTTATACAACCGTGTCGAGGATATTACACGCCGCGTTGAAGAAATTCAAATGCTTGTACCCGATGCGCGCGTTGCGTATGCGCATGGTCAAATGACAGAGGCCAAGCTTGAATCGGTTATTTTATCGTTCATTGACGGGGAATATGATGTATTAGTGACAACGACGATTATTGAAACAGGTGTTGATATTCCAAACGTCAACACGTTAATTGTCCATGATGCCGATCGAATGGGCTTGTCACAGCTGTATCAGCTGCGTGGGCGTGTTGGTCGTTCGAATCGTATTGCTTATGCGTACTTTATGTATGAGCGCGATAAGGTGCTAACAGAGGTCGCTGAGCAACGTTTACAAGCGGTAAAAGAATTTACGGAGCTTGGTTCAGGCTTCAAAATTGCGATGCGTGACTTATCGATTCGTGGTGCCGGCAATTTACTCGGCGCGCAGCAGCATGGCTTTATCGATTCAGTCGGCTTTGATTTATATTCACAAATGCTAGAAGAAGCAGTGGAAGAGCGTCGCACAGGTGTGAAAAAAGAAGATAAGCAAGAAATCGAAGTGATGATGCATGTGGATGCTTATATCCCGGATGCGTACATTCCAGATGGTTATCAAAAAATCCAAATGTACAAGCGTATTAAAGCGATGGAACGTTTGGAGGATTATCATGAAATTATTGATGAGATGCAAGACCGCTTTGGTGATTTACCCGTGGAAACGGAGCGCCTAATGCGTGTGGCGCGTATGAAAGTATGGGCTGCACAGGCCGGCGTTATATCAATTAAAGAAAAGCAGCAAGTGGTGTCAATTACACTATCTGAAGAAGGCACACAGCAGGTGAACGGCGCTCAAATCGTTGAGGAGTCCATGAGCTACGGCAGAGCAGTTGGCTTTGGTATGGAGGGCATTCAGCTTGTCCTGACAGTGGATTACCATAAATGCGGCAATCACTTACCATTTGATGTTGTGGAAAAAATGGTGGAAGTTATCGCAGGTGCGAAAAAGGAAAATTAAAAATGAAAGAACCGTACGAGAAAGTGATTCACCTTTCGTACGGTTCTTTTTATGCAAAAAA
>SMEP01000047.1_pt1 | contig 27982 bp, 21 predicted proteins | sample 2456231 | NCBI WGS metagenome assembly SMEP01 (sample SAMN10132595, study PRJNA489261) | soil metagenome | isolation source: day1 control-silty clay loam soil ammended with raw manure from dairy cow... | place: USA | collected 2015-05-15
TTTCCATCATGCGCGGATTGATCCCCGCCGGTACAGAAAGCACGATCACCGGCGCCAGTCAGTACAATCGCACCGACTTCACGGTCATAGCCGGCCTTGTTTAAGGCTTTGATTAATTCATCACAGGTCGTACCACGAAAGGCATTCATTTTTTCTGGACGGTTAATCGTAATCCATGCCACACCGTTTTTTACTTCGTATAAGATATCTTCAAAAATCATTGTTATTACTTCCTGTATTTCTCTGTCTGACTTTATTTTCCATATTTTCTAGCAGTTTTTGCTTAACCACTCATGGTTAAACCACCCGAAACACTGAGTACTTGTCCAGTAATAAAACTGGCATCATCACTTAAAAAGAAGGCAATCGAAGAGGCTAAATCTTCAGGTTGACCTAAACGACCGAGTGGAATAGCACGAGTGAAAGCCTCACGTAATTTTTCTGGATTCGATGCACCTTCGGTGACACCTGCCAGTAAGGCTGTATCGGTTGGTCCCGGACAAATCACATTAATTTTAATGTTATGACGAGAATGTTCACGGGCCAGTGTTTTTGAGAATGAAAGCAGTCCGCCCTTACATGCAGCATAAACCGCTTCACCTGAAGAACCGACTCGGGCAGCATCAGAGGCAATGTTGACAATACTGCCAGAATTGCGCTCGACCATACCTTTCAGAACGGCAAAGTGCATATTCAGCATACCGACCAGATTGATCTGAATCAGTTTTTCCCATTCTTGCGGATTCGTTTTGATAAAAGGTTTGAAAATATCCCAACCGGCATTATTGACCAGTCCATCAATCGGCCCAAGCTCGGCTTCTACTTGCTGTACAGCCTGCTCCACAACAGTATTTTGAGTAATGTCACACTGCACAGCCAGGGCCTGGCCATTCTGCTGGTTAATTTCTGCGGCCAGTTTTTCTGCTGCTGCAATATTCATGTCAAAGATCGCAACTTTCGCACCTTCTTCCGCCAGACGGCGGCAGGTTGCTGAACCGATGCCACCTGCGCCACCGGTCACAATTACGACTTTATCCTTCAACCCTTTCATTTAACTCTCCCTGGTATATTTTTATCTGATTCTGATTAACTATTGTTCATATATCGCCTGTTATCACTAAAATAGAATTAGAATATTTTTATGTCAATATATTTACATAAAATAAGTTTATATATTTATTTTATAACTTATTATCAATAACTTATAATTTTAACAAATTAAAGACATTGACACATATCAGCTTTACTCTTAGATTTGCACTATCAATCACAGGCTCATTTTCAGAATAATGCAACCTGAATCGAAAAAACTTTTTATGTTGCTTCATTCAATCAAGCTGACTGAATAAAGAGAAAAAAATCATGATTTCTCAAGTTAATATGGTGCCAGTGTACTTGGGTTCTACATGCGCGCTGCAATCTGGAATTCGATTTATGCGAGTGAGCTCTAAGCTATACTCTTTTTTATTTAAACGTGTTGAGCTGGGTGGCTTATCAAATGAGTGATACTGTGTCAAAAAAATATGATCAATCCTTATACTCTGCCCACAATAGACTTTTTTTCAGGCTGTTTCAGGTGGGGAATACGCTGGATCGCAAATGCTCGAATGAACTGGGAATTTCTCCAGTGCATTGGGCTGTACTGGGAGCCTTGTCTCGGCCGCGGGTAAAATCAGGGATGTCATTTTCTGATTTGACCGAATACCTCGGTGTAAGCCGGCAAAATCTGGACGCAGTTTTAAAACGTCTGGAACGTGATGGTCTGGTTGAACGGATTATCAGTGAGCAAGACAGACGTGCTAAAAATGTCGCGCTGACCAGCGAAGGCTTTAAAACCTGGGATAGTTTGCAGAATGATTTTTTTGATTTTTATGGACAGGCTTTGAACAAGCTGACTTTTGATGATGCGATTACCCTGATTCACCTTCTTAATAAAGTCAATGACGGCCTGAAAAATATTCATTTGCCAAAAGAAATGAATGCAGAATAAAAAATGAGAAGCACGATGCTTCACTTTGATTCATATAAAAATGAGCCCGAGCAGGCTCATTTTTACAGACTTTATGAATAGTTATGCTTTTTGCGGATCATATTGACGGTCCTTGATAAAGATCCCGGATACAGCACCACATAAGAAATATGCACCGCCCATAATCAGGAAGCCCAAACCGATAGAGCCACCACTTGCAGCCGCCCCGATAATTGCAGGTGCAAACATGGCGCCAATACGCCCGGCATTATAAGCACCACCAACCGCAGTACCACGAATCGAGGTTGCAAAGCTTTCGGTCATGTAGGTGGCATTAATCGCATAAGGAATACCGTACAGGAAACCAAAGAAAATCAGCAGATAGGCAATATTGTCAGGGCTATTAAACAGTACAATCACCGGCAGGAAGATCGCTGTGCCAATAGCACCAAAGGCAAAGACAAAACGGCGTCCTAAACGGTCTGCTGCAAAGCCAGCCAGAACCTTGCCGAAAATCATGGCGACATAAGTCCCAATCATATAACCTGCCATCGATTTAAAATCCATATGTAATTCAGATTCTAGATAGGCCGGCATCCAGTTGTTGACGCCGTAATAACCAAACTGTAAAAAGCCAGCGGTTAAAATCCACAGGATAAACATTCTGCGGTTTCTAGGATCGGCAAAAATTTCCTTGGTGGTACTTTTTTTAACAGGTCGATTTGCCGTTACATCTGCAGGCGCATATAAACGTTGCAGTCTGGCCCGCTGCCAAGACTCTGGTTCTGGCACCAGTTTCTGGATAAAAAATGCCATGGCGGCTGGAATAATCGCGACAAAGAACAGCATCCGCCAGCCGTAGTCTGGAATAATCCAGCCAGCAAGCAAGGTCGCCACAATATAACCGACTGTCCAGCCTGCCTGTAAGGTTCCCAAGACTGTTGTCCGATATTCAGTAGGTACATATTCTGCCATCAATGTATTGGCTGCAATATATAAAGCGCCAATTCCGAATGCAGACAGAAAGCGTAATAGCGCGAACTGTTCAAAATTCTGGGTAAAACCCAGTGCCGCAGTCAATGTAGAAAAAATCAGGATGGAAATGACCACGGTGCGTACCCGGCCTAAATGGTCACAGGCCCAACCGCCCATAAATCCGCCAATGGCCATCCCGGCCAAAGTGAAACTTCCCAGTGCTCCTGCCTGTAAATTGCTTAAGCCAAACTCAGCTTTGAGACTGTTCAAGCTAAATGACAGCAATAACATGTCTGCGCCATCGACCAGTAAGGCCAGAAAAGCAAATATAAAGGCAATTTGCTGGGTTCTTTTGGTCGTGGGCTTGATTTTTCCTAATTCTGTTGCGAGATCCGTCATTGTAAATATCCTTGTTATTGCTTATTTCGTATTGATGTTTTAATTGCCATCTTGCACATAGACGGGTTGCTACAAATGCAATCCTGACAATTTTTAGCTCCTGTTTTTCTTGGTTTCTCTGAGAGATTTTCAGATCTCCTTTTATTTTTGCTGTTCCTGTCGAGCCCAATCAAGGTAATTAAGATAAGTTGAATTTTCAACAATATTTGATATTAAGTTTTGTTATACGAAATTAGTTATCGCTAATTTGATTATTAAATCATTTTAAGATATTTTGATATGAGGATTAGAAATTAGATGATATTGAATACAATAAAACAGGGAGTGTAAGGATGGGTGCTTTAACAGGCTTTCGCGTACTGGATTTAAGCCGTATTTTAGCCGGCCCGTGGTGCAGTCAAATTTTGGCCGATTTAGGCGCCGAAGTGATTAAAATTGAAAAACCTAATCACGGGGATGACACGCGAATCTGGGGCCCGCCCTGGCTAAAAAATGACAAGCAGGAAGATACGCATGAATCGGCATATTATCTTTCTGCCAACCGCGGTAAACATTCAGTTGCCGTGGATCTGTCTACGCCTGAAGGTCAAGAGATCATTAAAAAAATTGCCCAGCAAAGTGATGTGGTCATCGAGAATTATAAAGCGGGTTCTCTAAAAAAATATGGTCTGGATTATGAAAGTCTGAGTCAGTTAAATCCGCGTCTGGTGTACTGTTCAATTACCGGCTTTGGTCAGAACGGCCCACGTGCACACGAACCAGGTTATGATTTTATTATTCAGGGCATGGGTGGCATGATGAGCGTCACCGGTGAACGCGATGACTTGCCGGGAGGCGGCCCGCAAAAAGCCGGTCTGGCTTTTGCTGACCTGACCACCGGTTTATATTCTGCAATTGCCATTCAGGCGGCATTATTGTCGCGGGAAAAAACCGGTGAAGGCCAGCATATCGATATGGCACTGCTGGATACCCAGGTGGCTTCCCTCTCCGTTCTGGCAATGAATTATCTGACTTCAGACAAAGTGCCGGGCCGCTTTGGAAATGCGCATGCCAATATTGTGCCTTATCAGGTGTTTAAGGCACAGCAAGGTGAGTTTATTATCGCCTGTGGCAATGACCTGCAATTCAAGGCCTTGTGTCAGGCAGTGGGCTTGGCTGAGGTCGCCGAAGATCCTCGTTTCCTAAAAAATTCAGGACGGGTGATGCATCGTGAAGAGCTGACCACAGTGCTACAGGCACATTTCTATAAGCAACCCGCACAAACCTGGGTGGATCTGATTCATGCAGTCAAAGTTCCGGTTGGTATGATTAATAACCTGAAGCAGACTCTGAAAGAAGAACAGGTATTGGCACGTGAGATGGTCATCCAGATGCCACACACTTTACGTGAAGATTACACCTCGATTGGCTCACCGATTAAACTTTCCAAGACCCCGGTAGAGTATAAAAAAGCGCCACCCTGTTTAGGTGAAGATACCGATGTAGTCTTAAGCCAGTTTTTAAGCCCGGATGAAATAGATGAGCTGAAAAGCAAAAAAGTCATCCAGCAGCGATAAGCTAGCAAGCAATAAAAAAGGAATCTTTATGATTCCTTTTTTATTTTCACCGTAATTAGCCAGATTTTCTATTCTTTTTTAACAGGCTTTGGTATTGGGCTGAACAGTTCGAGGCAGTTCACGACGCAAAATTTTGCCGACCGCAGACTTTGGCAATTCAGATACGAATTCTATATATTTTGGCATTTTATAACTGGTCAGTTGCTGTTTCAGGAAAGCCATGACCTCGTCCTGAGTCAGGTTGGCGTCCTGTTTCACAATAAATGCCTTGGGTACCTGTCCGGATTTTTCATCCTCAATCCCGATCACGGCACATTCCAGTATTTTGGGATGTTTGGACAGTACGCCTTCCAGCTCATTCGGATAGACATTAAAACCGGAAACCAGAATCATGTCCTTTTTACGGTCTAGAATGGTGATATAACCCTGCTCATCCATACAGCCGATATCGCCTGTCAGAAAGAAGCCGTCTTTCGTAAATGCCTGAGCCGTTGCTTCCGGTTGCTGCCAGTAACCTTTCATCACCTGAGGTCCTCGAATGGCGATTTCTCCAGCCTGCTGAAACTCAACCGGCTTGGCCTCATCGTTTAAAATCAGGATTTCAGTTCCTGCCAGTGGCAAACCAATGGTGCCACTAAAGCGTCGGCTCAGCGGTGGATTAAAGGTCGCAGTAGGTGATGTTTCAGAAAGTCCATAACCTTCATAAATCTGGCAGCCTGTGATTTCATGCCATAACTCGGCAGTGCTTTTTAAAATAGACGATCCACCACCTGTGGTGGTTTTAAGACGTGAATGATCCAGCTCACGAAATCGAGGATGATGTCCCAGCGCGTTAAACATGGTATTCACGCCCGGAAAAACAGTCGGTGGGTGTTTCTGATATTGATCCAGCAAAGCATCCAGATCTCTCGGGTTCGGAATCAGGACATTGGCGAAACCGCGACTCAAACCATAACTGAACAGGCAGATAGTAAAACCATAAATGTGATACAGCGGTAAGGCACAGAACACATATTCATCTTCGGTAGCATAGCGATCTCCGAAATGACTGATAAAGACCGTACTGTTCTGCGCGATATTAAAAAGAATATTGCGATGGCTCAGTTCAGCACCTTTGGATACACCCGTTGTTCCACCGGTATATTGCAGAATGACCGTATCTTTCTGATGCTGTACAGGCGTCTTAAAATCGATCGTTTCGACTTGATCAATCGCCTGTTTAAAGTCAAAAAACCGTTTATCTGGATATTCTGCAGCCTGACGAGAAACTGTCACGGGCTGATCCTGAATAAAATCCATCGGATGCGTTGAAATCACATATTTGAGTGCAGGACATTCATCTAGTGCTGTTAATTGCTCCAAAGTCTGTCCCAGAATAATCAAGGCTTCTGCCCCTGAATCCTGTAGCTGATGATACAGCTCGCGCTGAGTGTACATCGGATTGACATTGACCAGCACATAACCGGCACGAATAATGGCAAAGGTCGCAATCGGGTACTGAATAATATTCGGCAACATTACTGCAATACGGCCACCAGCTGCCAGCCCCAACTCCTGCAAATAGGTGGCGAATTTCTGGCTATATACGTCGATGTCTTTATAGCTGAACTTGCGATTCCGATAGATAAATGCAGTTTTATCCTGAAATTTAACTAAATTATCAGCAATCGTCATGCTCAGGGTTTTCTCGGGATCTGGCCGGGTAAATTCCGGATTGATATTCCACTTTTTATATTCTTCCATCCATAGCTGATTTTTCATTACAGCACTCCTATCTTTGCTTTAAATTTATTTCGTATTGTTAAAACTCTAAGGTTTCAATTTTCCTAGCAGGCTTTTACACCAGTTTTTGCTGCATTTGCTCCAGATACTGGTAGTGATAACCGCTACGAATAAAATGCTGATTTTTATTTCTGAATGAATGCGCATAATCTGGCCAGACCAGAGTCAACTTGCGGCTGACCGGATCCAGATACCAGCTTTTACAGCTTTCCGATAGCCAGACACTGCCTTGAGACAGTTGCTGCAGCTCCTGCATATAACTATTTTCAGCATGCTGATCAGCCTCGAAAACCTGAATCTGATTCAGCTCAAAAAATTGCAAGGCATCCAGCACCAGATCAAATTGGGTTTCCAGAAAATAAAGCGCTGAATTATGACCACTGCCGGTATTGGGTCCATTCAGGATGAACAGGTTTGGAAAATTATGTACGGTCGTTGACTGATAGCCCTGCATGCCGCTAGACCATTGTTGTTCCAGACTTAGGCCATGTTTACCGACGACCTTTGCCGCATAAGGTGGACGTGCTGCTTCAAACCCAGTGGCAAATACAATGATATCTGCAGGAAATTCATGGCCGGATTTGCTTATTACGCCATCTTGGCTTACTTCTGCCAAGGCCGAGTCTTCAAGCGTGACATGCGCTTTTAAAAAGGTTGGATAATAATCATTAGAGAGCAATAAGCGCTTGCAACCCGGCTCATAATGCGGAGTGAGTTTATGCTGTAACTCAGGGTCTGAAATCTGATGTTTTAAAAATTGCAGACAATTTTTCTTGACCCGCTCGATCTGGCTTTTCAGATTACGACGCTGGGCAAAATTGTATTCATTGCCCCAGAACAACGAGTGTCTGAGTGCTGACATACTGTCCGGATCTTTGCGGAAAAGCTGTTTTTCTGACTCAGAATAAGCCCGGTCTGGCCGCGGTAATATATATGGCGCACTACGTTGCAAGACGGTCAGGCTTTTGGCCATTTTGGCAATTTCCGGCACAAGCTGAACTGCTGAAGCTCCAGAACCGACCACAACCACGCGCTGATTATCCAGATTCAGCTGATGATTCCAGCGCGCGGAATGCATGACCTGGCCCTGAAATTCTGCCAGACCCGGAATTTGCGGGAGATGTTCATCCGCAAGATGTCCGGTTGCTGTGATTAAAATTTCTGCCTGATACAGACCTTGAGAAGTCTGAATTTCCCAGATACGTGCTTTGGCATTCCAGCTAGCTTTTTCCAGTTGAGTTTGAAAGTCGATATGTGGCCGGATATTTTCCTGATCACAGCACTGGATTAAATAACGCTGAATTTCTGCTCCTTGCGGAAAGACACGCGACCAGTCCGGATTTTTAATAAAAGAAAAAGAATATAAATGAGATGGCACATCACAGGCGACACCGGGATAGGTATTATCACGCCATGTTCCACCGACTTCTGCGGCACGTTCAATGATTTTAAAGTCGTGAATGCCCTGCTGTTTCAGACGGATTGCCATGCCCAAACCACCGAAACCGCTGCCTACGATTAAAATCTTGCTGCGCTGTACTGGAGCTTGCATTATTTTTCTCCTGTTTTAAGGCATCGACGGCTGGATTTTTTGATTTGCCGGATACTGCTGTGGATGCTGGCTAAACTGGTTCACCAGTTGCAGCACTTCTGCAGGCGCTTCGATATACAGTGCGTGTCCCGACGCAATTTCGATATAACGACTGTCCTGTATTGAGGCAAACAGCAGCTTTGCTTGAGCCAGAGGTATCATGCGGTCTTCATGGCAAGCGACGATTAAGGTCTCCGCACAAATGTCCGGCAAGATCGAGGTAATATCAATGCGATAATTCAGTTCACGTTGTTTGGCTGCATCTTGGGAAGGTTTAACAAAGCGTGCCAGATCAAGCACCTGTTGTTCGCTACGGGCACATAGATAATCATCGCTATACAGGCAATAATTGACAAAATGCGGCAAGGCAGCGGATTGTTCATTAAATAACTGTTGCCAGATGCTTGTCCGCAGTTGCTGCACCGAGCTGGTCTTTGCCCAACCGGCTAACAGAATCAAGCGCGCTACGCGCTGTTTGAGACTCGCGGCGACTTGTGCAGCAATCACGGCACCGAGTGAATAACCTACGACTGTAATAGTTTCATCTTCTGCAACTGCATGCTGAATCAGTGCTTCGACCTGCTGGCTGAAATCGCTAATCGCCAGATCAGCTTTATCAGGTGTGTGCAAATCAATTGATAACACCCGCTGATGCATGCCCAGCATCGGAAAAATATAACTAAAATGCTTGTCGGTATTTCCACCTGTGCCATGAATCAGAATAATGCTGGGAAATGCAGAACGCTGTCCGACTTCGTGATAGTTAAGTTGCAAATCAGCATAAGGAAACTGTCGAGTAATCACGTCTAAATCCATATAGACTCCTGATCTTGTTGTTTTATAGTCTGTTCAACCGCAGAGAAAAAAACTGATATTGAATACAGTTGAGATGCAAAACGGGTTATTAAAAAAAGACCCACGATCAAGAGAGGCGATCGTGGGTCAAAAGGTTTAATCGAATTTGAACTCTTCAGCTTCAAGCAGGAACAGGCTTTCACCACCCGCTAGAATATTGGCAGTATGCGTTGCAGTTCTTGGTAAAATCCGTGCAAAGAAGAATTGTGCAGTTTTGATTTTTGCTGCATAGAACGGATCGGTATGACCTTGTTCAATTTTCTGCTGTGCCGTAATCGCCATTTTTAGCCATAAATAAGCCGACACCACATAACCGGAGAAATATAAATAATCGACTGAGGCCGCACCAATTTCATTGACAGACTGTTGTGCCTGAGTCTGAATGGTTTTGGTGAGCTCCAGCCACTGTTCGGTTAGCTGGCTGACTTGTGCAACTTGCTGGCTTAATTGGGCATGTTGCTGATGATCTTTCACATAAGCCTGAATCTCATCGGTCAATGCAGTCAGCAAGCCAAGCTTTGAACCCAGAACTTTACGCGCCAATAAATCAATCGACTGAATTTCAGTGGTGCCTTCATAAAGGCTGGCAATACGTGCATCACGGGCAATCTGCTCCATGCCATGCTCGGTAATATAACCGTGACCACCGAAGACCTGCATACCATGCTTCGCCGCTTCCACGCCTGTTTCAGTCATGAGTGCTTTGGCAATTGGGGTGAGTAATGCCAGACGGTCTTCAGCTGCTTTTTTCTCATCGGGATTATCGGTTGCTTCAGCAATATCGGCATAGGTCGCCAGATAATAGGCCAGCGCACGTGAACCTTCTGCAAATACCTTTTGAGTCAGCAGCATGTTACGTACAGCCGGATGCACAATAATTGGATCTGCTGGCTGGTTGGGCGCCTTGGCACCTTCCAAAGAACGCATGGCCAGACGGTCTTTGGCATAAGCCAATGCGCCCTGATAAGAAGATTCTGCTGCTGCCAGACCCTGAATCGCTGTACCAATACGCGCCGAGTTCATAAAGGTAAACATGCAGTTCAGGCCGCGGTTTTCAGGCCCGATCAGAAAACCTTTGGCATTGTCAAAATTCAGTACACAAGTCGCATTCCCGTGAATCCCCATTTTGTGTTCAAGCGCGCTGCAGACCACGCCATTACGCGAAGCCACATTGCCCGCTTCATCCAAATTGTATTTCGGCACGATAAACAGCGAAATACCTTTGGTACCGGCAGGCGCATCGGGTAAACGTGCCAGTACGATATGCACAATATTTTCAGCCAGGTCATGTTCACCGGCAGATATAAAGATTTTCTCACCGCTGATGCTATAACTGCCATCTTCATTTGGCACTGCTTTGGTACGGATTAATCCCAGATCTGAACCAGCATGCGATTCGGTTAAACACATGGTTCCAGTCCAGCGGCCGGCAATTAAAGGCACCAGAAATTTCTGTTTTTGCTCATCGCTTCCGTGGTGTTCCAGAGTGCGCATAGCACCGTGTGATAGGCCCGGATACATGCCCCAAGACCAGTTGGTCGCGGTAATAATTTCTGAAATCGCGATACGGTATAAAGTCGGGAAGCCTTGGCCGCCATATTTTTCATCACCGGTTAATGAGGTAAAGCCAAGTTCCACATATTTATCATAAGCCGCTTTAAAACCATCTGGTGTGGTTACCACGCCATCTTGTAAACGGCAACCCTGCTGATCGCCTGTGGCATTAATCGGTAGCAGTTCGTTTTGGCAAAAATCGGCAGCGACTTCCAGATATTGCTCCATAATATCCATCGATACTTTGTCTGCGAACCTGGTATAGCCCTGATATTTCTGTTCCACATTGAGCAGGTCTTTCAGCACAAACGTCATGTCTTTTAATGGCGCAATATAATTTCTCATCGTAATTCCCTTGCATGAGTTTTTAATTTGTATATTTATGACTTAAAATTTCATAATACGAAATTATGTTTTAAATCCAATATAATATAAGTCCCAGTATAAAATCTAGTCATTCTGTGAAATTTCCTATTTAAAAAATAAAAATATTCAACATGAAAAAAAGCCATTCATGCTTGAATGGCTTTTTATTGAGTGATAACGCTTAGATGATCTAGCGCGGGAAAAATTGAGCCAAACGTTGATAAATAATCTGCTCGGCATCCTGCATGATATTGTCAATCAGCGCCTGACAGGTCGGAATATCATGAATCAATCCCATCACCTGTCCAGCGGTCAGTACGCCCGCATCTACATCGCCATTTTCCAGCGCAAGCTTGCCTTTTAAACCACTGACATAGGGACGAATCTGTTCAAACTCCAGACCTGGATCTTCACTCATTTTCACCACCAGCTCAGATACTGCATTTTTGGCAACACGCGCAGTATTTCTAAACTGCCGATACAGTAGATGTGTCGCCCTTTCATCATTGTCGACATAAAACTGTTTGATGTTCGGATGGATTGGCGCTTCCTGAGTCGCACAAAAGCGTGTGCCCATATTGATGCCTTCTGCACCCAAAGCCAATGCTGCGACCAGACCACGACCATCAGCAAAACCGCCACTGGCCACAATCGGTACAGTAAGCTGATCTGCTGCCGCAGGAATCAGGATCAGGCCAGGAATATCATCTTCACCCGGATGCCCGGCACATTCAAAACCGTCAATCGAGATCACGTCCGCACCGATTCTTTGCGCTGAAAGTGCATGACGAACCGAGGTACATTTATGAATCACAATGATGCCATGCTGTTTAAATGCCTCAATATGTTCGTGTGGCTTATTGCCTGCTGTTTCTACGATCTTGATACCACTTTCAATAATGGCCTGTCGATATTCGGCATACGGCGGCGGATTCACAGCGGGTAATAAAGTCAGATTCACCGCAAAAGGCTGATCAGTCATGTCACGGCAACGTGCAATTTCCTTGACCAGTGCTTCTGGCGTTGGTTGCGTTAGTGCCGTTAATGTTCCCAAGCCGCCAGCATTAGATACAGCACTGGCCATTTCCGCTGTACCGACCCACATCATGCCACCCTGAATAATCGGATAGCGAATCCCTAAAAGCTCGGTTATACGGGTCTGAATGTTCATGCAAGCTCTCCTTAGCATCCGGTAAATTGTGCAGGGCGTTTTTCGAAAAAAGCCTGGACGCCTTCTTTATAATCCTGACTGTTTAGCGCCAGATATTGCAGGTTTTGTTCCAGCTCCAGTTGCTGGTCGATGGTATTTTCAGCACTGCGTTGCAAGGCCTGTTTGGTTAAAGCCAGTGCATAAGTCGGCTGTTGTGCCAGTCGCTGTGTAATGTCGTCGATATAAACATCAAATTCTGTATCTGGAAGCATTTTCCAGATCATGCCCATTTCGGCAGCCTCTTTGGCATGCACAGGTTCACCGAGTAAAGTCAGTGCCATGGCGCGTGCATAACCGATTAAACGCGGCAACATCCAGGTGCCACCAGCATCGGGAATCAAGCCGATTTTGGAAAAGGCCTGAATAAATCGGGCACTTTCCTTGGCAATGACCAGATCACAGGCCAGCGCGATATTGGCACCTGCACCGGCAGCAACTCCATTTACTGCTGCAATCACCGGTTTGGGACTCTGGCGGATCAGGTTAATCAATGGATTATAGTATTTGGCCAGCGAGCCTTGCGGTGGCAAAGGCACATTGCCGAGCTGTCCAGCACGTTCTTTTAAATCCTGTCCTGCTGAAAACGCCCGGCCATTACCGCGAATCACAATCACCCGAATATCCGGATCTGTATTCCAGCTTTTCAGCACCTGCTGCACTTCCTCATGCATTTTCCGGTTAAAACTGTTAAGTGACTCCGGGCGGTTAAAGCTTAAAGTCGCGATGCCTTGCTGAACCTGAGTTTGAATCGTATCCCACATTCGCAATCTCCTTATTTTTATCTGTATCCCTACAATTAATAACCTTTGTTGACATCTACCTGATGACACAACTGCAGACCCTGCTTGAAACGGCGGTCATTCTCCAGAATCTGTTCCACCACTACCGACATCGGCGCATGTGAGGCCACATGTGGGGTTACGATAATTTTTTCATGCTGCCAGAATGGATGCTCGGCAGGCAGTGGCTCCTGTTCAAACACATCGACAATTGCACCTCGTAGATGACCTGAATCCAGCACCTTCAATAAATCCTGTTCGATTAAATGCTGGCCTCTCCCGACCTGAATGAGAGCTGCCTGTTCAGGGAGTTGCTGGAATAATTCAGTAGATAGAATGCCGGTATTCTCTTCTGTAAGTGGCAACAGGTTAATCAGGATCTGGCTTTGAGCCAGGAAATCGGACAACTGTTCTGAACCGACATAGCTTTTAACCTGTTTAATCTCTTTCGGGGAATTGGCCCAGCCCGAGACCTGATAGCCCATGTCGGCAAAACGTTCTGCTACATAAGCCCCCATATGCCCAAGGCCCATAATTCCGATCTGGATATGCTGGCTATAACTCTGACGATACTGCTTCCATAGCTGCTGCTTTTGTTGCTGAATCATGCGGTCAAAATAACGCTGAAAATACAGCACACCCCAAAGCAGATAATCAAACATGCCTTTTTGATGATGCGGATCGAGTACCCGGCACACGGCTTGATCCGGTCGTATCTCATTCAAGTTTAAATGCTCGACCCCGGCCGCAATCGAATGGATCAGGCCAAGTTTTGGAAGCTGCTGCAATTTCTCCAGATCTGGAAACCAGCAGGCGGCCGTGGTCGCCTGCTCTGCTTCCGGGCTGTCCACTGTACAAAAACTGTCCTCAGGGGCATATTTCTGAAAAGACTTGACCAGAATGGCTTCAATGTTCGGCACAGTACTGGAAATCACAATCATGATGCATACTCCGTATATTGATGCTCAATCAGGGATAAAGCAGCCTGCCAGGCACGCTGTAAAATCGGTTCTACCAACGGACTGGCGAACTGTTTGGCGGTTTTAATCCGCACGTCTTCACTTGGATAATGTAATTCAGCACCGCCACTTAAAGCCTTGACCTGTGCCTGACAGGCGCGCTCCAGAAAATAAATTTCATGAAAAGCCCGTGCAATGGTTTCGCCAGCCGTTAATAGGCCATGATTACGTAAAATCATGGCACGATGACCAGCTAAATCCTCAATCAGGCGTTCCTGCTCATCTGTTGACAGTGCCACGCCTTCATACTCGTGATAGGCCAACTGCTGATAAAATTTCAGCGCATGCTGGGAAATTGGCAGAAGTCCATGTTTCTGGGCAGAAACGGCTATCCCATCTGCGGTATGTGTATGAATGACGCAATTCAGATGAGGATGTGCTTCGTGAATTGCGGAGTGGATGACGAAGCCAGCCATATTCACCGGCTTGTCCTGTTCATAGCTTTCTACGACCTGTCCTGCATGATTGATCTTGACCAGCGTTGAGGCACGCATTTTTTCAAAAGCGACGCCATACTGATTAATCAGAAAGCAGTCTGGCTGATCGGGCACTCTTAAACTGATATGGGTATCAATCAGGTCGGTCATCCGGTAATGCGCAATAATGCGATAAAGCGCTGCAAGCTCACAACGTGCCTGCCATTCAGCATCTGTAACCAGAGTTTTTATTGTCATGATTCCATCCTGGAAAAATATAGCATTTTGATCACTATCTGTTATATCATAATTTTAGAAAAACAGAATATTATTTCATAAGGCGAAATAAATCATTACAAGGAGTTGCTATGCCAACATCACAATTAAACGGACTTGAATATCTCACTGCCATCAAGAATGGGGAAATTTCCAGTTCAGCCATGAGTGAAATTATTCCCATGCGTCTAACGTTGGTGCGTGAGAACTATGTGGAATATGAAGTACGCCCCGATCAGCGCCATTACAATTTACAAGGTGGGATTCATGGCGGTTTTTGTGCAACGGTTTTAGACAGTGCGACCGGTGCTGCCGTGCATACGACGGTTGATGCCGGGGTAAGTTTTTCGACCATCGATCTGAATGTGAAAATGCTGAAAGCCATGAAAAGTGGTGAAACCTATACTGCCATTGGTGAAGTCATCCGGATCGGACGTAATGTACTCACTTCAGAAGGCCGGATTGTCGATAAAGAAGGTAAAGTTTATGCCTTTGGTTCAGCGACTTTATTGGTGACTGGACGCAAATAGTCTTTGAACTGATTTAAACATTCCCTGCATGTGCAGGGATTTTTATTTCTCTATCTATATAAATAGCGCAATAAAAAATGCCATGCATATCATCTATACATGGCATGAAGGTGATAACTCAAGCGGTTAAGCTGCTTCAGGGTTTTCAATCACCATTGCCAAGCCTTGACCCAGACCAATACACAGGCTGATCACGGCATATTTTTTACCGGTACGCTGTAACTGACGCGCAACGGTTAAAGCCAAACGCGCACCCGAACAGCCCAGTGGATGGCCAATCGCAATTCCGCCACCATTTGGGTTGACACGCGGATCATCAAAAGCAACATCCAGACCTTTCAGGCAAGACAATACCTGACTGGCAAATGCTTCATTGATCTCGATAATGTCCATATCGTCCAGCGTTAAGCCTGCACGTTTTACGGCTTTTTTGATTGCTTCAATTGGACCTGCACCCATGATGCGTGGCTCAATCCCAGCCGCGGCTGAAGACAGGATCCGCGCCAGAGGTTTTAAGCCGTACTGTTCCTGAACTTTTTCACTGCCGATCATCAGTGCTGCAGCGCCGTCATTGATACCTGATGCATTCCCCGCAGTCACCACCCCACCTTCAAATAGCGGTTTTAACTTGGATAATGCTTCAAATGTTGAAGAAGCACGTGGATGCTCATCTTCAGTGACCTGTTTAGGCGGCAATTTTCGTCCTTGAGAAACTTCAATTGGAGTAATTTCACCTGCAAAGAAACCTGCTTCTTTTGCTGCCTGATATTTTGCCTGTGATGCAGCGGCGAAAGTATCTGCCTGTTCACGTGAAATACCAAATTCTTCAGCCACATTATCACCAGTTTCCGGCATGCTGTGTGCGCCAAACTGTTCAGTGAATTTACGGTTCGGAAAACGGGTACCAATGGTCGTATCATAAATTTTGGCCTCACGTGAATACGCGCTTTCTGCTTTACCCATCACAAAAGGCGCACGTGACATGCTTTCTACACCACCGGCAATATACAGCTCACCTTCGCCTGCGGTAATCGCGCGCGCCGAATCAATCACTGCCCCTAGACCCGAAGCACATAGACGGTTGATGGTCTGTCCGGGCACAGTGACCGGCATACCGGCTAACAATGCTGCAAAACGTGCCACATTACGGCTATCTTCACCGGCCTGATTGGTGCTGCCAAAGATGACATCTTCTACATCTGCTGCCGGAATACCGGTTTTTTCCAGCAGATTTCTAATTACGGTTGCTGCCAGATCATCTGGACGGACACTTGCCAGACTTCCTGCATGGCGACCAATTGGTGAACGTAACCCATCATAGATATATGCATTTAACATGAATGTTATTCCTTTAACTTTTTAATTAATGTGTGCTATGGACAAGTGCTAAACCGAGCTGAACACGGCGACGCAGCCAAGGACTTGGACGGTAGCGCTGGTCACGGGTAATCGCGGTCATGCGATCCAGAATTTTCAGGATTTTTTCAGCACCCAATACATCACCCCATTCAATTGGGCCATGCGGATAACCGAGGCCTAATTTCACGGCAATGTTAATGTCTTCTACCGTAGCTACGCCTTGCTGGGCAATATCACAACCAAGGTTCACAATCATCGCCAAAGCACGCTGCGCCACAAAGCCGACACTTTCCTGAATTGTGCTCGCAGTCACGCCATCCAGATTAAAAATCGATTGTGCGGCATGAGTCAGTTCAGGCTTGGTCACAAGAGTTGGCATTAAAGTGCGATGTTTATTCAGACCATAGAGCAGGTCGATGCAGACCACTTGCTGAGGTGTCACCTGATAACGGACAGCGGCTGAAGTTGCATCTTCACCATAAGTGGCAATTAAGATTAAGGCATCTGCCGAAGGTGTTTCAGTTTGTTCGATCTGAATATTGAACTGTTGCAGATACTGCTCAAGCGCCTGACGATCTTCACTATATTCTGTGCCTAGCCAGACTGCTGGATAGTGATCGAGCTTTTCAACCAGTGTTGGAGCCACATCACCTACTTTGCTACCTGAAGTGTAATCATAGAAGCCTTTACCGGTTTTACGACCGAGCTGTTTGGCAATAAAGCGTTGACGGGTAATCACACTTGGACGGTAACGTGCTTCTTCATAATACTGGTGATAAATCGATTCACTCACCGGATGCGATACATCCATACCGGTCAGATCGCCTAGCTCAAAAGGTCCCATTTTAAAACCGATCCCATCGCGGTAAATCCGGTCAATCTCATAAAATGGCGTGACATTTTCATTCAGAATGGCATAGGCTTCACTGCCAAAGGCCCGACCGGCATGGTTAATGATAAATCCTGGGGTATCTTTGGCTTTGACCGGGCGATGTCCCATCTTGGTAGATAATTGAGTCAAGGCTTGCACAATATCAGCGCGGGTATTGAAGCCTTCAATCACTTCCACCACTTTCATCAGTGGTACCGGATTAAAAAAATGATAGCCGGCCACACGTTCCGGCTGACTGCAATTGGCAGCAATGGCACTGATCGATAATGAAGAGGTATTCGATGCCAGAATGGCTTCCGGTTTTACAAGCGCTTCCAGTTGCTGCATCAGCTTTTGCTTGATTTCCAGATTTTCGATAATCGCTTCAACAATCAGATCACAATCTTTCAAGTCTTCTAGCTGCTGCGCGATTGATAAATGGGCAATATCTTCAGCTGCTTTTTCGTGGCTAAACTTGCCTTTATCGGCCAGTGTATTCAGTGTTTTAGCCAGTTTTTCCTGCGCCTGTTCGGCTGCACCGGCTTTGGCATCAAATAACACCACATCATGCCCAGACTGAATGGCAATCTGGGCAATGCCTGCACCCATGGTGCCGACACCAATAATACCGATTTTCTGAATTTGAATGCTCATGCTTATCGTCCCTGATAATTCGGTTTACGTTTTTCAATAAAGGCCTGCATGCCTTCTTTCTGGTCTTCTGAAGAAAACAGCATCTGGAAAGACTTACGTTCCAGGCTAAGTCCGGCATTGAGCGGCACATCTTCGGCCAGTAATGCCACTTCCTTGATTTGCTCCAAGGCAATTGGCGGTAATTTTGCCAGACCTTCGGCCATCTTGATGGCAGTGGCAAGGGTTTCATTGTCCTCGGTCACTTGAGAGACCAGGCCAATTTGATAAGCTTCCGGCGCAGGTACCAGACAACCGGTCATGATGATGCGCATGGCATGAAATTTACCCACTGCACGGAATAAACGTTGAGTGCCACCTGCACCCGGCATCACGCCAACTTTCACTTCCGGTTGACCGAACTGGGCACTTTTTCCGGCAATAATAATGTCAGCATGCATTGCCAGTTCACAGCCACCCCCCAGTGCATATCCGTTTACAGCGGCAATCACCGGTTTTGAACACTGGGCAATAGCCTGCCAGTAACGTTCAGTACGGCGCTGCATCATCTGGATAGTTTCAGCAGTCGCTAATTCTTTCAGGTCGGCCCCTGCGGCAAAGTCTGTTTCGCCCCCAGTGAGAATAATGGCACGGATATTTTCATCATCATTGAGCTGTAGAAAAGCAGCAGCAAGTTTCTGACGTACTTCTGTATTCAAGGCATTTTTTGCTTCAGGCCGATGAATTTTAACCATCGCCACATGCGTCGAGATTTGCTCTATTTGAACGACCTGTTCCATTATAATCTCCATTTATTTTGTATAGCGAAACTTTATTTTGTATAAAACATATGATTTTTAGGTCATTAAATCAAGTTTTTTTAGTCCATAAACTCTAATAAGTTATTTTTTACTAAAAATAGAGTAAAAACTCTTGTTTGGCTAGTAATTTTATGATTAATTGATTTCGCAATACGGAATTAAATATTTTAAATGTAATTTGGTTGTTTATTTAAGTAAAAAATAACCACAGAGCAAAACTAAATATTGATTTGTGAAACATAAATCCTCAGTAAATGCTGATTTTTCAGCCTGGAAATTGAAAAAATCACTGCAGCCGGATGGTGGATACGGCTCAGGCAAACAGAAGCAATCTCCTTAGATCAAGGAAAATACGTTTCCGTGAGGAATAAAATGGATGTAGTGGCAGCATAGGAATGCTGTTTTTAATAAATAGAGGATATAAGAATGACAAGCGACACGATCGTCACAGGAGACAATAAAACACCTGTCTCTTCCGAGGACACCATTAAACAGGCACCAAAACGCCTGTGGATTACAGCTTTTATCTTTGCTTTCCTGATCTTGCTGTGTGACGGTGCGGATATTGGTATTTTGGCTTTCAGCCTGACTAGTTTAAAAGCAGAATGGGGTTTAAGCTCGATGCAGGCGGGTGCTTTAGGCAGCTGGTCTTTATTGGGTATGGGGATTGGCGGGTTTGTCGGTGGATGGGCCTGTGATCGATTTGGACGGGTTCGTGTGATTGTACTGGCAACCATCACCTTCTCCCTACTGTCTGCCTATTCAGGTTTTGCCCAGTCTTATACTGAATTTGCAATTTTGCGTACGCTTTCATGTCTGGGTTTAGGCTGTTTATATATTGCCTGCAACACCTTGATGTCTGAATATGTGCCAACCAAATACCGTACCACAGTATTGGCCACACTCATGACCGGTTTTACCTTGGGCTCGCTGGTGATTACCCTGCTGTCTGGCTGGATTATTCCCGAGTTTGGCTGGCGTATGCTGTACTGGATTACCATTGCACCACTGGCACTGGGTGTCTTGATGCACTTTATGGTGCCTGAGCCAGAATCATGGAAACGTGTCCGTGAAATGAAGCGTACGGGTCAGATCGTGGATAATGATGCCAAAAAAGGCAATCCATATGTCACCATTCTGAAAGACAAGACCCATGGCAAAATGTTTATCTTGTGGTCTTTCAGTTCCGGTTTCCTGCTGTTCGGTTATTTTGGAGTAAGCAACTGGTTACCGACATATCTGGAAGCTGAATTAGGCATCAAGTTCAAGGAAATGGCCCTTTATATGGTCGGTACTTTCCTGACCATGATCTTTGCCAAAGTGATTGCCGGCTATGTGGCAGATAAAATTGGCCGCCGCATCGTATTTGCTTTTGGCACCATGGGCACCGCGATTTTTATTCCAGTGGTGGTATATCTGCATACCCCTGAAAATATTGGTGTCTTAATGCTGATCTTCGGTTTCCTGTACGGTATTCCTTATGCCATTAATGCAACGTATTTAACTGAAAGCTTTCCGACCGGGGTGCGCGGTACTGCTGTAGGCGGTGCATTTAATATTGGCCGAATTGGTGCTGTTTTTGCTCCAATCACCATCGGTTATCTGGCGATGCATGGTTCAATCGGAACCGGCCTGATGGTGATGGGTGCAGCTTATTTCCTGTGTGGCCTGATTCCTGCCCTGTTTATTAAAGACCGTTTATACGATCCACAAAAAGCAGAATAACTGACCACCTGGAGGGCGGCTCAACAAACCACCCTCCTCACACTTCATCTTTTTTGACCTTGCAAGCCAATATCTGTTGTTAGCTGAACAGAATATTGCTCATTTGACGAGCACGATATTCATGCTTCGAAAGTCAAAATCACCTTTATTTAAATTTAAAAATTAAGGCAATCAAAAGGAAAGCGCTTTCCTTATTTACATCTGAAAATTTCTTTAGGGATTAAGAAATGAAAAAAATAGTATTAGTTACGCTGTGCAGTATCGCATCAGCACAGGCATTTTCAGCAGAGGTTTCTCCTGATCGTATCGAGTTTTTAGAAACGCAATTAAAGCAAATTCAGGCTGAGCTGGAACAACAAAAAGCAGCCCAGTTGTCCTTAAAAGCCCAACAGGAACAAACTAAAACTGCAGACTCCAAGACTTTAGGTTCAATGCTTGATAATGTCGATGTTTATGGCTTGATCCGTCTGGATGGCGCAGTAGATTTTAAGAGCACTACCGAAACGCGTGGCCGTACCATTAACCAGATCAATAAAGTACCTTTTACTGAACCGGATTCGGTACGTTCAGATTTCACTTTAGCAGCCAGCCGGATTGGTTTTCTGGCCAAAGATATTGGCGGTAATCCAAATGTATCGGCACGTGTAGAAGCTGACTTCTGGACCAATAATGGTAAAGGTGATGGCGGATTACGCATTCGTCATGCCCATTTTAAATATTATAACTGGACTTTTGGTCAGGCCTGGTCACTGATGTCTACACCTGAAATCAGTACAGAAGCAGTAGACTACAGTTTACTGCTCGGCGGTTCGGTTCTGCGTACGCCTCAAGTCAGTTATGCTTTCAAACTTGATCCGGAAAATACCTGGAATGTCGGCCTGGAATATATGGCAAGTGGCGACCGCTCATCTGCCTTACCGGCATTCACCAGCAAATATGTGCATCAGTCTGGTCCCTTACATTTATTGGCACAAGGCTTTGTCAATGAAAAGCAGGCTCAAACGGATACAGGTGATATTAATAAAATCGGCTGGGGCGTGGGCGTTGGTGGACGCTATCTTATTGATGATAAAAACTCGGTTCAGGGCAATTATTTTCATATCGTCGGGGATCAGCGGATTGCGGCCTATTTAGTTCAGGGCTCGACCGCCGATGGCGCAGCCTGGGGTGGTGATTATTCAGTTGATACTGCGAATGATGAACTTTTACTGAATTCATTTAACAGTCTGAATATCGGCTTTACCCATAAGTTCACACCAAAATGGCGGAGCAGCATTTCCGGCAGTCTGGTCGACTTTGATGACTCAAGTGAATATGCAAGAGCAAATCCGGAAAGTAATAAACGCTTAACCGACTATGTGGCCAATGTGATTTATTCTCCAGTTCCGAATATCAATCTGGGCGCGGAATATCATCATGGTAAACGCGAAACCTTTGATGCCAAAGAAGCTGATATTTCACGGGTAAATTTATCAGCGACCTATCGCTTCTAAAGTCTGAGGAGACAAGGATGTCAGCCCAAGGGCAACCCTCACGCCGTTTCATGTTTATGATGGCCATGACCTGCGCGCTCTGCGCAGGTTGTAATTACTTTAACCAGCCCTTAATTTATTCGATTGCCCAGGACTTAAATATAAGTGTGGCGCAGTCTGGCTGGACAGTGGTCCTGACTCAGATTGGCTATGCAGCCGGTCTGTTTTTGTTTGTGCCTCTGGGTGATTTATTTGAAAAGCGTTTATATATCTGTAGCCTGATGTGCTGTACCGGCCTGGCACTGATCGGACTGTCTGCCAGCAGTAATTTGCAGATGCTGTATGGCTTTACCCTGCTTGCCTCATTTTGTTCTATTAGCACCCAGATTCTGATTCCTTTTGCCGCCAATTTATCGCAGCGTGAAAAAAGTGCCGAAGTGGTGGGTCTGCTGATGAGTGGTGTTCTGGTCGGTATCCTGTTTGCCCGAACTGTATCAGGAATGATTTCTACCTTATGGTCCTGGCATGCCGTGTACTTATTAAGTGGTTGCGCCATTTTACTTTTAAGTATTGCGATGTGGTATCAGTTACCCAAAGCGAAAAGCCAGTTACAGATGAGCATTTTACAGATCTATTATTCCTTATTTACCTTTGCCAAGACCGAACCGATGTTGATGCGACGGAGTCTTATCGGCGGTCTGGGTTTTGGAATGCTGAGCATCATTTTTACCACCATGACTTTTATTCTGGCAGAAGCACCCTACCATTTTAATGACTTCCAGATTGGTCTGATGGGCGTCGTGGGGGTAATCGGGATCTGGTCTTCACAATGGACGGGGAAAATGATTGGCCGCCATCGGGAGAAGTGGCTGGCACAGCTCGCGACAGCTGGACTGATTTTGGCCTGGATTCCTCTGGCTTTTGCACAGCGCAGTTTATGGTTATATATTCTGGGCCTGATGATTGCCTATTTTGGCATTTCATCTTTACATGTACTCAACCAGAATCTGGTCTATCGGCTTTCAGTCCAAGCCCGCTCGCGTATTAATGCCATCTACATGACCTGTTATTTTTCTGGTGCCGGGCTTGGTGCATTTCTGTCTTTAAGTTTATGGAAAATCTATGGCTGGCCGGCCTGTGTAGCACTCGGTTTTCTATTTGCCTTGCTGATGTTTGTAATTAATTATTATGACCTGAATCAAAAACACAATTTGGTGAATATCCAGCCCAGACCTTAATCACTGTACTTTCACCTTGAATTTTTAATTTCTTTGCGGATGATCAGATTCCATGGATAAATAAAGAGGCTTTAATTCAGTTAAAGGCGCAGGTTTCGCATAAAAAAAGCCTTGTAGTAAATCACAGCCTTGTTGATAAAGTAATTGGGCTTGATTCAAGGTTTCCACACCTTCAGCCACAACATCTAAATCAAGCTGATGGGCCAGATGAATGATGGATTGAACAATTGCAGCATTCTGATCATCCAGTGTCAGTTCCTCGATAAAACTCCGATCTAGCTTGATCTGGTTGATCGGCAGGCGCCGTAGATAACTCAGGCTTGAATAGCCGGTCCCAAAGTCATCAATCGCGACTTGAACACCTAAAGCACGTACCGTTTTCAAAATTTCAATGGTGCGATCTGCGCCATTAATAATCACCCCTTCGGTAATCTCAATTTTGAGCAGTTCCGGAGGCAATTGACTGCTTGCAAGGACATGTTTAAGTATTTGCAGGAAACCTGCCCTGCGGAATTGGAGCGGAGAAATATTGACCGATACGGTGATCTGACGATTGTGCTGCTTGTTCCATGCAGCAATATCTACGCAGGCTTTTTCCAGAACCCACTGGCCTACACCGATAATTTGCCCTGTTCGTTCTGCAAGCGGAATGAAAACCGCAGGAGAAATATAACCCTGCTGCGGGTGCTGCCAGCGAATCAGAGCTTCTACGCCAGTCACCTGACCATTTGCAGGATTAATAATCGGTTGATAGAAAAGATTAAACTGTTTCTGGTTGATCGCTTGCATCAGTTCCATACGCAGATTTGCATAATCTATTTCTGGTGCAGGTTTCATATTGGTTTTTTCATACCATTGCCAGATATTTCGGCCTTGTCTTTTGGCTTCCTGCATCGCCAGAACAGACTGATAAATCAGCTCAGAAGAATGCTGAATCGAACTGTCATCTGCAACAATACCAATACTGGCACTTAAATGAATCTTGTATTCATCCACGATAAAAAGCTGGGACAGCAGCTCCAGCATTTTTTCAGCAATAGCCTCGACTTCACTTTGCGCATACTCACCTGACATGAGTAAAATAAATTCATCTTCGGCAAAGCGGCATAGCACATTGTTTTCCTGAGCGAAACCCTGCAAGCGCTCACCCACACTTTTCAGAATCTGGTCACCGACCAGATGTCCCAGACTATCATTAATATTTTTAAAGTCATCCAGATCTATATACAGCAGGATTAAAGGCTGTGCGCTATCGTGCCGCTGTGCAAAAACCTGCTCTAGAATCTGCTTGAAAGCATGCTGATTCGGCAAGCCGGTTAAATGGTCATGGGTGTGCTGATGCTTGATATATTCTTCATGAATACGCTGCTGGGTAATGTCTTCCTGAATCCCCAGAAAATGGGTGCAGTTTCCGTTTTGATCAAAAATCGGGCCAAGGGTCAAACGGTTCCAGAACCAGCTGCCATCCTTACAATAATTTTTGATGGTTACCTGCGCTTCTTGTTGTTGTTTTACTGCTTGCTGGAGTAACAAAATCTGATCTGCTGCCGTATCCGCTCCATATAGGAAAAAGCAACTTCGTCCCAGAACTTCCTGTTCGGTATAACCGGTGAGTTTCAGAAAAGCCGGGTTGACATATACCATCGACATTTTTTCCGAAACATCGGTGATAAAAATCCCATTTGGACTTGCCTCGACCCCACGCTTTAATAGTCGTAGAGCTTCCTTATTTTTACGGCGTAAAGTAATGTCTCGTGCAATACCAATCACACCGGTAACTTTCTGGTTCTGGATAATCGGCAAATTGGTTAAATCCAGCCAGATAATATCTCCCTGAACGTTATAAATCGGAAGTTCATAATGTTGTGCTTTACCTTGCAGCGTTTCTGAAAATGAAACATTGGCAAGTTCCTGGAATTCGGTAGGTATAAATGCACAATAATGCTGGTTTTGAATTTGCTCCTCGGAAAAACCTGTAATTTCCTGGCAGGCAATGTTGGTATTAAGCACATAGCCCTGTAAATCCAGTTCAAAAATGATATCGGGATGATAGGTATAGAAAGAACAGTACTTTTCATTAATTGCCTGTCCTTTCTGCCGTTCATGATCAAGCTCGATCGCGAGTGCAACCAAATTCGCAGCTTGCTGTAACAGCCGGATATGAGACTCTGTCGGTATTTTAGGCGTTCGATAGTAAGTTGCAAAAGTGCCGTATAAAACATCCGATGCGCTAATGATCGGTGTTGACCAGCAGCTCGACAGTTTTTCTGCATTGATCAAAGCACGGTAAGACCTCCAGTTGGGATCTTTCATCAAGTGTGGACTAATGACGAGCTGACGCAAAAAGGCAGCCGTACCGCAAGTGCCTTGATCTGGCCCGATTTTTAAATCCTGGATTGCGCTGCAATATTCTTTTGAAAAGTGCTGTTTACCACTGATAAAGCTTAAGGTTTGCGTGTCTTCTTTATAGAGCATGATGGTGACAAACGCATCTGGAATACGCGATTCAAGCCACTGACTGATGATATCGAGAATAGGTTTAAGCTCGGTATGGCGGCCAATCAGGTTGAAAATATGAAAAATATCTTGTTCATCACAGTTACTATCCATGCAGAATATCACCTTCCTTAGCTTGCTAATATTCTAGACTTATTTTTAAAACAATCATTAGGTGTTTAGTCCCGGCATTTGATGGATCGGATCAATCTTAAAAAGTTCAGGTTCATCTGTCCACTGTTTGCAGATGAATTCGTAGGGAGTCAGGCCCCTGAGTGTTTTGAGTCTGCGGCCGAAGTTGTATGCAGCAATAAAATCAGCAAGGTGAATGCATAGCTGAGTGTGATCGTCGTAATGGAACCGTTTGACAGTAGCTTCTTTAATCGTTCGGTTCATCCGCTCGACCTGTCCATTGGTCCATGGATGCTTGACCTTGGTAAGACGATGTTCAATGCCACATTCAGTACAAATCCGATCAAAGATGTGCTCAGAGGCGTAGCGATCACAGGTGCGGTTCGTGAACTGGATGCCGTTATCTGTTAGCACCGTATGGATTCTATAGGGCACAGCCTTAACCAGATTGCGCAGGAACTCCGCGGCTGCCATCTTACTGGCTTTAGTATGCAATTCAGTGAACGCGAACTTGGAAGTGCGATCAATGGCAACGAAGAGATAAAGCTTACCCTGTGCTGTTCGCATCTCAGCGATGTCGATATGAAAGTAACCAATGGGGTAGCTCTTGAAGCGCTTCCTGACAGGGCGATCACCTTGTACCTCAGGCAGTCGTGAAATACCATGCCGCTGCAAGCAGCGGTGTAACGACGAGCGTGTCAGATAAGGAATACTCGGCTGCAATGCATAAAGGCAATCGTCTAGCGGCAACAAAGTGCGTTTTCGAAAAGCAACAATTGCCGCCTCATCTTCAGGCGATAACACGCTTGAGCGAGGATTCTTTGGCCCGGTTGTAAGATCATCTACTGAAGTACGTTTCTTCCATTTTGCGACGGTCTTTTGATTGATGCCGTAACGCTTGGCTAGCGTTCTTAAGCTCTCTTGACTATTTTGTATTGCTCGACGCACTGCCTGTGTCGTTGTGGCGCTGCTGTGTAGAACTTGTCCCATAGTGCTTCTTTCCATTTCTCTGAGAATATTACACCATTAAAATCTGGGACTAAACACCTAGCTAGAAAGTTCCACAGTTTGAAATTAAACGTCGATAAGCCAAAAAAAAGCACAAGCTACCGATCATTCCAAGATAGAGCAGTTTAGGCAAGATCAGTGTTGTAGGCACACCCATCTGATTGAGTTGAATAAACGTCTGCACAATTTGGGTAGAGGGCAGGATTTCGCCAACGACTTGCATCCAGATGGGCATGGCAGCATGCGGCCAGGCCGCACCAGATAAAAAGAACAGTGGAATAGAAGTGAATACAATGACATGACCCGCACGTTCCGGCAGATCCAGAAAACTGGCAAATAGGCAGGTCATGCCAATTATCGTGTAGATAAAAACTGGCACTGCAAGTAGCATCCCGAGCAGGTTGCCACCGCGCGGATAATCAAACAGCCAGAAGCTAAAACCGAATAAATAGAAACATCCCAGACAGCCAATGGTGAAGACCGCTAAACACATTCCAATCAACGCATTTGTATTTAATTCTACTTTTCTTTCCCGATATACCAAAATCAGCATACTCAAACCCAAAAGAATGGTTTGGTGGATAATTAAAGGTGCAACCGCAGGAAAGACATAACTGCCATAGCCGGACAGTGGATTAAATAAAGGAATTTGATGCACAGAAAGAGCAGGTGAAAAATCCGAGACCTTGCTAAAGCGTTCAGTATAGTCTGCCAAAGTTTGCTCAACTGATGTAGCTAAGCCCAGACCAATTTGTTTGGTCACTAAAAAGTTGGCAGTGCTTAAATACAGTCCAATTCCGCCTGTTTCACCATGCCTTAAGCTTTGCGATAAATTGTCCGGTAGTAACAAGATACCATCGGCTTTTTGAGATTCAACCCATTGTTTGGCTTCGGCAAAATTGCCGGTAATCGCCTCAATTTCCACATTGGGGCTTTGTGCCACCTGACCAATA
>SMEP01000081.1_pt1 | contig 27346 bp, 25 predicted proteins | sample 2456231 | NCBI WGS metagenome assembly SMEP01 (sample SAMN10132595, study PRJNA489261) | soil metagenome | isolation source: day1 control-silty clay loam soil ammended with raw manure from dairy cow... | place: USA | collected 2015-05-15
CTATACGTACCGTTTTCACGATTATGCATTAAAATAATCGGCACGTTTAACTCCGCTGCAACCTTTGCCATGTCAGGATCTGCCTTTGCGCCCCAAATATCGTTAATCATATGAGCACCCGCTAGAATCGCCGCGCGTGCCACATGTGACTTGTACGTATCAATTGAAATAATCGCAGGTACTTCCTTTACGAGCGCTCTGATAACTGGCACCACACGTGCGATTTCTTCATCGTCTGAAATGCGTGTGTAGCCTGGACGCGTAGATTCCCCGCCAACATCAATAATTTTCGCGCCGTCTGCAACCATCTTTTTCGCCTGAGCTACCGCTTTTTCAACAGAATTAAACTCCCCACCGTCTGAAAACGAATCCGGTGTGACGTTTAAAATGCCCATAATGAATGTTTCTTTGTGAAAATCGAGTTCGATTCCGTTTAATGTCAGTGTTTTATAATGTTCTAGCATTCCATTCTCCTAAATGTGTCACGATTTTTTGTACATAGGCATTATGAAGCTTTTGATACATCCGACCTTCGCTACCAGCAAAGCGAACATTGCCAATATGCGAAATCGGCACAAGCTCCTGTACTGCGGTTGTGACAAAGCATTCATCCGCTTGTTCAAGCTCCCACTTCATAAAGCTGCCTTCTCGTACTTGAATGCCCATTGCTGTAGCAAGCTCCAACACTATTTTACGTGTAATACCTGGTAAAATCCCAAGTTTTGCAGAAGGCGTATACAGTATACCATCTTTAATCCAAAAAATATTTGATGTAATGCCCTCTGCCACAACGTCGCGCGCGTCTGTAAAAAAGCCTTCATGTGCCGCTAAGCTCGGTAGTTCTAGTCGCGCACGCACATTATTACCGTAATGATGACTTTTATGCCGTTGCTGTTGTTCAGGCGAATTCCGAATCGTTTTTAACCAAACCGCTTCTTTTTCTGTGCCGCGCTTTATTTGCGGTAATTGTTTACGAAATAAAATTACGTTTGGCTGATTGTACGCTGAAGGTGCAAGCCCGATTGGATGCTCCCCTGCGGATACATTCAAACGAAAATAGCCTTCTTCACCGTCTTGTGCATTTAACTGTTCAATAATTTGTTGTAGCTCATTTAGCGTATAAGGAAAATCAATGCGGTATTCCTTTAACGCTTCCAGTAAACGTTCGAAATGCAGCGGTAAAAACACCGCTTTCCCTTTATACGTGCGAAACGTTTCAAAAAAGCCGATTCCATATAAAAAACCATGGTCAAACGGTGAAATACGTAAATCCTGTTCCTCTATAAATTGTCCATTCATCCAGCAAAGCATTCCGATTCCTCCTAACAATAGGTTTCAATAAATGTTTTTAAGAGTAATTTACCATCTTCGGTCATAATCGACTCCGGATGATATTGTACCCCTTCAAGCGCAAAGTCCTTATGACGTAGCCCCATAATTTCGCCTTCTGCTGTCCAGGCCGTCACTTCTAAACAATCTGGTAATGTCGTAGGCTCGACAATAAGCGAGTGATAGCGTGTCGCTAAAAATGGGTTGTTGTTGTTCGCGTGTAAGCCGATTTCCTTATGTTGTACTGGTGATGTTTTACCGTGCATTAAGCGCTCTGCTCGTACAACATCCCCGCCAAATACTTGCGCAATCGCTTGATGCCCTAAGCACACACCTAACAATGGAATCTTCCCTGCAAAATGCTTAATAATGCGTAAACTCTCGCCAGCTTCATTTGGTGTGCATGGTCCTGGTGAAATGACAATCATCATCGGACGAAGCTGTTCGATTTCTTCAATGGTAATCGCATCATTGCGCTTTACGACTAGTTCATAGCCGAACTCGCCAAAATATTGTACTAAGTTATACGTAAACGAATCGTAGTTATCAATCATTAAAATCATTTTGACACCTCTTCTGCCATCGCTTTTGCCTGCCACATTGCCTTTGCTTTATTCATGGATTCTACGTATTCCTGCTCCGGAATCGAATCAATGACAATGCCCGCACCTGCTTGAATATATGCGACCCCACCTTGCATGTATGCTGTTCGAATGACGATGTTCAGCTCTACATCACCCGTATAGCCAAGCCAGCCAATCGAGCCGGTATAAAGGCCACGGCGTACCGGTTCTAGCTCCTCAATAATTTCCATCGTGCGGATTTTTGGTGCACCGGTAATCGTACCCCCTGGGAACATCGCTCGGATCACATCGGCGTTTGTTTTATCTTCAGCTATTTGTCCGCGCACATTCGATACGATGTGCATCACATGGGAGTAATACTCAATGACCATGAACTCATTTACTTCTACCGTGCCATATGCGCTCACTCGCCCTAAATCATTGCGTTCTAAATCAACGAGCATCACATGTTCTGCGCGTTCTTTCTCATGATTGATCAGTTCATTTGCAAGTGCTAAATCTTCTTCAGATGACGCCCCGCGTGGACGTGTACCAGCAATCGGGCGCGTTGATAACTCTGTACCCTTTTTCTTTACGAGTAATTCTGGTGAACCGCTCACCACAGCAAAATGTTCACTTTCAATATAAGCCATATACGGTGACGGGTTAAACGAACGAACGGCCTCATACATCGTCATTGGCGCAGCATTTAATGTTTTCGCCTGACGCACGGATAGATTCACCTGGAAAACGTCACCTTGCCCAATATAATTTTGAATCTTTCGCACTGCGGCTTCAAAATCAGCACCCGCAAACGAAACTTGCAGCTCACTTGCATCTTGGCTAATATTTGTCGCGGCTTCTTGATTAAAATGGCGTGTTGCTAAACCGTTCTTGGCCGCACACTCCCACTCACGCTGCCACTGCTCTAAATCCAATTCACTTGTAGTAAATTTCATCAATGTCACTTCATTTGTTGCAACATTATGTACCGCCCAGTGATCAAACAAATAGAAAAACACATCTGGTACATGTAAATCATCCATTGTCGCTTCGTCAAACATTTCAATCGTTCGGGCATAATCATACGAAATAAACCCAATTGCCCCACCCTGGAAATCTGGTAACGTGTCACTAGCTTTTACTTCATATTGCTTCACGAGTTGTTCAAGCTGCGCTAATGCTTCCCCTTGTCGGATTTCCGTTTCACCATTTTGCCAATCAATTTTAAGTCCCATTTCTACCGAGGTCGCTTTTGCAAATGGGCACCACGCGGCAATCGAATAATGCCCTCCACGTCCACTTTCTAAAAATATGCGCTCTTTTATATCGTTTGTTTGCTGCTTGAAGCTATAAAAAAATTCATCTTTCGTCATTTGGAATGTATGTACTAGAAGTTGTTGCATATGTTGTCCACCTTCTTTAGCTATTTGTCTTTATTAAACTTGAAAATACTGAAAATTGCTAGGGGATTACGATTTTTCCCATAAAAAAAGCCATTCTCGCAAGAATACTCTCGCAAGAATGGCTGTATAAACAAATGATTAGTCTTCGAATTGGTATAAAGGTGTTGATAGGTAACGCTCACCGTTTGATGGGATGATTGCTACAACGTTTTTGCCTTTACCTAAACGTTTTGCTGTTTCAATTGCTGCGTAAATTGCTGCACCAGAAGAAATACCTGCTAAAATACCTTCTTCACGCGCTACTTTACGTGCGTGTTCGAATGCTACTTCGTTTTCTACTGGGAATACTGAAGTATAAACGTCTGTATTTAGTACGTCTGGTACGAAACCAGCGCCAATTCCTTGGATTTTGTGTGGGCCTGGGTTACCACCTGAAAGAACTGGTGAATCTTTTGGCTCTACTGCAATAATTTCAACTGCAGGGAATTTTTCTTTTAATACCTCACCTGCACCTGTAATTGTACCACCCGTACCAACACCTGCTACGAATGCATCAACTTGTAAACCTTCTGCTTCAAATGCTTCGATGATCTCTGGACCTGTTGTTAAACGGTGGATTTCCGCATTTGCTTCGTTTTTGAATTGTTGTGGTAAGAAGTAACCTTCAGAAGCTGATAATTCTTCTGCTTTTGCGATTGCACCCTTCATACCTTCTGGGCCCGGTGTTAACACTAAGTCTGCACCGTAAGCGCGTAATAAGTTACGACGCTCTAAGCTCATTGTTTCTGGCATTACTAAAATTGCTTTGTAGCCTTTTGCCGCTGCGATCATTGCAAGACCAATTCCTGTATTACCTGAAGTTGGCTCAATAATTGTGCCACCTGGTTTTAATGAACCGTCTTTTTCAGCCGCTTCGACCATTGCTAATGCTAAACGGTCTTTTACTGAAGAACCTGGGTTGAAGTATTCTAATTTTACGTATACGTTACCGTCATTTTCACCTGTTGCGTTGTTTAATTTTACGATTGGTGTGTGACCAACTAATTCAGCCACAGAATTTGCTAATTTACTCATGAATAATGTCTCCTCCTAATTCCTACTACTTTGATAGGTTTTCCTTATTTGTAATCTTATCAGTCTAGGGAAACGTTGTCAATTAGTTGAGCCAATTTTTCGATAAATTTTCTGACTATTTTTTCAAAAAGACCTGTCAATTTTAACAGCAGGTTTAAATTCGTCCTTATAAACTTGAGAAGTACATCCATTCAAAAAAATACGACACACCTTTTTTACTAGGTGTGTCGTATAAAATCATTTTTTCGCTTCCCCGTAAAACCATTCGACACCAAATTCAGCCCAAAAAGCTTCTGGTGTAATCGATGATGGCAATTGTTCTAAAGCAAGCTGACGTTTCACATGCTTTTCAACTTCGTCATAAGAGAATGAATGACCTTTGACAATCTCAGTTACCATCACAATCGCATAGCGTCCATCACTTAATACAACTGGTTTCGATGTTTCTTGCTCTTTTAACTGTTGCGCTGCTTTTACAATAGCCGTCTCTAATGACGATTGCTCTGACGATACAAAGCCGATATCTCCGCCAAGACTTGCAGATGCGGCATCAAGCGAATGCTCTCGCGCTAAAACGGCAAATTCCGAGCCATTTTTTAATTCCTTTTCAACACGCACTGCATCGTCTTTGGAATTAACAACAATCATGCTCGTACGATAGGTCGTTGGAATATTATAAAACGATTGATTTTCATCGTAATACGATTTCGCTTCCTTTTCTTCTATCACAACATCATTTGTCAGCACTTTTTCCAACAGGAGCTGCGCACGTACTTTTTGACGTAATTGCTCCGTTGATAAACTATGTAAAGATGTGTCGTTGGCATCTTGAGCCGAACGAAGGAGTGCAATTTCTAAATCGATTTCTTCGTCGCTCGCTTTAATTTTATATTTCTCTGCAGCTTTATCCATCACTGTTTCATTTACTAAATTCCGCAGTGTTTCTTTCCCGTAACGGCTCTCCATTGAGGCTAGCCATTGTTGACGTGTAATCGCATCTCCCTCGACGGTAGCAACTGTTTCGCTACCGCCTTCTAATGCAGATTCATCTGATGGGAGTAACCATAACACGAACCAAAATAGATTTCCGATTAACAAAATAAGCAATAAGATTAACGTTGGTTTCGTTTTTAAGCGTCGTTGTGTATACGGTATATTTTGTGGTGTTGGTGTGTCGTGCAAATTACGATTGGATTTCATTAACGAAGCCTTTTAGCTCTTCTTTATTGAATTCGTATGTTTCTAAACAGAAGTGACATTGCGCTTGTGCTCCGCCATCTTCATCAATCATTTCTTGAATTTCTCCGACACCTAAACCGATAATCGCCGCACCGAAACGCTCTTTTGAACATTGGCATTGGAATTGTACAGGTAATTCAGAAAGAACTTGTACATTTCCTTCACCTAATACTGCTTCTAAAATTTGCTCTGGTGTATATCCTTTTTCAATCATTTTTGAAACAGGCTCAATTGAAGATAAACGTTTTTCAATTTCATCAATCGTTTCATCCTCACAGCCTGGCATTAATTGAATAATGAAGCCACCTGCAGCTAAAATCGTGTTGTCTGGGTTCACTAATACCCCTAAGCCTACTGATGAAGGTACTTGTTCAGATGATGCGAAGTAGTATGTGAAGTCTTCTGCGATTTCACCTGAAACGATTGGTGTTTGACCAGAGAACATGTCACGCATCCCTAAGTCTTTTACAACCGTTAACGTTCCTTCTGTACCTACGCCTGCACGAACATCTAATTTGCCGTGCTCGTTTAAATCAAAGTGTACATGTGGGTTTGTAACAAAACCACGTACATCGCCTTTTGCATCCGCATCGATTACCATTGGACCGATTGGACCGTTCCCCTGGATTTTAACTGTGATTTTATCATCACCTTTTAACATGGCGCCCATAATAACAGCAGCAGTCATTGAACGACCTAATGCCGCTGAAACAACTGGCCATGTATTGTGACGGCGTTGAGCCTCTGCTACCGTCTCTGTTGTATTTGTTGCAAATGCACGAACTTGGCCGTCAAATGCGATTGCTCTTACTAAATAGTCTTTCATGTTGAATGTCCTCTTTTCTACTGATTTCTTTTATAAATCGCCGCGAGCCCTTTTAATGTAAGGTCTGGATCAACGACATCAATCATTTGTGTTTCATCGGCAATGAGCGTAGCCAGTCCGCCTGTGGCAATCACAAGGGGTTCTTCTTCACTTTGTGCCTTCATGCGACTGACGATTCCTTCTACTTGGCCAATAAAGCCGTAAAATACGCCTGCTTGCATCGCTGAAACCGTATTTTTGCCAATCACTTGATTCGTTTTCGCAATTTCAAAGCGAGGTAATTTCGCTGCACGTGCATATAACGCTTCGGTTGAAATCGTAATGCCCGGTGCAATCGCGCCACCTAAATAATCGCCGCGCGCATTTAAATAACAATACGTAATCGCTGTACCAAAATCAATAATGATCAGCGGCTTCCCTCCGTATTGTACTAACGCACCGACTGCATTTACAATTCGGTCTGTCCCTACTTCACGCGGGTTTTCATACTTAATATTGAGTCCGGTTTTCACACCCGGTCCAACAATTAACGGATCCTTATGAAAGTACTTTTTACACATGCGTTCTAAGGCAAACATCATCGGAGGGACAACCGACGAAATAATAATGCCTGTAACATGTTGAAATGAAATGCCCTCATATGAAAAAAACGCATTTAATTGCATCGCGTATTCGTCTTCTGTTTTGCGAATATTTGTTTCCATGCGCCATTGATAAGCGAGTTGATTATTTTTATACACGCCTAAAATGACGTTAGAATTTCCTGCATTCATTACTAATATCACACATAGCACCTACTTTAATGTGGATTTCTTTGAAAAAAAATTATGCTTTCCTATCCACCCAAAAATAATACCATACTTACTGGAGCTATTTGTAGTGATTCGCAATCAAGGGTATTTTTTGAAAACGTTCTAGTTCATCACCCTAAGTCGGGGATGACAAAATAAAATAAGCTTTTCTAATTAAATCCGTTCTGCTACGCTACGGCGGACGCTTTCCGCGGGCACGGCTCCAACTAATTTTTTGTGCCTCTGACGGCGGCACAAAAAATGGATTTTCCGCACGCGCTGTTCCCGCAGGAGTCTGCCGCCTTCGCTCCGCGCCACTCTACTTTGGCATAGAGTTAGCCTCTTGTAAAAAATGAAGAAACAAAGCCTTCCCTTTTAAAATAGTGCTATTTCTAATCAAGGGTAATGAAAAAGAATCCTTTCAATCAATAAATTTTCAATCAGCAACTCTTTGATTTAACGTATATGCAATGAAGAAAGAATACTTTTTCACGATCTGCCGCCTCGCGATAGCGCAAGCGGCTTTGTTTGGGGTTAATCACTTCATTTTATAACGAGGGCAAAAGTTTGGGATTGGTGGGCCTCGCAAACGGCACGAAAGGCAGTGATAAAGACACGTATCACGTGGCTTTAGCGCTGTCTTGCCGTCGCCCACCAATCAATACAGTAAAATTTTATTAGAAAGGCAACCACATATGACGGTTATAAACCAACATTCTATATGATAAGCAGGAGATTTTAGTCTTAAAAAAACTGACTACTTCCTCTAAAGGAAATAGCCAGTTTGGATGCTTATTGTTTTGGACGGTCTTCGTTGATGCCTTGTGGGCGTTCTACTGAAGCGTCTTTTGGTAAATCTTCTACTGTTGGAGCTTTCGCTTCGCCAATTACCTCTTCGTTGATATTTGCATCGCCAGCTTTTTCTAAAGTTGGTGTTACAGCTTTCTCAAGATTAGGTACTGATTCTGCTTCTACTTCTGCAGCTGGAAGTGTACCGTGATCACGTAAATGCTCGATTTCTTGCGCGTTTAATGTTTCTTTCGTCATTAATGTACCGGCAATTAAATTTAGTAATTCACGATTTTCCGTTAAAATGCGTCTTGTACGTGTATATTGCTCATCAACAATACGTTGAACTTCTTTGTCGATTTCATAAGCAACTGTATCTGAGTAGTTTTGGTCTGCACCGAAGTCACGACCTAAGAATGGGTTACCGCCTTGATTTGATCCATATTGAACGGCACCAAGACTGTTGCTCATACCATACTCTGTTACCATTGCACGTGCAATACTCGTTACTTTTTGGAAGTCATTATGTGCACCTGTTGAAACTTCACCAAGTACGATTTCTTCCGCAACACGTCCACCAAGAAGTCCGGCAATACGGTCAAGTAACTCTGTTTTTGTTGTAAAGAAGCGTTCTTCTTTTGGTAACATAATCGCGTAACCACCCGCTTGACCGCGTGGAACGATTGTTACTTTGTGAACTGTATCTGCTTCGTCTAACTCTAAACCAACAACAACGTGACCTGCTTCGTGGAATGCCACAAGCTTTTTCTCTTTTGGAGAATACACACGACTCGCTTTTGCTGGACCTGCGATAACGCGGTCAGATGCTTCGTCGATATCAACCATGTTAATTGATTTTTTGTTTTTACGCGCAGCTACAAGTGCAGATTCGTTTAATAAGTTTTCTAAATCGGCACCTGAGAACCCTGGTGTACGTTGTGCAACTGCCCCTAAATCAACACCTTCTGATAAAGGCTTGTTGCGTGCATGTACTTTAAGGATTGCTTCACGGCCTTTTACGTCTGGGTGTCCAACCGTAATTTGACGGTCAAAACGACCTGGACGAAGTAGTGCTTTATCTAGAATATCTGGGCGGTTTGTTGCAGCGATGATAATAATACCTTCGTTGGCACCGAAACCATCCATTTCAACTAGTAATTGGTTTAATGTTTGCTCACGCTCATCGTGACCACCACCAAGACCCGCACCACGTTGACGACCTACTGCATCAATCTCATCAATGAAAATGATACATGGCGCATTTTTCTTCGCGTTTTCAAATAAATCACGTACACGAGATGCACCGACACCGACAAACATTTCTACGAAGTCAGAACCTGAAATCGAGAAGAATGGTACGCCTGCTTCACCAGCTACCGCACGTGCAAGTAATGTTTTACCCGTACCTGGAGGACCTACAAGTAGAATCCCTTTAGGAATACGCGCACCGATATCTGTGAACTTACGGTGATCTTTTAAGAAGTCTACAACTTCGACAAGCTCTTGCTTTTCTTCATCAGCACCTGCTACATCGTTGAAGCGAACTTTTTTCTTCGTATCATCAAATAGCTTCGCCTTTGATTTACCGAAGTTCATTACCTTATTGCCTCCACCTTGAGATTGACTCATTAGGAAGAAGAATAAAATAATAATAATGACAAATGGAATAATGCTCGTAAGGAACGTTACGAATCCACTTGTTTGGGCCGCTTCTTTAATTTCAACACCTGGATATTTCCCGTCTTGAATTTGTAAGACACGATCTACTGAAGTTTGGTCATTTTGCAGAATGTTTACTGTAAATTCTTCGCCCTCTTTAGCGCCCTTCATTGCACCTACGATTTTATACACGCCTCGTTCAGGCTGAATTGTGACTGATTCTACCTTATCACTTTCAATTGCCTCAAAAAACGCATGGTAATCAAGGTTTTCAGTTGTCTTTTTACCACCATTAAATGTTCCAAAAATCCCGATAATCACGAGAAAAATTAGTAAATAAAATATGGTGTATCGAAATATTCGATTCATCCCCAGCCTCCTCACAACGTTACAGAAAAACTATAAGTAAAATCTTAACATACGTTGAAAAATTCATACAACGAAAAGCACCGAGCATTTTAAATGAATGCGCGAATTATGACAAAATCCGCTCAATTTCCAATTATATGTTCACATAACTGGATCCAAAAATTGGACTAATAATTAAAATGAATACACTTCACGTTTTAAAATTCCAATGTATGGTAAGTTACGATATTTTTCTGCGTAATCTAGACCATAACCTACTACGAAACCATCTGGTACTTTGAAACCAACTACATCCGCATCTAATTTTACTTTACGGCCAGATGGCTTATCTAGTAAAGTGATGATTTTAATTGATTTTGCTTTACGGTATTTAAATAAATCCACTAAATAGCTTAATGTTAAACCACTATCGATGATGTCTTCGATAATCATGACGTCGCGGCCTTCAACACTTGTATTTAAGTCTTTTAAAATTTTTACTTCACCAGACGATACCGTCGCGTTACCGTACGAAGACACGTCCATGAAATCTAACTCCACGTATGAATCAAAACGTTTCATTAAGTCGGTCATAAAAGGCATAGCCCCTTTTAATACACCAACGGCTAACGGAAAGCTATCTTTGTACTCTTCCGTTAATTGTGCACCTAGTTCTTTAATGCGCTCTTGAAGCTGTTCTTCAGAAATCATAATTTTTTCAATATCGTTTTGAATCATGAGTAGATTCCTCCTTAGTTTGTTTAAACCTTCTAAAAACGTTCGTCGCTTTCTACAATAAGCACATAATCATGCTTTGTCGATTGTACGTTAGAAAATTTATTGTTTACGCGGACAGCTAATATAGCTAACGGCTCGTCGTTCGTATCTACTAGCAACGGCCAATTTGCTCTTTTTATGAAAGGAATCTTGTCATCAATAAAAATGCGAGAAACTTTTTTCTTTTGCTGCATACCTTTTAGTGCAATGCGGTCACCTTGCTCCGGTATTCTTACATGAAGTGGAAATGCCACAGCTGTACTTTCAAAATAGTGAGGCTGATACTTTTGTAAAAAAACATCGTCACAGAGCGCCAACTCCCCGATATAAACACGGATCGTTCCGAATGTCACCCATTCGTTGAAGGGAAGCGAACACTTTTGGAATTCGTACTGTTGCTGCTTTTGTTCAAATACAACTTCATTATATTGACGGCGTGCAATAAAGCCCTGTGGTAAATCGACTGAACGGCTACCTTCAGACGTATCAAATAACGCTAAAATCGCCGTACACAGTGTATAACTTTGAATCGTATTCGAATCGTTATAAAGATAATTTAATAGTATTAAAATGAGCCTTCTTTGTAAAGCAAGTGGTTCCTTTTGTAGCGTAGAAACAGATACTTTATAACAATTTCCTTTAATTTTTTCGAAAAGCTGCATAAAACGGTCTTGTGCTAGTTGCATAAGCAGAATATCGTCATCGATAAGTTGCTGTGCGATTTGAACCGCATGCTGTGACACAAATTCATTTTCTCGCTTTAATAACGGCACAATATGATGACGGAAACGATTGCGTGTATAGTCGTCTTTTGCATTGCTTGCATCTTCTCGAAATGTGAGCGCTCGGTTATGTAAATATTCCCCAACTTCCGCTTTTGTAACCATTAAAAATGGTCGAATCACAAAATATTGTCCGAATGAACGAATCGGTAAAATACCTTTTAAAGCATTTAACGAGCTCGCTTTTGTAAGTGCCATGAGCATCGATTCTAATTGATCATCTGCGTGATGGGCTGTTACGAGTCTCGTAAATGTATGCTCGCGCATCAACTGTTCCAAAAATTGATAGCGTTCACGACGACATATCGCCTGTGAATTGCCACCTTCTCGTTCGTGAATGTCTGCAATTGGAATCGCACAACTATACACCGGGATTTGATGTTCACGACAATACGCTTCAACAAATGCTCGGTCTTGTGCCGATGCCTCGCCGCGCAGCATGTGATCGACATGAGCCACGGCAATTTCAATTTGAAAATACTGCTGGAATTGCTGAAAAAAAGAGAGAAGCGCCATCGAATCAACGCCTCCCGAACAAGCGATTAATAAGTGATCCCCTGGCACGACAAGCCGGTGCTCTTTTATATATGCTAATACACGATGCTCAAAACGATGCATCTTACTCACCTCATTTTAAACGGTCCGAAAATCTTGATTTGGACGAAATACATGCCACGGTTTTACTTCTTGCTGCAGGCGAAATAGCATAACTGTGCAATCATCTGTAATTTCGTATTTTTGCTTATAGCGTGTCATACAATCGAATAGTGCCACTTGAATTGTGGCCCCTTGCGCTAAGCTTTCACGAATCGATGAAATAAATCGTTGCTCTTGCACTACCCAATTTTCTATTTCAGAAAACAACCCATCCGACACCATTAAAATCACATCATCAGCCCGCAGCTTTACCATTTCTGTATCCACCGCAAAGTCTGATAAAAAGCCGATGGGTGCACATGTGCTTTCCACTTTAAATAATTCCTCGCCGCGCAATACATATGTCGTCATGCCGCCCGCTTTCCAGCACCATAAATGACCAAACTGTAAATCAACAAGCGCAAAGTCCATCGTTGCATACATGTCAGCACTTTTAAGTGATAATACATAATGCATCGTATGCATCGCTGTTTCTGGGTCTAAATTATAGGCAAGGCATTGCTGGAGCATATGAATTAAATGCTCGCTCTCTTGCTGTGCTCGGTGACTCGTTCCCATACCATCTGACAACATAATCGCCATCAATCCTTTATGCAGCGGAAATACGCGGTATGAGTCCCCTGAAATCGTATGATCTTGATACGAATACGTATATATATCATACTCCAATTGATAGCGAATTGCTGAACGAAACTTCAATTGGTGGTAAAAAATCGGCGTTGTTTGTTCACTAATCCATTCCCCTTGCATCGGTTCATGCAACCATTCAAACAAATACTGTTCCAATTGTTGCATCATTTCTTGCAAATCATGCTCACCCGCAATATAGAGAATGAGTTCACGTTCACCCATTTCTTGATTGAGCCATTCAATATGCAAGCACTGAAAACCTTGCTCTGTTAAAAAACTTTGCAGTTCATTTGCGGTTTCAGGTGCACCTAACTCTTGCTGCTGATGTTTTAATAGCTGTTGGAGGTGCTCTGTTAAATCACGTAATTGTAGCGCAATCATCTTTTTCCCGTGATAAAATTGGCGTTCCATTTGCTCTTTTTGTAATGCTGCTTGTAGTTCGGCTAATAGCTTGCCTGATTTAATGCACTTATTTTTTATTTGCTCTTCAGCACGCACCCATGTAACAGGCTTGGAACTCCTTTTTGCTAGGCGCCAATTTTCTAAAATCGGCACCATTTCCTTAGTATCCCCAAAACACTGCTCATATCGAAAACAGCTTGAGCAAATAATAAAGGGTTCCTTTTGTTCGGAAATAATCGCTGTTTCCTTTGTAAATCGCTCAAAGACGAGTTCTTTCATAAACATGGCAAAGTGTTGAAACTGCTGCAAATGCTGTTCGACTGCCTCATGACGCTGCACGTGCACAATTGGACTTGTTTGCTGTGCATAGTAATCCTTTCAATCGTGTAATATACTTTTTGGCACGAATAAAAACAGTAACGACCCCGTTAGCATCGATAAAAAATACACACTATCAAGCGGCAACGTGGCATCATAGAAAAAGAAAAAGACACTTGGAAGCAAACTGAAAAAGGCAACTGCCAGCCGACCATAGCTTTGCACAAAACTTGCGACAAGCCCACTACATGCATATAAAATCATCATACCCGTAAACGACAAATCTGCTAACCCGATTAAAAAGCCAAGTGCTAGCGAAAAAATAACGGTTGCTCCAATCGTCGTTGTATAGGCGACGACACAAATCAATGCGTACAATAAAATTTGCGGTACCGAAAAATAAAAAACAACTAAAGACTTCATGCCAATGAGTAGACTAGCTAGTACAACAATCCCCGCTACAATTTTATCCTGTGTCCACGTATATCGAAGGGTATTTAAGTCTGGTAATAATCGATTCATAAAAAAGAGCAGTACTAAAGCAAATAGACATTCGTAACCAACGGACACGATAACTAATATCGGCGGCAATCCTCCATAAAAGAACATTTGCCAAACCAATTGCACAACTAATATTGCTGTCGCTAACTGTACGTATAAGGGAATTTTTATGGAGGGGAAATGGCGCAATAATTGTAGTAGTACGATTTGTAATACAATGATACTCCCTTGGCCTATTCCTAATAAAAAGGCACCCGCAAGGCCACCAATCGTGGCGTATTTTTGAAAGCTAGACAGCCTTTCGCGCACTATGAGCCAAAAAGGTAAAAATAATGGCGCAATCGTTTCAAAAAACACCGCTTGTGCACAACAAAAGGCTATAAATACAACGCTTATTATGAATAATTGCTTTCTATTTTCCATATCATGTGTCATTACATTCGGAAACATTCGTTCAATTTGCTGACGATTTATCGAAACCAATAGCCTCACCTTTTCTTTTTGTTGCCATTATAGAAAAGATTCACTTAAAATGTTGTCTGTTTGTAGGGGCCGCTAAAAAAACTATTCGACGTTTTTTTTCGTCATCAGCCGCGTAATTGGGCATTTTTTTACAATAAACACTTACTTATTGCTATATAGAATAGGATTTTTGATTAATAGTTATTAAAAAAAGCAAAAATAAATTATTTTGATAGCAATTCATGAAAATAGTGTTGACACTTTTTGCGTTGCCTTGTATTATTAATTTTGTTGTTAATTTGGCGGTGTAGCTCAGTTGGCTAGAGCACTCGGTTCATACCCGAAAGGTCGTGGGTTCGACTCCCTCTGCCGCCACCATATGTTTTGGCCCGTTGGTCAAGTGGTTAAGACACCGCCCTTTCACGGCGGTAACACGGGTTCGAGTCCCGTACGGGTCATCCTAAGGAGCTGTCTCTTATTTTATAAGAGGTGGCTCTTTTTTTGCGCATTATATGGAAATAAAAGTACTTTTCACTTTATAATGGGAATGAGGAGGCGTTTTCATTGGTACAAAACTTTACATACTTAGCCTTTCTATGTGGCATTAGTATGCTGTTAGTCGTTGGCGGCGTTATTTTAACAAATTTACCACTTCCCCTTCAAATTCTCATGATTGCGATTGGTTTAATTGGGGGGATTTTTTGTTTTATCACGTTAATTCGTGTGCTTATTAGACATAATGCCGAAAATGCTAACAAGCAATCAAAGTAAGAAAAGCGTTAAAATGATAAAATTCCACCATTTCTTATTTTTAAACAAAAAACGCGCTCGTTTCTTAACAACAAAAAGCTGATTCACAGAAGAAAACTTCATGTGAATCAGCTTTTTCATCTATATGACACTTTTTCTAAGTTTCAAATAGCCAGCAAAATTATCCTCTGCGAGCTCCACGACCGCCGCGTTTCGACTCAGTTGCGCGTTTTAATGTAGTTAAACGCTCATCGCTATCTTTTAAGAAGCGTGCCATTTTTTGTTCAAAATTTTCTTTTGGTTGGTGATTGTTACGATCATTTGAACGATTGTTGTCACGACGAGGACGTTGTGGTCGCTCTGGACGTTCTGGACGCTCCGCTTGAGGCTTTGCTTTACGAATCGAAAGACCAATCTTACCATCCGCTTCAACATTCATCACTTTCACTTCGACTTCATCGCCGACTTTAAGGTGCTCGTTAATATCTTTTACGTAGTTATCTGCTACTTCACTAATATGAACTAACCCTGTTTTTCCATCCGGAAGCTCAACGAATGCGCCGAAATTTGTGATGCCTGTTACCTTACCTTGTACTTTGCTGCCTACTTCAATTGACATAAAAAAAATGCTCCTCCTTAAATTTTAAGAGACTTTTATTAAAAGTCATTTATCAATTAATGAAACTTTTGTTCAGTAGTTTCTCTTCTAATTATAGCTAACATAAAAAGAGTGTCAACAAGACACTCTAACTAAAGGTAATAAATGACAAAACATCGTCATAAAATTGATAAATTTATCGTAATAACGAAATATATTACCAAGAAAGTACTATCCTCTTACAATGGTAACACTATTCTTCTTTTTCGTCCGATTTTTTTTGCTCTGTTTCTTCTTTATCCGTTGCTTTTGGCATTGTAAAAATAATTTCACCTTCCTCTGAAAGGAAAAATTCTTTTCTTGCCAGTTTTGCAATATACTCATCATCTTCTAGCTTGGCGATTTGCAAGTTTAATAATTCTTGCTTTGAAAGCACCTCTTCTAGCTGACCTGCTGCTTCTAACTTTTTTTGTTCTTTTTGCAAAAGAGCCTCGCTTTGCATACTAGAAAATTGTGTTAACCCAACAATGAATACCACTGCAATAATTAAAAATACCGCTAACCTACGAAATAAAGCTGCTTTTTGCTTTGCTCTTTTCGTATTTGGATTTGAACGGACAAAGGCATTATCAAGTGGTTTTATATTATTATTTGGCTCTTGTTCCATATTTCGTTTTCCCACTGCCGTCTCCTCCTTTTTATTAAAATAGTTGTTATTATTATACGAGTTCGCTACTTTGTTTTAAAGGTCTTTAACAAATATTTCTCAAAAAATTTAAAAATTGGATTTGTTAGTAACACGCAAAGCCTCACTAAAAACTTAATAATTTTTCGAATAAGCGCCACAAATATGTGTCCAATATAATAAAGGGGCTTAATTAATATATTCACGATAAGTCTTCCCATGAAACGAGTAATATTTTGGAAAAATAGTTCATAACTGATAATCCCCACTATTTGTGCTAATGGATCGACGAATCGCCAATGCCCCCCCTTAATTAAAAATAATAAGTAAAATGTGCTAATTGCTAGAAAAAGCCAAACAGCCCACTCTACTAATAATGCTATTTTTCGGAAGTTTACAGATGGAACTTGTCCTAAAATTGTTCTTGTCCCATCAATTACCGCACCAACTGCAATTCCGCTTATAAACATAACAATGATGCTTACAAGCTGTGCGCTCATCATCCAAATAATTTATGGAGGAAGCTTTTCGATAGCCCGCTATCGCTATCCTCATACTGCAATTGTTTTACTTCCCCTTCTAATGTGAGTAGCCCTTTATCTACGTCTAGGTGAACGATACGTAAATCTTCGCCGCGAATGAGTAAATGCCCTTGTGATGTATTAACGAAAAATTCCTCTTGATCGAAGCGTTCAATGCTTTTTACTGATGTCATATCCATGCGCTTACGATTACGTACCGTTACTAAATGATCGCCTGATGAAATGGTATAGCGTGTACTTTCTTGATGAATTGTCATGCTAGTCCTCCTTATCGCTCGTAGTCGTACACTATATGCACACATTAAAAAAAGCATGACAGATTTCTCTGCCATGCACGGTTATTCTTCGTCATCAATAAATTCTGGTTCAATCTGTTCAAGACGCTCTTCTTTAAGAATTGTAAACATTTTTAAGGCATCTTCTTTTTTTACATTCTCGCGGATTTCTTCTACACGAGCGGTCACGACTTTTTGACCAAAGCGAATCGCGAGCTCGTCACCTACTTTTACTGGTGTGCTTGCTTTTACGACTTTACCGTTGATCGTAATACGACCTTGTACTGCTACTTCTTTTGCTAATGTACGACGTTTAATTAAACGTGAAACTTTTAAAAATTTATCTAAGCGCATAAGTTACTCCCCTTTTTCTAAACGTTTTGCTTCATTCCAAAAAGCATCTAATTCATCTAGCGTAAAATCGTGAAATGCTTTGCCACTCTTTTTAACACTGCTTTCTACAAAGTTAAAACGACGCGCGAACTTTTCGTTGGCATGTAGCATCGCTTCCTCTGGTGAAATTTTATAAAAGCGTGCTAGGTTTACTAATGTGAATAATACATCACCAAACTCATCTAGGCGACTTGCTGCTTCACCATGTGTAATTTCTTCGCGGAATTCTTGCCATTCTTCGGCAAATTTATCCCATGCGTCTTCTACATTTGGCCAATCAAAACCGACTGTTGCCGCTTTTTTCTGGTAGTTGTACGATGTTTGAAGTGCAGATTCAGGACGGTACTCACCTTGTAATAATGGCTCGTCTACATCGCCTTTTTCCGTCTTTTTAATCGCTTCCCAGTTCGCAACAACCGCATCCGCGTCTTCTACGGATACATCGCCAAATACATGTGGGTGACGACGAATCATTTTTTCACTAATTGATGCCAGTACTTCCTCCAACGTGAAGTAGCCGTTATCCTCACCAATTTGCGCGTGTAGGAATACTTGAAGTAACACATCCCCAAGCTCCTCTACCATCGCGAAATCGTCTTCTGCATCCACTGCAGCTAAAAATTCATGTGCTTCTTCTAATAAATATTTTTTCAGTGATTCATGTGTTTGCTTTTGATCCCAAGGACAGCCATTTGGGCCACGAAGCTTGGCAATAATTTGACGGAATGTCGTCCAGTCACGTAGTGCGTCCTCATCAGACGGCACAGGTGGCACGTAAACAGTCGTTAAGTTATTGATTTCTGCTGCTTGGTCGAGCTCATATAATGGCACTGTACGCAGCTGCTCCTGTGTTGAGCCAGCTGCTGTAACGATGGTTACCGGGTAATCATCGCGGTATTTTTCCATTAACGTTAACTTTACTTCCGATGCGCTGAACGTATCATACACTTGTGCAATTAAAATATGCTGACGCATGTTAATGTCGTGCATCGACATGCTTGTGCCGTCTAATAGCTGGAAGCCTTCAATTGGATCGATTTTTAACGCACCGAAAATTGGGTCTAAAAAGCTTTGCCCACCTTCGATTACGAGCTTAATTTTTCCTTGGCGGTCCGCTTCGATTAAATGCTGTACGGTTTGCTCGGCTACTAGTGGATGCCCTGGTACTGCATACATAATATCCTCTGCTTTCACCGCTTCAATTAAGCGCTCAGCAATTTCTTCATATACCGGACCGAACGAACCGTGCTTGATGTAAATTTCATCAAAGCTTTTAAATTCGATGCCTTCTTGTTTTAAATCTTGTAATACCGGATGATCCTCGGTACGTACATATAAATTTTTTGCAGCTTTAATTTTTTTATAAACACCCATTTGCATTTGTTCAAAATCGGCTGCCCCTAAGCCGATTACTGTTAATTGATTCATAAAATCCACCTACTTCTTTCGATTTAACCATAATTGATACGCAGCCATGCGACGACCCAACGGAATTAAAAACCAGTCCTTTTCCGTTAACACGCGCAGTTTCGCTACCACGGTAATAAAACTTAATGCCCCAAGTAATACAAGCACCCCACTATAAATAAGTGCGACAAAACGACTCATATGTGGCGCAGTGAAAACAACACCTAATAGCCACACGGCCGCTTCAACAGTGACAACCATCGTTAGACACGCCAACAGCATTTTTTTATAAAACTTCATTTGTGCTAAGCGAATCGCCGTTAATTTTTTCAAGTAAATAACTAACGCCACTGCGGCAACAATTAAGCCTATATTACTCGCAATCGCTGCACCCAATACACCCAGGCTCGGTACGAATACGATATTCCCTATATATTTTAACGCAATACCAATCGCTAAAAATAGCGCTGGTAATTTTATTTTACTATAACCTTGCAATACAGCTGTAAACGTTAAAATAATCGACAACGGTACGATTTGCACAGCATACAACCGTAATGTATTCGAGTAGCTATCTGTCGTAAATAATAACGTATTCACATATGGCATGACGAGTATTAAGCCGAGTGCTGCTGCTACTCCAAATAATAATGAACTGCGATATGTTAACTGAATAAATGGCTTTGCCCCACGCCCATTCGTCGCTTTTGTCTTTAATGCAACGAGCGGTACAATTGCCAATGATAACGAAGTAGCAACAACGATTCCAAGCTGCACAAGTGGCTGCCCACGATCATAAATACCCTTTACTTCCATTGCACGCATTGTTTCCATACCAGAAGCGACTAATGTTTTAAAAAGCGTAAATGAATCAACGAGTTGAAAACATAAAAGTAATAATGCACTCATGCTAATCGCAATGCTATACAGTGTTACCTCTTTTAAAATCGGCCACACTGCTACTTTGGTTTTCGCCATTTGCTTTGGCTCGCGCTTCATAAAAAATAATAACAGCGCAATGCCCGCCACCTCACCGATAACCGTTCCAAACACCGCCATTTTACCAGCCGCATAGACGGACGACGAAAACTGTAGCAACACAATTGTCCCGATTAAAATAATGGCTACGCGAATGGTTTGCTCAAATACTTGTGCATAAGCAACCGGCTGCATGTGACTCTCTGCTTGAAAACGTCCTTTTAACAGCGCAAGTAGTGGCATACATAAAGTAATAAAAGAACCCACTTTTAATAAGCCCGCCAATTTAGGGTCTTCCATAAACGAAGCAAGCATATTTGCGCCGAAAAATAACAAACTAAAAAATAGCAGTGATAGCACCGTTAAATATGTAAAAATGACCTTTGAGACGGCCTGTTTCTCCAAAAATGTGCCACCGCGCGATTCAATATCCGCTAGCATTTTCGAAATCGCTACCGCAAAGCCACTTGCTGTCCACACCACAAAAAAAGAAATGAACGGATACACTTGCTGATAGACATAAAACCCTTGATCCCCTACTAAATTTTGATAGGGAACGCGGTAAACAGCGCTTAATATTTTGACGATGAGTGCCGCTACTGTAAGAAGCAAAGCACCCTTCATATAACTTTTCATCCCGAAATTTTGAGAAGACATTCTAGATTTATCCCCTTCTGCATACAATATATTAAGTATACCATGAAAGCATTTTTTCAATTTTTAACATGTTTCTACCCAAGAACAAAAGCGCTAAAGCGCCCGTTCAGCCCCGACAGGCGTTGGAGGGCCCGACGCAAAAGTAAACGGTTTACCACTTTTGCGCAGAGGGTTCGAAACGTCCGAGGGGCTGGCGCTTTAGCCTAGACGTAGGCAAAATTCCATAGAAAGTTATCCACAATGCGATAATTTATAATTTCCTTTACAAACAAAAAAGGGCCAGACACGGAATTAGTCAATCCATGTCTGGCCCTTTATTTTATGACGCTGAAATTTCTTTTGTTGCTAAATTAAATTCATCATGTAAAACCGATACTTTAATTTCAGATGTACTGACCATTTTCACTGAAATATGCTCACGACCTAAGCGGGCAAACATACGCGCTGCAACGCCTGGGTTAGACGCCATACCCGAGCCAACAATTGATACTTTCGCTAATCCCACTTCGAAATCTGCAAAGCTAAAGCCTAATGATAATTTACTTGATTCTAATACGCGCAAGCTTTCTGCAAATGCATCTTTCTCAATTGTAAATGAAATGGTCGGCTTTACACCATCAATGACTGCCTGCACAATAATATCCACATTGATTTGATTTTCTGCTAATACGCTAAATACTTCTGCAAGCGATGCCGTTTCATACGAGTCATAACCAATTGTTAAACGAATAATATCTGATTCATACGCTACACCGCGCACGATTAAGTTTTTTTCCATTTCTACATCTCCTTTAATTAACGTCCCTTCCACGTCACGTTCATGTGAACGAATTACAAGTGGCATATCGAATTTCTTCGCCAGCTCTACTGCACGTGGATGTAGGATATGTGCCCCTAAATTCGCAAACTCCAGCATTTCATCATATGAAATATTCGGTAGCCTGCGCGCCTGTTCCACCACCTGTGGGTCCGCTGTATAAACTCCATCCACATTCGTGTAAATATCAACGCGCTCTGCTTCTAATGCTACCGCTAAGGCAACCGCAGACGTTTCGGAACCACCTTTTCCTAACGTTGAAATGTCATGCGCTTCTGTTACTCCCTGAAATCCCGCTACAACGACAATTTCGCCTCGTGCTAAATGTTTGTTTATACGCGCTGTATCGACATTTTCAACCCGGGCATTCCGGTGGGTAGCATTTGTTTGAATACCTGCTTGCCATCCTGCTAGTGACACCGCTTTTCCACCAAGTTCCTGAATGGCCATTGACAAGAGGGCACTCGTCATTTGTGCACCTGTCGCAACAAGCACATCCATTTCACGCTTTGAAGGCTCATCGGTAATGTCATGAGCGAACTGGCGTAGCTCCGTTCGAATTGAAGCCATCGAAGAAACCACAACAACTAAGTGTATGCCTCTTGCTTGCTCGTTTAGTACTCGTTTTGCGACATTCCGAATTTTTTCTGGCGTCGCGATTGCTGGTCCACCAAATTTTACAACAACTGTTTGCATCATTATGCGCCCCTTTTCTTGTTAATCCTTATGAAAAATCACATGAAAAAAGCGACCTCCCACGTTCATGGAAAGTCGCCGTCAAGACAAATTAAAAGTAATACATCTTTTAGGATAGCTCTCCAGAACAACATGCTCTGACAGTCTTGCATCTCTTAAATGCAAAACCAGCAAGCTGCGTGAACAATGCGCATCTTACTTCGGCAGGCTCCCCTTTCGATTGCTGTTAACGGAATTGTTCTTCCTCGAGCAATGTACTATTGAATACTGCACCTCTATCATTCGAATATATAGAATTATCAATATTTTAACCTATTCCGAATCTTTTTTCAACGCTATTTCCTGAAAATGTCTGAAAATCGATTCCGCAAGCTTCGGTGGCATGCCGGCTTCTTGCAATTGTAGCTCACTGGCCTCACGAATTTTTTTCACTGAGCCAAAATGCTTCATCAGTTGCTGTTTACGTTTTGGCCCTACACCTTCAATGCCATCTAGTACTGACTGAATCGCATGCGTTTGCTGTTGTTGACGTAAAAATGTGATTGCAAAGCGGTGGACCTCATCTTGAATGCGTTGCAATAAATAAAAGCCATCACTCGTACGTTTAAGTGGCACGACTTCTGGTGGACTACCGAATAATAACTGCGATGTATTATGCTTATCGTCCTTTGCGAGTCCGGCAATCGGTATGCTTAACCCAAGCTCATCTTCTATCACTTCACGCGCTACTTCCATTTGACCCTTGCCACCATCAATCACGATTAAATCTGGTAAGGCTAAGTTTTCACGCAATACACGTGTGTAACGACGGCGAATGACCTCTGCCATCGCTCCGTAATCATCATGCTCGGCGGCCTCTCGTGTTTTATATTTACGGTACTCTTTTCTTGCTGGTTTGCCATCAATGAACACAACCATCGCCGAAACGGGGTCAGCACCGTGCATATGACTGTTATCAAACGCTTCAATACGTAATGGAATTGGAATATCCATTGCTTGTGATAACGCCTCACACGCACCTACAGTACGCTCCTCCTGACGTTCAATCAGCTGGAATTTCTCATGAACTGCGATCGATGCATTTTTCATCGCTAAATCAACAAGTTCTTTTTTCGAGCCTCTTTTTGGAATAAGTACTTTGGTATTTAAAAGTTTTTCTAAGATTGCTTCATCAATTGTATTCGGTACAAAAATTTCCTTTGGCAGTAGATGATTCGCCTGCTCATAGAAGTGACCGACAAACGTCAAAAATTCCTCTTCTGGCTCGTTATAAATTGGAAAAATCGATACATCACGTTCGATTAACTTCCCTTGGCGAACGAAAAACACTTGCACACACATCCAGCCTTTTTCCACCGCGTAGCCAAACACATCCCGATTGGTTAAATCATCAGATACCATTTTTTGCCTTTCCATAATGCTATCAATATGCGCGATTAAATCACGGAATTCCTTCGCACGCTCAAACTCTAAATTTTCTGCCGCATCAAGCATTTTTTGTTGAAGTTCGTCTTTAATTTCATCGACGCCACCATTTAAAAACTTCGAAATTTGATTGATCATTTCATCGTATGCTTTTTTCTCTATATCCTTCACACATGGCGCTAAGCATTGGCCTAAATGATAATACAGGCATACCTGGCTTGGCATATGCGTACATTTACGCAGCGGGTACAGGCGGTCTAGTAATTTTTTCGTTTCATTTGCTGCATAGGAATTCGGGTAAGGACCGAAATATTTTGCTTTGTCTTTTTTAATTTTGCGTGTTGTAATCAGCCTTGGATGGCGTTCATTCGTTATTTTAATATATGGATACGTCTTATCATCGGTTAATTTAATATTGTATTTTGGATCATGGAGCTTGATTAAATTTAACTCTAAAATCAGTGCTTCTAAGTCACTTGATGTCACGATATATTCAAAGTCCTCAATCTCACTCACGAGGCGTGCTGTTTTCCCGTCATGACTGCCTGTAAAATACGAGCGTACTCGATTTTTCAGCACCTTTGCCTTGCCGACATAAATAATCGTGCCTTGGCGGTCCTTCATCAGATAACAGCCTGATTCATCCGGTAAAATCTCTAATTTAGCTTTAATCATTGCGTTCATGCGCTTCACCTATATGCTGTGTCGTTACTAGTAGTGTACCCGATTCAATGACAAGAAAAAAGCCGTACACCTTGGTAGGCATACGGCTCGTTCATGGATCTTATTTGTTGTCGTTAATGAAGTCGATTAACGCTTCTTTTGGCATGAAGCCAGCTGTTTTTGCTTTTACTTCGCCATCTACGAATAATAGTAATGATGGGATAGACATGATTTGATATTCAGCAGCAGTAACTTGGTTGTTATCCACATCAACTTTAACGATTTTAACGTCGTTACCGATTTCTGCGTCTAATTCTTCAAGAACTGGAGCGATCATTTTACATGGACCACACCATGCAGCCCAAAAGTCTACTAAAACTACACCCTTTGAAATTTCTTGCGGGAAAGTTTGATCTGTACCGTGTACAATTGCCATATTAAAATAGCCTCCTTAATTACAATATGCATGTAGTATAGCATGATTTGGCAATTATAAAATAATAAAATGCTCGCGGAAATTGGATTTAAGGTGAAATGTTGGAAACAGCAAGATGAAAATGTTATTTTTTCTATCATTTTAGTCAAGATAAAGTTCCTATAAACAAATGATTGAGGTAAAAAAACGCGCCTTTTCTTCTTTAAAAAAGTAGAGTAAGCTATAAACTAACTACATAAGGAGGTCATTTCAATGATTACTATCAATAAAGAACGTGTACTTGAAATCGCGACAGACTTACTACTGCAACATAGTCCTACTGGCTATTGCCACAAAATTATGGATACGATTGAACAGTACGTTCAAAAAACAGGCTACTCGTTTGAACGTACATTAAAAGGCGGCGGCATCATTTCGATTCCTGGAGCGAATGAAGGCAAGGTGATCGGTCTTTCTGCGCATGTGGATACATTAGGTGCAATGGTTCGTTCGATTACAAGTCATGGTACATTAAAATTCACGCTGCTAGGTGGACCACTTGTGCCAACTTGGGACGGCGAATATGTGTTTGTTCGTACACGAGATGGCAGAACGTATAGCGGAACAATTTTAAGTACAAGCCCATCCGTACACGTATTCGAGGACAGCAAATCTAAAAAACGCGAACCGCAGTTTATGGAAGTGCGTCTTGATGAAAAAGTAAAAACAAAAGACGATGTATTAAAGCTAGGTATCGGTGTTGGAGATTTTATTTTTATTGATCCAAAAACAACGGTCACAGAAAGCGGCTTTTTAAAGTCTCGTTTCATTGATGACAAAGGAAGTGTGGCATGTTTACTTGCGCTACTTGAAATCATGAGCGAAGAAAAAATCGTACCAGCTTATCCTGTGAAAATTGTCATTTCGAACTATGAAGAAGTCGGCCATGGTTCATCGTATATCCCTGCTGATATTACGGAATACATTTCTGTGGATATGGGCTGTATCGGGGACGATTTAAGCTGTACGGAATACGATGTTTCGATTTGTGCGAAAGATTCAAGTGGTCCGTATGATTACGAAATGACGTCTTTGTTTATTGAACTTGCTAAAGAAAATAACCTGCAATACGCAGTTGATATTTATCCAATGTACAGCTCGGATACAAGTGCTGCCTTACGTGGTGGTAACAACATTAAAGGGGCATTAATCGGCCCAGGTGTCCACGCCTCACACGGTATGGAACGCACACATTATGAAGCATTAGAAAACACGATGAAATTGATTTATCTTTACATTACGAAGAAATAATAAAAAAAACAGCTTCCCCCAAATTAACGGAGGAAGCTGTTTTATGTTATGCGTTGACTTTTAACGCTTTGAATTCTTCGATTAGAAGTGGTACTACTTCAAATAAGTCGCCTACGATTCCGTAGTCTGCTACTTTGAAGATGTTTGCTTCTGGATCTTTGTTGATTGCTACGATTACTTTTGAGTTCGACATCCCTGCTAAATGCTGGATTGCGCCAGAAATACCTGCAGCGATGTATAGGTCAGGTGTTACAACCTTACCTGTTTGACCGATTTGTAATGAGTAATCACAGTATTCCGCGTCACATGCACCGCGACTAGCACCAACTGCACCGCCTAGTAATTTCGCAAGCTCTTTTAATGGCTCGAAACCTTCTTCAGATTTCACACCACGACCACCTGCTACAACTACCTTCGCTTCCGAAAGATCTACACCTTCTGTTGATTTACGAACAACCTCTTTAATGATTGTACGTAAGTTTGTGATGTCTACTGTAACAGCAGATACATCACCCGAACGAGATGCATTCTTTTCTAATGGTGCGATGTTGTTAGGACGAATTGTTGCGAAAACAACGCCGTCTTTCACTTTTACTTTTTCAAACGCTTTACCAGAGTAGATTGGGCGGATGAATACTGTGTCATCACCAGCGCCTTCGATTTCTGTTACGTCTGAAATTAAACCAGATTTTAAGCGAGACGCGATTTTCGGTGATAGGTCTTTACCTAAAGACGTATGACCAAACACGATTGCCTCTGGATTTTCTTGTTCAATGACAGCTAAAATCGCTTGGCTGAAGCCGTCAGATGTATAATTTTTTAAGTGTGGGTGCTCCACAGTCACAATGCGGCTTGCACCGTATGCGATTAGCTCTCCAGCTAAACCTGCTACAGCATCCCCTACTAATAATCCTACTACTTCACCGCCATCAGCGATTTGTGTACCTGCTGCAATTGCCTCGAATGAAACGTTACGTAAGCTTCCTTCACGAACCTCACCTAACACTAAAACTTTCTTTGACATGAATATCCCTCCATTACCATCTTCGTAAACTTTAATTAATTTTCGTATTCAATGATTAGACAACTTTTGCTTCGTTGTGTAATAAGTTCACTAATTCTTTTACCTGAGCAGATAAATCGCCTTCTAAAACACGACCCGCTGCTTTTTGTGGTGGTAA
>SMEP01000050.1_pt1 | contig 26673 bp, 26 predicted proteins | sample 2456231 | NCBI WGS metagenome assembly SMEP01 (sample SAMN10132595, study PRJNA489261) | soil metagenome | isolation source: day1 control-silty clay loam soil ammended with raw manure from dairy cow... | place: USA | collected 2015-05-15
CCAAAGTTAGCGCGTTATTCGCCAAACTGTTGCATAAATTCGCCAAGGGAGATTTCATACAAAAAAAACACCCACTGCCTCAAAATTTTCCTGAGGTAGTGGGTGCTTATGAAATACGTTTATTATGCTGTTACAATGATTTCTTCTACAACTTCTTCTGAATCAACACGTTCAATATTTGCACCTAGAGCCGCTAATTTTTTGTGGAAGTCCACATAGCCACGATCTAAGTGATGTAATTTTGTGACACGTGTTACGCCTTCAGATACAAGACCTGTTAAAATAAGCGATGCTGCTGCACGTAAGTCTGTTGCTGATACTTCTGCACCTTGTAGGTTTTTGCCACCCTCGATGAATACTGAGCGACCTTCAATTTTCGCATCGGCATTCATGCGACGGAATTCTTCCACGTGCATAAAACGGTTTTCAAATACAGTTTCTGTGATGATACTTGTGCCTGTTGCCGTTAACATTAATGCCATCATTTGTGATTGCATATCTGTTGGGAAGCCTGGATGTGGCATTGTTTTAATGTCTACTGCTTTTAGTGGATCCGTTGCACGTACACGTAAACCGTCGCCTTCTTCGATTATTTCAACGCCCATTTCACGCATTTTTGCGATCAATGCTGTCATGTGCTCTGGCACGGCGTTTTCGATGAAGATATCGCCACGAGTAATTGCTGCGGCCACCATAAACGTACCCGCTTCGATACGGTCTGGTATTATATAATGCTCGCAACCTTTTAATTGTTTTACACCTTCAATACGAACTGTGTCGGTACCTGCACCGATTACACGACCACCCATCGCATTAATAAAGTTTGCTAAATCCACAATTTCAGGCTCTTTAGCTGCATTTTCAATCACAGTTGTACCCTTTGCTAAAGCTGCCGCTGTCATAATGTTTTCAGTCGCCCCAACACTTGGGAAGTCTAAGTAAATTTCAGCACCTTTAAGTTCCTCTTTTACTTTTGCTTCTACATAGCCATGACCAAATGAAATTTCAGCGCCCATTGCCTCGAAGCCTTTTAAGTGAAGCTCGATTGGACGTGAGCCGATTGCACAGCCACCCGGTAATGCGACACGAGCAAAGCCGTTACGCGCTAATAAAGAACCCATGACTAAAATCGATGCACGCATTTTACTAACAAACTCGAATTGCGCCTCACTTGATAGCTCCATTGACGTATCGATAATCATTTCATTTTGTTCCACATTATATTCAACAAGTGCGTTTAAGCTTTTTAATACTTCGCTAATTGTACTTACATCTGCTAAGTTTGGTACATCTTTAATAATATTTTTATCTTTTGAAGCTAATAGAGACGCAGCTAAAATTGGTAGTACAGCATTTTTCGCACCCTCGACGCGCACGTTGCCTTTTAGCATTTGACCCCCAGTAACAATAATTCTCTCCACAATTCGTCCCTCCGAATTCGATTCTCATATAATGAATAAATGAATAAGTTCAATTAATTTTTATCATGTTAAAACTTCATTTGACTGTTATTTCTCACACAAAATCATACTACATAAAAAGGCGCGCTTATTCAAGCACCCAAATCACTATTTTAAGCTAATTTTGTAGAAATAGCTATTATTTTATAATACGCAGCGCTGGTAGTTAGTGTGAATATACAGAAATTAACAATAAAGTATTATCTGCTAAATAACTACCCCGAATGCCTTATGTGGTAAACGTATACTATTTCCTAGGAAATTTTTATTTCTTGTAGTGAAAAACAAGTAATTATTACCCACTACAAGAAATAAAAAGGAATCCTTTATATTCTGTGCTAACTGAAAATATAAGGAATTGTTTGTGACCACGTTAAAAAGTTCATAAAGAAATCTGCTGCGACTGATCCAATGACGATGCTCATTAAAATATAAAATAATTGAATTTGAAAGGTTTTTCCCTTTTTAAATAATTGCTCTATACGCAATCCTTGCAATGCATAGAGTGCTATGCCGATAAAAACAATATAGGCCATGACATTCATTAATGCCTGCTGCCCTGCCTCTGCTAATAAATCCACACCTATTCCCTCCGTTCACAAATCGTTTCAAACATATTAATATAACCACAAAAGACGTCCAATGTCAAAAAATGCATTAAGAAAAGCGCTAAAGCGCCCTTTAAGCTCCGACAGACATTGGAGGGCCCGACGCAAAAGTAAACGTTCCACCACTTTTGCAGGAGGGTTCGAAATGTCCGAGGAGCTGGCGCTTTAGCCTAGACACTGTTATAACAGTGAAATTTTATACTTTCTTATCTTTGAACAAAAGTGCTAAAGCGCCAAAACCTTCTATTTTCCTATCCACTAAAAAAAGCGGGCAGATTGCTCTGCCCGCTTTAAATTTAAATTAGATATTACCCTCTTGAACGTTGATACGATTCAACGCACGTTTTAACGCTAGTTCAGCACGTTGGAAATCGACGTCATCTTGTTTCTTTTGAAGACGACCTTCAGCACGAGTTAATGCTTCTTTAGCACGTGCAACATCGATTGAAGAAGCAACTTCAGCAGAAGGAGCTAAAACCGAAATTTTATCAGGACGTACTTCAATGAAACCGCCGCTAATTGCTGCAAGTTCAAAAGTGCCATCCGCTTTTTTCAGCTTCACTGCACCAATTGTCAGTGGAGCAACCATAGGAATATGGCCAGCAAGGACACCAATTTCACCTGAAGTTGTTTTAGCGATAACCATCGTTACCTCTGAATCGTATACTGGGCCGTCGGGAGTGACAATATTGACTGTAACTGTCTTCATATGTTTTCCTCCTCGTCAGCTAATTAAACTTGTACGCCCATTTCTTTCGCTTTCGCTACTACTTCATCAATAGAACCAACTAGACGGAAAGCATCTTCTGGTAAGTGATCCCATTTGCCATCAAGGATTTCCTTGAATGAACGAACAGTTTCTTTAACAGGTACATAAGAACCTTTTTGACCAGTGAATTGTTCCGCTACGTGGAAGTTTTGAGATAAGAAGAACTGGATACGACGAGCGCGTTCTACAGTTTGTTTATCTTCATCAGATAACTCATCCATACCTAAGATGGCGATGATATCTTGTAACTCACGGTAACGTTGGATTGTACGTTGAACTTTAGTTGCGATTGCGTAGTGTTCTGGACCTACGATTTCTGGTGATAATGCACGAGAAGTCGAAGCTAATGGGTCAACCGCAGGGTAGATACCCATTTCAGATAATTTACGCTCAAGGTTAGTTGTTGCATCTAAGTGGGCGAAAGTTGTAGCCGGAGCCGGGTCAGTATAGTCATCGGCTGGTACGTAGATCGCTTGGATAGAAGTTACAGAACCTTTAGTCGTAGATGTGATACGCTCTTGTAATTTACCCATTTCTGTAGCAAGTGTTGGTTGGTAACCTACCGCTGAAGGCATACGACCTAATAGGGCAGAAACCTCAGAACCTGCTTGTGTGAAACGGAAGATGTTGTCGATGAATAAAAGTACGTCTGCACCTTGCTCATCACGGAAGAATTCAGCCATTGTTAAACCAGTTAAAGCTACACGCATACGTGCGCCAGGTGGTTCATTCATTTGTCCGAATACCATCGCTGTTTGTTTGATTACGCCTGAATCTGTCATTTCGAAGAATAAGTCGTTACCCTCACGAGTACGCTCACCTACACCTGCGAATACTGAGATACCAGCGTGCTCTTGTGCGATGTTGTTGATTAATTCTTGGATTAATACTGTTTTACCTACACCGGCACCACCGAATAGACCGATTTTACCACCTTTGATGTAAGGTGCTAATAAGTCTACTACTTTGATACCTGTTTCAAGGATTTCTACAGTAGTTGATAATTGATCGAATGTTGGAGCTGCGCGGTGAATTGAATCACGACGAACTTCAGCAGGAATCTCTTCGCCTAAATCGATAACTTCACCAAGTACGTTAAATACGCGACCTAATGTAGCTTCACCAACTGGTACTGAGATTGGTGCTCCTGTGTTTGTTACTGCTGCTCCACGTTGTAAACCGTCAGTAGATGACATGGCAATCGTACGAACAGAATCGTCACCTAAGTGTAGCGCTACTTCTAATGCAAGAGTAGTTGGCCCTTCATTAGGACGTTCGATCGTAACTGTTAATGCGTTATAAATTGCTGGTAATTCACCATTAGCAAACTTTACGTCTACTACTGGACCCATTACCTGAAGAACGTGTCCTTTGTTCATTACTGTGTACCCTCCTATCGTATTCTTATACGACATTGGGGAGTGCGCCTATTCTAAGGCTGCAGCTCCACCAACGATTTCTGTAATTTCTTGTGTAATCGCCGCTTGACGTGCACGGTTGTATTGTAGAGAAAGATCTGCAATAAGGTCGTTTGCATTGTCTGTAGCGTTTTTCATTGCTGTCATACGCGCTGAATGTTCACTCGCTTTTCCGTCTAATATCGCGCCATAAATTAAGCTTTCTGCATATTGAGGTAATAATACTTCAAGAATTGCTTCGCCTGATGGCTCGAATTCATATGCAGCTTGGCTTGATGAAGGTGCAATATCAGTTAAAGGAAGAACTTTTTTCACAGTCACTTCGTTTTGAATTGCTGATACGAAGTGATTGTAGTACATATAAAGTTCATCATACGTACCTTCAGTGAACATACCAACAGCTTTACGAGCGATTTCTTTAATATCAGCAAATGATGGTTGGTCTGGTAGAGCAACTACATCTGCGATAACGTTGTGTCCACGCTTTACAAAGTAATCACGAACCATACGACCTACCGCTAATACTACGTACTCGTCCTTAGACTTGTGTCGTTCATTAATTGTGTTCTGAACTTCACGTAAAATGCTTGAGTTGTAAGCACCTGCTAAACCACGGTCAGAACCAATAACTAAGTAAGCTGTTTTCTTAACAGGACGAACAGTTAACATTGGATGTCCGCTGTCTTTTGTACCTGATGCGATTGCGCCTACTACGTCTTGAATTTTTTCCATGTAAGGAACGAAAGCCTTAGCGTTTTGCTCTGCACGACGTAATTTCGAAGATGAAACCATCTGCATCGCTTTTGTAATTTGTTTCGTTGACTTTGTAGAGTTAATACGACCTTTAATTTCGCGTAAGTTTACCACTGGTATTTCACCACCTTTTGATTTTTATCAAGTTCTTAAAAAGAGATGTTCAGCTTTTCACGTATGCACGAGGGCGCACGTGAAAAACTGTTCAATTCTTACTCTGATTTAGCGAAAGTTTTTTTGAATGCGTTAATAGCTTCGATGTACTCAGCATCTGGAGCAAGTTCTTTTGTAGTACGAACGTGATCTAAAACGTTTGTGTGGTTTGAATCTAACCAGCTTAAGAATTCACCTTCGAAACGAACGATGTCTTGTACTGGAATATCATCTAAGTGACCTTTAGTTAATGCATAAAGGATCGCTACTTGTTTTTCAACTTTTAGAGGTTTGTTTAAGTCTTGTTTTAACACTTCAACTGTACGTTTACCACGCTCTAATTTTGCAAGTGTAATTGCGTCTAAGTCAGAACCGAATTGAGCGAATGACTCTAACTCACGGAATGCTGCTAAGTCAAGACGTAATGTACCAGCTACTTTTTTCATCGCTTTGATTTGAGCAGAACCACCTACACGTGATACTGATAAACCGGCGTTGATTGCTGGACGTACACCAGAGTTGAATAAGTCAGATTGTAAGAAGATCTGACCATCTGTAATAGAAATTACGTTTGTTGGGATATATGCTGAGATATCGCCCGCTTGCGTTTCAACGAATGGAAGCGCCGTAATAGAACCGTTTTTGTAAGTTTCATTTAACTTCGCTGCACGCTCAAGTAAACGTGAGTGTAAGTAGAATACGTCACCAGGGTAAGCTTCGCGACCTGGAGGACGACGTAATAATAATGAAAGTTCACGGTAAGCTGATGCTTGTTTAGTTAAGTCATCATACACGACTAAAACGTGTTTACCCTCTAACATGAACTCTTCGGCCATAGAAATACCAGCAAATGGTGCTAAGTATAATAATGGCGCTGGTTGTGAAGCAGATGCAGTTACAACGATTGTGTACTCTAACGCACCGTGCTTACGTAAAGTTTCAACTACACCACGTACAGTTGATTCTTTTTGACCAATTGCAACGTAGATACAAATCATATCTTCGCCTTGTTGGTTTAAGATTGTATCGATTGCTACCGATGTTTTACCTACTTGACGGTCACCGATGATTAACTCACGTTGACCACGACCAATTGGAACTAAAGCGTCAATCGCTTTAATACCTGTTTGTAATGGCTCATGTACTGATTTACGTGCCATTACACCGAAAGCTGGGCTTTCGATTGGACGACTAGTAGTTGTGTTGATTGGACCTAATCCATCAACTGGTTGTCCAAGTGGGTTTACTACGCGACCGATAAGTGCGTTCCCTGTTGGAACTTCCATAATACGACCTGTACGACGAACTTCATCGCCTTCTTTGATGCCTAGGTAGTCTCCTAAAATTACGATACCAACGTTACCTTCTTCTAGGTTTTGTGCCATACCCATAACACCGTTTGAGAACTCTAAAAGCTCTCCAGCCATGGCGTTGTCGAGGCCATGAGCACGAGCGATACCGTCACCAACAGTGATAACTGTACCTACTTCGCTTACTTTTAATTCCGATTGATAACCTTCAATCTGCTGTTTAATCAGACTGCTGATTTCTTCAGCTTTGATGCCCATGTATGTTCACCTCTCACATTTCTTAAGATTTAGCCAACTAATACTTTCTTTAAGTCCTCTAGCTTAGAAGCTACAGTGCTGTCGAAGATATAGTTGCCGATTTGAACGCGTACGCCACCAATTAATGACGCATCGATAATGTTTGTAATATTAAGTGTTTCTTTACCTACTAATTTGCCGAAAGCAGCAGAAATTTCTGCACGCTCATCCGCTGATAATTCGCGAGTAGAGAAAACTTTTGCATCTGCAGCGCCTTGAGCAGCGGCTGCTAATGCTTGGAACTGTTCAGCGACAGCTGGTAATTCGTTTAAACGTTTCTTTTCAATTAAGAATTGAATCATGTTTACGACGATTGGCTGTGCACCAGTTAAGATTTGAGCGATAAGCTCTTTTTTGCGATCAGCAGAGATTTTAGGAGCAGTTAGTAATGCCATAAACTCATCGTTTGTAGCTAATACTTCTTTGATCTCTTTAAAATCCGAACCTACTTCAGAAAGTACGTTTTGCTGAGAAGCTAATTCAAAAATTGCTTGAGCATAGCGATTTGCTACAGTCGTTTGACTCATTTCGCTTCGCCTGCCTTCGCAATCGTTTCTTTAATTAATGCGCTGTTATCTGCTTCTGAAATTTCTTTTCCAAGAACTTTAGATGCAGCAAGAACTGATAATGAAACCACTTCTTCGCGTACCGCAGCGATTGCTTTTTCTTTCTCTGCTTCGATATCACGAACAGCAGATTCTTTTAGACGGTTAGCTTCAGCGCGTGCAGCTGACACGATTTCCTCGCGAGATGCTTCGCCTTGCTTTTTCGCGCCTTCTAAAATAGATTGCGCTTCTGTACGAGCTTCTTTAAGAAGGCTCTTTTGTTCTTCTAATAGTGCTTGCGTTTCTTTCTTAGCTTTTTCAGCAGCATTAATACCGCTGGCAACTAACTCTTCACGCTCGCGCATGATACCCATTAAAGGACCCCAAGCGAACTTTTTAAGAAGTGCCATTAAACCTAAGAAAATAACTAATGTAGCGATTGCATCACCTAAGTTGATGCTAGTAGCGCCTGCACCTAATACAAGATGGTCTAAAAACACGATTGTTTCACTCCCTTCAAGAGCTAAATAAAAATCTATATTTGTAAAACTTTTACTTTCATGTTAAAAAACGAAAAATAAGGGTATACCTTATTTTATACAAAAGCAATGGCGAAGGGCTCTTTGAAAAGTCTTCTTCGCCACTGTGAATAGCCTAGTTAAAGACTATTGATTCATTACGATGAATGCTACTACTACTGCGATGATCGGTAATGCTTCTACTAACGCAACCCCGATGAACATTGTAGTTTGTAATGCGCCACGTGCTTCTGGTTGACGAGCGATACCTTCTACTGTTTTTGAAACGATTAAACCGTTACCAATACCTGCACCTAGTGCTGCTAAACCGATTGCGATTGCTGCTGCTAATAAACCTACTGAACCTACCATTTGATAATATCCTCCTTGGATGTGTTGTTTTTTTTTGGTTCAAATTACCGCACTACATTGAATGCGGAAATTTATAATTAATGGTCTGTACTCACTTTGTGAGCCATGTATACCATCGTTAACATAGTGAAAATGAAAGCTTGGATAAACCCGATGAAAATCGAGAATCCCATCCATGCCATTGTTGGTACGATTGCACCGACAAAGCCAAAAATAGTTGCGCCTGCTAAACCACCTAGTAAACCTAGTAAGATTTCACCGGCATAAATGTTACCGTAAAGACGTAGACCAAGAGTTAACGTATTTGCGAACTCTTCGATAATCTTTAATGGGAACATGAATGACATTGGTTGGAAGAATGTTTTTGTATAACCGCCTGTACCCTGCATTTTCACACCGTAGTACTGCGTTAATACTAAAATCATTGTCGCTAATGTCATCGTTACGACTGGATCGGCTGTTGGTGATTTCCACCATAAGTATTCGTGTCCATCAGCTGCATGATACACGATACCACCTAATGGTAAACCAAGTAAGTTCGATACCGCGATAAACATGATCAATGTAATACCTAGAATGTGGAAGCGACCACCTGTTTTCCAGTCCATGTTACTCTTGATAATCCCCTTCACGAAATCCATAATCCATTCCATAAAGTTTTGCATGCCAGTCGGTTTTAACGCTAATTTACGTGTTGAAATTACTGCGATAATAAATACGATAGCTGCTGATACTAAAAGAGTAAGTACTGTAGACAGGTTAAATGTAAGTGATACAAAGCCTAGATCCAACGTTCTTTCTGGAGCTGTATGATTCATTTCTGCATTCACCTCTCTTTCAAATGCACATTAATGGCGTCTCGATAGATATACGATTCTTTCTATTACTAAAAAGATGTACGGAATCATGAGCCCAATGACCGTGCTTATTAAGTGAAAATATTGTGGCAACGATATTGCGATTGCGACTGCGGCAACACCAGAAAAAAAGCGATATGCCATTCCGATAGATGGTGCTCTTGTCCCTTCACTCATGGAACGGTCAAATTTTCCCATACGTCGAACTAATATCCAAAAGTTATACGTACCAAAGAACGCACCTAGGGCAATACCAGCAAACATCGAATCATATGGCGAAAATCCCCAGCCTAACGCACAAATAGCAAGCAAAAAAAAGAACGCCTTCTTCAGCATTGCGAAAGTGTGATGCAAATCTAGCATTGGCAATTAATCTCCTGAAACATTTTTTCGAGTAAAGAAAGTGTTCATCGACCATTAAGTGAACTTAAATTGTAGTAAATGCACTACAAAATTAGAGGCCGTTACAAGTACTAAATAATAATCCCTTCGTCAATTTTCATCTTGAAGTTCTCATTCATTTCGTACCTCTAAATGACTCATAATCTTGCGGACTTAATCCAGACGCATAAAAAACGTTGCAAATTGACAAGCTGAATTTCAACTGTCAATCTAGTAGAAACTTGATATAACAAGCGTTTCAACGTCTTTTAACTAGACGAAACCCTCATCATTCTTACCCTTTGTAAGCATACAATAGGGGGTTTTTGATGTCAATTGCTAATGGTGAAAAACTTCACACACTTAGATTCCTCGTCAAATTGTTGACAAATTTGTGTATAGTTATACATAAATTTTACCCCCTATTTTTCACTAACGTTAAAATCCGCTATTTTACGCGTTTTTTTTGTTTTCCATTTATTTGATTGTGAAAAAAAGTTTTTTTTGCCGGATAATAGTGGATTCAACTATTGACAACGATATTTTTTTGATTTATCATCTAATATTTTCCTAAGAAAACGTTTTCTCGATAAATCTTATTGTTTTTGAATGAATTTTAATAACGCTTCCACGATTCGCTGTGAGGCAAATCCGTCACCATATGGATTTGAAGCATGTGCCATTTTTTCATACGCTACTTTGTCCGTTAATAATTCATTCGCCATTGTATAAATGACTTCTTCATCAGTGCCTGCAAGCTTTAGTGTTCCTGCTGCAATTCCTTCTGGGCGTTCAGTTGTATCGCGCAGTACTAGTACGGGCTTACCAAGTGACGGCGCTTCCTCCTGTACCCCACCTGAATCCGTTAAGATCATAAATGAACGGGCAGCGAAGTTGTGGAAATCAAACACCTCTAACGGCTCAATTAAATGAACGCGTGGGTTGTCACCTAAAATCTCGTTTGCCACTTCACGGACTGCTGGGTTCATGTGTACTGGGTAAACCACTTGAATGTCATCATGCTCTGCAAGTAAGCGCATAATGGCACGGAACATGTTGCGCATTGGGTCCCCTAAATTTTCACGACGGTGCGCTGTTAACAGAATCATGCGATCTCCGGCAATTTTTTCAAGTACCGGATGTGTATAGTGTTCACTAACTGTCGTTTTTAATGCATCGATTGCTGTATTTCCTGTAACAAAAATTGCTTCGTCTAATTTATTTTCTTTTAACAGGTTTTCACGTGACTGTTCTGTTGGCGAGAAGTGTAGGTCAGCCATTACTCCTGTTAATTGACGGTTCATCTCTTCTGGGTACGGTGAATATTTTTGGCCTGTACGTAAGCCTGCCTCCACGTGCCCAATCGCGATTTGGTTGTAAAACGCCGCTAAGCTTCCTACGAATGTTGTTGCTGTATCACCATGTACTAATACGATATCTGGCTTCGCTTCTTTCATGACGCGGTCTAAACCGATTAATGCGTTTGTCGCAACGTCAACTAATGTTTGACGATCCTTCATAATGTTTAAATCATAGTCTGGTGTGATTTTGAATGTTTCAAGCACTTGGTCAAGCATTTGACGGTGCTGTGCTGTTACGGTAACGATAGATTCAATTTTGTCCGTATGCTTTTGTAGTTCTAACACAAGTGGCGCCATTTTAATTGCTTCTGGACGCGTACCAAAAATCGTCATTACTTTGTATTTGTTTGTCATAATGAGTCTCCTTTAAATAAAATTATAAATTCAGCGTATATACCTTAGGAATTGAATTGGTGGGCTACGGCATGACAGCATTATGGCCACGTGGTACGTGTCCATACTACTGTCTTTAATGCCGTTTGCGAGGCCCACCAATATAAAATTATGCTCTCGTCATAAAGTTAAGAGCGCAAAACCAAGCCGCTTGCGCTAACGCGAGGCGGCGGATGGTGAATAATATTACTTTTCATCAAAATTCATTAAAGATTACTCTATTTATTTGATTAATCATAATTATTATTTATCGTACTGTCATATAATGCAGCGCTTTACATGTAACAGTTCTATAAGAAAAAGTATTTTATAGAGGTATACTTTATATTCAGGTAGAGTTGTGCGGAGCGGAGGCGGCGACTCCTAGGGGATTAAGCGTGCGCGGAAAATCCAATGTACTGTGCCGCCGTAAGAGGCACAGTACATTTAGTTGGAGCCACGCCCCCAGGAAAGCGTCCGCCGCAGCGTAGCACAACGGATTATATTTAAAACTTACTCTATAAAAAAACGCCCGCACATTTACGGGCGTTCTTTTTATTATTTTGTACCGAATAAACGGTCACCAGCGTCACCTAAGCCAGGTACGATATAACCGTGATCATTTAATTTTTCATCAAGAGATGCGATGTAAATGTCTACGTCAGGGTGAATTTTTTGGATTTCTGCTACACCCTCTGGAGCTGCGATTAAGCACATGAATTTGATGCTTTTTGCGCCACGTTTTTTCAGTGAGTTGATTGCTTCAACTGCTGAACCACCCGTTGCTAACATTGGGTCAACAATGATGAAATCACGCTCTTCCACGTCTGCTGGAAGTTTTGCGTAATATTCTACTGGTTTTAATGTTTCTGGGTCACGGTAAAGACCGATGTGACCTACTTTTGCAGCAGGAATTAATTTTAATACGCCATCTACCATCCCGATACCAGCGCGTAAAATTGGCACGATAGCAATTTTCTTACCTGATAGAATTTTTGCTTTCGCTTTTGTAACCGGAGTTTCCACTTCGATTTCTTCTAATGGTAAATCACGTGTAATTTCGAAAGCCATTAATGTTGCGACTTCGTCAACCAATTCGCGGAATTCCTTTGTTCCTGTTTCTTTATCTCGAATATAAGTTAACTTGTGTTGAATTAATGGGTGGTCAAATACGTATACTTTGCTCACGTTGACATCTCCTAACTGTTTTTAATCTAAACTAGTATAACAGAAAAGAATATTATCGAAAACTATTCAACAGATGTTTTTTCTTTATTCACAAAGATCGAAAATTCACTTTTGTTTTTCACGTTCCACATCAATTAACTTGGATGCTTCATCGATCGGCAATGGTTTTGAATAATAATATCCTTGGATACCATCGCAGCGAATTGCTTTTAAAATAGCCAACTGTTCCTTTGTTTCGACTCCTTCTGCAATAACATCCATCTCCAATGTATGAGCAATATCAATAATTGACTTTACAATTTGCTGGGTCGCGAGCTCATCCATCTTCATAATAAAGCTTCGGTCAATTTTAAGCTCATTAAACGAAAACTTTTGCAAATAGCTGAGTGACGAGTAACCCACGCCAAAATCATCAATACTCGTTGCGATGCCAAGGGTGCGTAGCTTATTAATAATTTCATTCGCTCGTTCAAAATCGAACAGTCCCATATTTTCGGTTACCTCAATTATTAAATATTTCGGGTCCGCGTAATATTTCGTAAGCAAGTGTTTTAAATTCGATATAAACTGCGGATGATAAAAATGATTTGGCGAAATATTCACGGCCACAGGGACAATACGCTTGCCATCATATTGACGCTGTTGCTGCCATTTGAACACCGTTTCAAGAATGTGCAGTTCTAAATCTTTAATTAGCCCTGCATTTTCAGCGAGTGCAATAAATTCTACCGGTGAAACAAAGCCGAACTCAGGTGAAATCCAGCGCGCTAATGCTTCGACACTGGCAATTTTTTCGTTATAAACGGCATATTTTGGCTGGAAATACGCTGTAATTTCCTTGTTGTAAATAGCACTTTTTAAATGATTTAATAGCATCATTTCTCGTCCTAATACATCATCAGAGTGTGCTGTATAAAATTCGGTATGCGACCCGTGGATTTGGCGAGCCTTAGCCAATGCGTACTCCGCAAAGCGCATGACATCATGTATGGATGTACTCGCATCAAATGGAGCAATACCTACCTTCAACGTTATATGTACTTGCTGATCAAAAATGATAAAGGAATCCATCACATCATCACTAATCGTCGTTTGCTGATGCAGCAATGTCTGAAAATCTATTGGGGTAAACATGATGAGCGCAGAACTCGTAAAACGGGCAATTAGACTATCTTTACTAATTGAAGCCTTCGTTAAACGCTGCCAGAGCTGTCTTAATAACTCTTCGCCTGCTGGTCTTCCGTAAAGTCCCACCACATTTGAAAATTCTCCTGGCTTAATAATTTTGACAACCCCAATTTTGCCCTCTTGCTTGTATCGATTTAATTGCTGAACGAATTCCTCGTAGCTTGGTAGATTATCCACTTGATTCGCTGTTGTTAAAACTTCAATTTGCTGTTCATACATGGATATTTTATCTAGAAGTTGTACTATCTGCGTTAATCTTCCTTGAAAAAGCCCATCCGATATTTCAAGCGTTCTCTTTGCGTTCATGTAAATGAGAAAATAACCGATTGCTTCTTTTTCCTTCGTATAAATAGGTAGAAAATAACAATCTAAATACCCCTTCTGTTCTGCAAAGCGCTTTGTCGGTTGGTGTAACGTTAAATTCTTCAAAGCGGATCCTTGCATGTGACGATGCTGCTTGCACTCTTCCTCGGTAATTATAGGCGTATCGATACTAGGAAAACTGTGAGAAGTAATAAGTGGGACGGATTTTTTTCTTGTATAGGTGAACGTCATCAACACATCATGTAAACGGCCCAATTCTGTACAAATCTTCTGAATCTTATTTTCAAAACTCGTTTCTAAAGTAATGATGTCATTTGTCGCCGATGTGAAGAGCATTGGAACACTAGGCTCTACCGGTATCAGTACAATTAGATAATATTGCTTTTCTAATGAGATGGGGACACTATGTAGTTGAACGTACATTTGCAAATGAGCTTGCCGCTTATATTGAACTTTCATTGGCTTGTCTGTTTCATTGATAATCGTATGAATCAGTTGCAGCTGCTCTTCAGATTGAAGATTAAAATACTCAAAAATATGTGAGAATTGCTTTAATTTTTGTTGCGAATATAAATTACTTTCATCTACAATGCGAAACGTTTCATCAATTATTATGAAGTTCATATGTAGCTGATTACCAATACTTTTTATTTTTTCGATATAGTTCATAATATTTTTTCCCATAAATCCTCCATCTCTTATTTATTTTTGACCACGCATTCACAAAAAAATTTTCTAGTAATTTCATCATAATGGACATCTTATGTATGTTTCAATAAAAACCCATCAGATAATTCAAAAAACAAGTATTTTAGAACTAAATTTTGTCACACTATCTCTAGCGAAAGAAAAAAAGACCTCCTTATTCCCCATTTGGGTTATAAAGAGGCTTTTATTATATTCTATAAATTATGCGTATAAAGGATATTTCGCAGTTAATGCTGCGACACGTTCAAGCGCTTGTGCTTTTACCGCTGCATCTTCTGGGTTTTTCAGTACTAATGCAATGATTTTACCTACTTCAATTGCATCTTCTTCTTTGAAACCGCGAGAAGTGATTGCTGCTGTACCAACACGAACACCTGAAGTTACGAATGGTTTTTCTGTATCGTAAGGGATTGTGTTTTTGTTTGTTGTGATTGCTACTTCATCAAGTACGTGCTCTGCTACTTTACCTGTTAAGCCTAAAGATTTTACGTTAAGTAGTAATAAGTGGTTGTCTGTACCACCAGATACGATTTCAACGCCTTCTTCTTGTAAGCTTTTCGCTAATGCTACTGCATTTAACTTGATTTGTTTTGCGTATTGTTTGAATTCAGGTTGTAATGCTTCACCGAATGCTACTGCTTTTGCAGCGATTACGTGCATTAATGGGCCACCTTGAATTCCTGGGAATACTGATTTATTTAATTCTTTTTCCCATTTTTCGTCTTTCGATAAAATCATACCGCCACGAGGACCGCGTAATGTTTTGTGTGTTGTTGTTGTTACAAAGTCAGCGTATGGTACTGGGTTCATGTGCTCACCAGTTGCTACTAAACCTGCGATATGTGCCATGTCTACCATGAAGTATGCGCCTACTTCATCCGCGATTTCACGGAATTTAGCGAAGTCGATTGCACGTGGGTAAGCTGATGCACCCGCAACGATTAGTTTTGGTTTTGATTCTAATGCTTTTTGACGCACATCTTCATAGTCGATTAAGTTTGTGTCTGCTGTTACACCGTACTCAACGAAGTTATAAAGGATACCAGAGAAGTTTACTGGAGAACCGTGTGTTAAGTGACCACCGTGAGAAAGGTTCATACCAAGTACTGTATCGCCTGGTTTTAAGATTGTATGGTATACTGCCATGTTTGCTTGTGCACCTGAGTGTGGTTGTACGTTTACGTAAGCTGCGCCGAATAATTCTTTTGCACGGTCACGCGCGATATCTTCTACTACATCTACATGCTCACAGCCACCATAGTAACGTTTACCTGGGTAACCTTCTGCATATTTATTTGTAAGGTAAGAACCTTGTGCTTCCATTACCGCTTCTGATACGAAGTTTTCTGATGCGATTAACTCGATGTTTGTGTTTTGACGCTTTTTCTCTAATAAAATCGCGTCTAAGATTGCCTTGTCTTGTCCTGCTAATTTTTCAAATGCCATTTGTCTAAATCCTCCTAAATGTTGTTTCGAACGAACTTCGAAGTTTCCAATTCAAAATGATATGTAGTAACGCCGTAGCGTCACTTATATTGCGCACGTTCGCCGCCAATAAGCTTTGGACGTGTTGTAGCTAACGTAATGACTGCCTCTCCTACATGCCTAACAGATGTACGAATAGGTACGGCGACATGCTTTAAATGCATGCCAATGAGCGTTTGGCCAAGATCAATGCCCGCATGAGCACTAATGGCTTCCACGACAACCGGTTCGTTCATTTGTGTATACGCGTAAGCAGACATCGAGCCACCTGCTGTTCGTACAGGTACGACCGACACAGGCTCTAAATGGTACTGTTTAGCGGCTGCTGCTTCTAATGTTAGCGCACGGTTAATGTGCTCACAGCCTTGGAAAACTAAATACATCTTATGTTTGCGCGCAAATTTTAACAACACTTCATAGAGCGTTTGCGCCACATCGAGTGCACCAGCTGTTCCGATTTTTTCGCCGATAATTTCGGACGTCGAACAGCCGACAACAAATAATTGCCCCTCGGAAAACTTCACTTGCTGCTCGAATTCATGTAAGGCACTTGCCATCTGATGCTGAACATCGTGTAAGTTTGTCATCTGGTCACCTACTGTTGTTGTTCTTCGATTTCAGAGATTTTTTCAACGCGACGTACGTGACGACCGCCTTCGAATTCTGCATTTAACCAAGTTGTTACGATTTCACGTGCAAGACCTGCGCCAATTACGCGCTCACCCATTGCTAAAATGTTTGAGTCATTATGGTTACGCGTTGCTTTTGCTGAGAATGTATCGTGTACTAATGCACAACGGATACCTTTAAATTTGTTAGCAGCGATTGAAATACCAATTCCTGTTCCGCAAATTAAAATCCCTTTGTCAAATTCGCCTGACGCCACACGTTCTGCAACTGGGCGTGCATAATCTGGATAGTCAACTGAATCGTTTGATTGTGGACCGAAGTCTTCATAGCTAATCGCTAATTCATCTAATAGCGCCATAATTTCTTTACGTAAATTATTGCCGCCATGATCTGAAGAAATGGCAATTTTCATAGAGGGTTTCCTCCCTAATGTTTTATACTTTTATATTCAGTGTGCGAGTGTATATACCCTCGTACACTGAATATAAAGCCCCCGGCGGATGTCACAGATTTTTTAAAGGTATTTTTTCGAGTAACCTCGAAAAAAATCTGGACATAATTATGCCGAGGCATAATTAATATTCACCAACAGTGTACCATTTATTACATCAGAATGACACGTATTTTGTGCAATGATTTTGAATTTTCGGCATAAAACACGAATATTCAAGCAAGCATTGGTATAATCGTTAGTTTTTTACGTATATTTGATTCTATATAGTGCGTTAATATACGTAAAAAAGCATTGCATCCTTTATAAAGATGCAATGCTCAAAATTCTGTCTATTTAACTGCGATCGAACTGCTGAATCATTTTATAAAGCTCTGCTGATTGTTTTTGTAAATCAGTCGCTAATGCTTCGACTTGTTGAATGGCATACGATTGTTCATTCGATGCAGCATTCACTTCCTGTGCACTTGCCGACGTTTGTTCGGCAATGGCAGCTACTTCTTGTGATTGGCGTGATGTATGTTCAATATTATGCATTTGCTGACCAACTAATTGTGAAATTTGTACAACATCATCGGCCATATCATGTACCGCTTTTGACATATCTTCTACAGCTGCTGTTGTTTCAGATACACGCGAGGATTCGCTCGCAGCAAATGTTACTTGTTCGTGCATTTGTGAAACGACTATATTAACATTTCGCTGCATGGTTTTCACCAATTCCGTAATGCCTTTTACTGCATTTGCACTCTCATCTGCTAAGCCGCGGACTTCTTCTGCAACGACAGCGAAGCCTTTACCATGCTCTCCTGCACGTGCTGCTTCGATTGAGGCGTTCAATGCAAGTAAGTTTGTTTGGCCTGCAATATCCCCTACTAGACCGATAATACGCTCGATTTGCTCCGCATTTTTTTCAAGTTCACGAATATTACCTAATGCATTTTCGTTATTAGAGGCAATCTTTTGAATACTAAACACAACGCCGTTAATGGCTTCCGTTGTAGAAGCTAAATTCGTTAAAATTTCTTGTGAACGATTTGCCGATTCTAGCGCTTTGTTGTTGACCTCTGTCGCTAATTCACGTACCTCTTCAATCGCTTCTGCTGTTTCTTGAATCGCCACTGCCGAAGATTCTGCGCCAGACGAAATATGTGAAATATTTGTTGAAATCGACTCAGCATTTTTAGCAACTGAGCTACTTTGCTCTGATAACGCTTCAATTGTTGCGTCTGTCGATTTATAATTGTCTTCGATCCCATTTACCATTTTACGGAGGTTCACAACCATTGCTTGGAATGCTTCCCCAACCGTGCGAATTTCGTCATTCGTTTTTGGCATATCAACATCCTTACCGATTTTACCTTCTGCGACTCGGTTCGCACTGTTCTCCAAAAGATGCAATGGACGAACAAGAATTAAACTAAAGATTGCGGCCAGTATGCATGACCAGAAAATTCCTAACGCATATGTAGTAATTTGGTAAATAACAGCGCTTGTTTCTGGGAAAAACATTGGCTGAATGTATTCTATAAAAATAAAACTTGCTGTATAGGTAATAGCTGCTAAAATCCCTACGAACAGGACGAGCTTACGTCTTAACGTAAAAATTTTTTTCTTTGTTTCCATATTATATTTATTCCTCCATTCGTATTTTTTCTTCTAATTTTTCAATTGCTTCATTTAATTGCTCAAATGTCTGCTCATATACGAATACATCGCCGCCATAAGGGTCTTGAATATCACGTACGTCATTGCCCACATATTCATTTAATGTAAATGTTTTATGGCTGACGTTATCAACTAAACGTAAAACCATTTCTTTATGCGCTGTCGTCATTGTCAAAATTAAATCTGCCCACTGTGCATCTTGTTGATTAAATAGCGATGAGCGATGATCCTGTTTAATATTTTTTTGATCTAAGACAGATTGAGCATTTTGTGACATTGCACTTCCTTGCTGTGCATAAATACCTGCTGAACGCACCTGTAAATTTTTGATGTTTTTATTCATTAAAATCGCTGCTGCCATTGGGCTTCTACAAGTATTACCTGTACAAATAAAGTAAATATTCATGTCGTACCATCCCTTATTCTAGTAGTAAAATACTCATAATAATTAGTAATAATCCTGCTATTTTTTTTAACAAGCCATTTTTGAAAATTGTATTTTTTTCCGCAATTACTAGAGCAACATATGACAAAACAAGCGTTGAAAATCCTGCACTTATAATAAAAAAATACTTTTCTAATTGTAGCATACCAAAAGATAGACTAACTGAAAAGGTATCAACACTCGCAAATATTGCGATAATAGGCAAAGTTTTTGCTGGAAAATCTTCATTTTTTCTCGATAGTAGCATTTGTAACCCTACAAAAAACAATAATACCACAGATATGAGATTAGACCATTGTATTAAAAATTCCCCGAGCCATTCCCCAAAATAAAAGCCAATTAGCGGAAATATCATATGTAAACAGGCTGTCCAACATGCGAGCAGCCATTTATATTTTACATTGTTCGCAACTAAAAATAGGGCCACTACATCAAATGACATGACGATACCAGCTACAATTTCCTGCATGTTGACCTTCCTTCATTTATTATTTTACTCCGGTCCTCCTATACGTTATGCGCTTACCCATACAAAAAATCCATATTCTACACACTATTTGTGTAAAATATGGATTCCCTCTTGTCGCTTAACCTTGATACCAATTGCCGCCTGCTGCTTTTTCAAGACGATTCATAATCGCTGTACCGACACCTTTTCGTTCGGTAGTCGTTGCTAAAATAATTGTCGCATCAGTTTTGTCACATGCGCGTAATGCATCATATAAGTTTGCACTCATTTGCTCTAGCTCATGTTCATGACCAAATGAAAAATAGTAATCAGCTTTTGTATTTGCTAGATTTTGTGGTGCAAGTACTGCCACTTTATGATTTTGCTGTTGCAATGCTTGAATGGCTTGTTCGATTTTTTGCAAATCTTGTTCTATTAAATACACCGGTGCGTTTGGTGCGTAATGTGTATATTTCATGCCTGGTGCTTTTGGTGTTGCTTCGATTTTCTGCTGTTCAAAGTTTGGTTCTAGTACTGGGCCAATCACTTCTTCAAGCATTTCCTTCGTGACACCGCCGGGACGTAAAATAACCGGCTGCGCTAACGTGACATCAAGTACCGTTGATTCTACACCGATCCCTGTCATACCACCATCTAAAATACACGGAATAATTCCTTGTAAATCTTCGAATACATGGCTAGCTTTTGTTGGACTCGGCTTCCCGCTACGGTTTGCGCTTGGTGCAGCGAGTGGTTTTTTTAAGGCTTGTAGTAAGTTTAATGCGACTGGGTGATCTGGCATACGTAGCCCTACCGTTTGCATACCCGGTGTCACACTTTTCGCAAGTACATCTGGTTTAACATGCATCACGAGTGTTAGTGGTCCTGGCCAAAAGGCAGCCATACATTTTTTTGCGATTTCTGGGATATCCACAACATAGTGCTGCACTTCTTCGATTGTTCCTATGTGGACAATAAGTGGATTATCAGAAGGACGACCTTTCGCTGCGAAGATTTTCTTAACGGCTTGTTCGTCTGTTGCTACTGCCCCTAAGCCATATACGGTTTCAGTTGGAAATGCAACGACTTGTCCACTATTCAACAAATCCACAGCTTGTGTATAATTTTCTGAATTATCCACAAAATCATCCACAGATAATAATAACGTCTCCATCTTTTCCACTCCTTTCTATCAGCTTTTCACAGTTACTATCCACAATTACTTAGTAATTCACAGCTGCCTGTGGGTAATTTTCTGAATTTTGTGGATTATTTTTAGATTTCTTTTTGTTCCACCACTGGGCGAGATACGATGGCGGTCTTTCTATTTTTTCCTGTGCTTTTGGATTACAAAGCGTTGGGAATACTGCACAAAACCAATTTTCCCCACGCCCTTGTCCAATGACAATATTCAAGGAATAGTAGTGGTCTTGTGGATAAAACGTATTAAACTGCCATTTAGGCGGGATTAAGTTATCCCCAAATTCATAGCGCAATGTTAATTGTGGGTAATTATTCTGAATTTCCTGAAAAATCATTTCTACACTGTGGATATCTGGTGTAAATGCGTCCAAGCTTGCCACATACTCTTGCAGGTTTTCCACAACTTGCTGTTTAATCAGCTGATCGTGTTGTGACGAGCTATTTGCTATGACACGTACTTTGAAGTCCTCACTCAACTGCTGACGCTCTAGCTGTACCCCCTCTACAATTGTAGGCACAAGTAGAAACGCACTATATAAAACAAATGTGACTGCAAGTAACTTCAGACTCGCAATCCACCATATGGGCTTTTTTAAACTCTCGTAATCATGTAACATTTTCATTCCCCCTTGCAACTCATTGTTTGCAAGGTTAGAAGATTTTATTCAATAATTTCACAAAATACCATACGATCTTTGCCGTTAATGTCTTTTACGACCGATACTTCGGCTTGCGGGAACGTTTTTTGGAAATAGTTCGCAACAGCCTGTCCCTGTGTATAACCGATTTCAAGACCGATCAGACCCGGCTTATTCATCAAGGCTGGTAATTGTTCGGCTAACTTACGATATAAAATAAGCCCGTCTTCTTCTGCAAATAATGCACTATGCGGCTCATGTGCTACGACGACATCTGACATCGTTGGTAAATCCTCGAATGCGATGTATGGGGGGTTTGATAGCACGACATCCCACTTCTTTTGTGCGATTGGCGCCGTTAAGTCACCTTCTAAAAACGTGATCTCTGCCTGTAAATTCGCTGCATTTTTCGCTGCCGTTTTTAATGCTACAGCTGAAAGGTCTGTTGCGGTTACAGCAAGATGTGGACATTCCTTTTTCATCGTAATGGCAATTGCCCCACTACCCGTTCCAATATCCGCAAGCGTTAAATCCTTATGATGAAATAGCTTATTCATACGTTCAATTGTACCGACGATTAATTCCTCTGTTTCTGGACGTGGAATTAATACCGATTCATCGACCTCAAATGTACGACCATAAAACTCTTCAACACCGGTAATGTATTGCACAGGACGCCCTGTAATATGCTCCTGGATATATTGTTCAAATTGCTCGTGCTGCTCTTGGGTGATTGGATCGTGCATTTTCATCATGAGTCCAGAATAATTTGTTTGCAAAATATGCTGAAGCAGCAGTCTTGCAGCATTTCCCTCGCGACCATTGTCCTCTAAAAAAGAAGAAGCCCAATTAAGGGCCTCAAAAAGGGTTTTATTCATTAGTCGTTCAGACCAGCAAGACGTGTTGCTTGCTCATCTAAAATAAGTGCATCGATGATTTCATCCATTTTACCTTCAACGATTTGGTCTAATTTTTGAATCGTTAAACCAATGCGGTGATCGGTTACACGGTTTTGTGGATAGTTATACGTACGAATACGTTCAGAACGGTCGCCTGTTCCGACAGCAGACTTACGTGTAGAATCGATTTCAGCTTGTGCTTCTGCACGATTTTTTTCCGCTACACGCGCGACTAAAATTTTCATCGCTTTTTCACGGTTTTTAATTTGAGAACGCTCATCTTGCATCGAAACCACAACACCTGTTGGTAAATGGACCATACGAACAGCTGACATCGTTGTATTTACCGATTGACCACCGGCACCAGAAGATGCGAATGTATCGACACGGATATCTTTTTCATGAATTTCTACATCCTCTACGTGCATCTCTGGAAGACATGCTACCGTTGCTGTTGATGTATGAATTCGACCTTGTGATTCAGTTGCTGGAATACGTTGTACGCGGTGTGCGCCACTTTCGTATTTGAATTTTGAGTAAGCGCCTTGACCGTTAATCATAAAGATAATTTCTTTATAACCACCTGATGGGTTTGGCGTTGCTTCCATAATCTCAATTTTCCAGCCTTGTGTTTCCGCATAGCGAGAGTACATACGGTATAAGTCGCCCGCGAAGATGTTCGCTTCGTCACCACCGGCAGCACCACGAACCTCCATAATTACGTTTTTCGAATCATTCGGGTCTTTTGGAATTAATAAAATACGCAGACGCTCTTCGTATACAGGAATTTGTTTGTTTAAATCATTAAACTCTTCCTTCATCATTTCAAGCATTTCTGGATCTTTTTCAGACTCCATTAATTCGCGTGTATCTGCGAATTGCTCTTTTACTGATTTGTATTCGCGGTAAACTTCTACCATTTCTTGAATATCTGATTGCTCTTTTGAATATTCACGTAACTTGTTTGAATCACTAACGATATCTGGATCACTTAGTAATTCATTTAATCTTTCGTAACGGTCTTCAACCGCCTGTAAACGATCAAACATGTATTTCACCTCTAGAGATAATTTTTTATTTTTATATAATAAACCGATTCTATTACTTCAATCTTCATAAAATGCACCTATACTAGTATAAAGAAATTCCGCGCTTGTTGCTACCTATATGCTGAAACTTTCTTAAGTTCTGTGCTTGAAAATTAGAGCGGTGGGTTGGTGTGGCATTGGCGGCATACGGGATAATAACTATCATTACCTCCAATTTGAATTTGATCACCTGCACGCACGGGTTTTTTATTTTCATCGACACGTATATTCATTGTCGCTTTTTTGTGACAGAACCAGCAGATTGTTTTCATTTCTTCAATTTTATCGGCGTAAATTAGCATGTAGCGGCTGCCTTCGAATAATTCATTTTGGAAATCATTTTTTAAGCCAAAGCCCATAACAGGAATGTTCAGTTCATCCACGATTTGTGTTAGTTGAAGAACATGCGCCTTTGTTAAAAACTGTACTTCATCAACCAATATACAATACAGTTGTTCATCGTGATTTTTCACAATTTCATAAAGATTGGTATCTTCAAATACTGCGGTTGCAGTTCGACGTAATCCAATACGACTTGAAACAACACCGACTTCATCTCGCGTATCAATGCCTGATGTAAAAATCAGTACCGGTTTTTTTTGCTCTTCATAATTATGGGCTACTTTTAAAATCTCAATCGATTTCCCACTATTCATCGCACCATGCTTGTAAAATAATTGTGCCATTATTATCTATACCCCATTTCGTACGTTTTTTCGGAAGATGATTGGTTCACCATCATAAGTTAGGGAATCCGTTCTGCTGCGCTACGGGTGTAAACGCGTTGAAGCGAGGTTCTTTGAAGCTCATGTCCGTTGTACTGCGCTCCGGGGCAGGCTTTCCGGGCGGCGTGGCTCCAACTAACTTTTGATGCCTCTGACGGAGGCATCAAAAGTGGATTTTCCGCGCACGCTTAATCGCCAAGGAGTCCGCCCCTACACTCCGTACAACTCTGTTCGTTGAAGCAAGTATTTTTGTAAATCACCCTTCACTCCGCACCACTCTAATTTGGCATGAAGTAAATTTTTGCACCAAAATGATAAAGCTAAGCAGTTCACTTTTAAAACATTGCTAATAAAAATAGCTTGTTTATAAATAAATTTTCTATTAGCAATAGCCGAGCATTTCCGCTCTCCGCCGCCTCGCGTTAGCGCAAGCGGCTTAGTTTTGTGCTCTTCACTTTATAACGAGGGCAATATTTCGGATTGGTGGGCCTCGCATGTAGCAGTAATGGCAGTGATAAAGACACGTATCACGTGGCTTTAGCGCTGACATGCCGTAGCCCGCCAATAATCAAGCAAAACTTTATACGAGAACAGCCCCTAAAACTGATGACAAACCAGATTCTTTCCGAGAAAAAACCTTGAGCACAAAACTCAAGGTCCATTTTTCACTTCTTTTATCTTAGCTATTTTTTTGCGTTTCGTCTATTCGCAATAGCACTGTTTTCAAAAATTAAAAAACCCATCTCCACAAATGTGGAAATGGGTCATGGTATTACTTGATACCGTATTTTTTGTTGAATTTATCAACACGACCGTCAGCAGAAGCGAACTTTTGACGACCTGTGTAGAATGGGTGACATTCGTTACAGAATTCGACAACGATCTTTTCTTTTACTGAACCAGTTTCAAAAGTGTTACCGCAAGAGCAAGAAACTGTTGCAGTTTTGTAATCTGGGTGGATACCTTGTTTCATATTCGTTTTCTCCTCTCGCCCTGAACCATCCGGAACAGAGTATTTTCGCACTGCACCTTACATAGCCCGAATATATCATTACCAAAAGCAATGTTTAAAGGTCAGCCATATATGTGCACGTTACATACCTAAAGAATTATAGCAAGATTACTTTATCGTTGCAACATTTTTGTTTAAAATTTTTCTATGTCTAGGTTAAAGAACTAATCAATCAGCCTTTTACAGTAAGCCTTTACCGTTCGTTGCTTTTTTCATATCGGCGTCAAGCTTGGCAAAGAACTCTTCGTTTGATTTTGTCGGACGTAATTTACGTAAGAACTTCTCGGCAAAGTCCGAAGAGTCGCTGAATGTTTTACGGATTGCCCATAATTTTTCTAGCTGCTCTTTTGGAATAAGTAATTCTTCTTTACGCGTACCTGAGCGACGAATATCCATCGCTGGGAAAATACGGCGCTCCGCTAAATTACGGTCTAAGTGTAGCTCTAAGTTACCTGTCCCTTTGAATTCCTCGTAAATCACTTCATCCATACGGCTACCTGTATCAACAAGCGCTGTTGCTAGAATCGTTAAACTACCGCCATCTTCAATGTTACGTGCTGAACCGAAGAAACGCTTTGGACGGTGGAACGCAGCTGGATCAATACCACCTGATAGTGTACGGCCACTTGGTGGAATCACTAAGTTGTATGCACGCGCAAGACGTGTAATCGAATCCATTAAAATAATAACATCGCGCTTGTGCTCTACTAAACGACGCGCACGCTCTAATACCATCTCTGCCACTTTTACGTGGTTTTCTGGTACTTGGTCAAATGTTGATGACACGACATCGGCTTTTACTGAACGTTCAATGTCCGTTACCTCTTCAGGACGCTCATCGATTAATAACACGATTAATTCCGCTTCCGGATAATTCGTTGTAATCGAATTGGCGATTTCTTTTAATAGCGATGTTTTACCTGCTTTTGGCGGGGCAACAATTAAACCACGTTGTCCAAAACCAACTGGCGCTACTAAATCCATAATACGTGTTGAAATAGCTTCTGACGTTGTTTCTAACTTCATATGACGATCTGGGTAAAGTGGCGTTAATCCAGGGAAATGCACGCGCTCTTTTGCCACTTCAGGGTCTTCACCATTTACGGCATCCACTTGTAATAAGCCGTAATAACGCTCATTTTCTTTTGGTGGACGCACTTTTCCTGAAACTTTATCCCCGTTACGTAAATCGAAACGACGAATTTGTGATGCTGAGATATAAATATCTTCTTTTGATGGAGAATAGTTAATCGGACGTAAGAAGCCAAAGCCATCTGTCGGAATAATTTCAAGAACGCCTTCCATGAAGAAGAAGCCCTCTTGTTCAGAACGTGATTTTAAAATCGCAAAAATCAGTTCCTTTTTGTTTAGTTTGCTAGCATTCGTTAATTTATATTGC
>SMEP01000142.1_pt1 | contig 26585 bp, 18 predicted proteins | sample 2456231 | NCBI WGS metagenome assembly SMEP01 (sample SAMN10132595, study PRJNA489261) | soil metagenome | isolation source: day1 control-silty clay loam soil ammended with raw manure from dairy cow... | place: USA | collected 2015-05-15
GCAAAAATTATCTGGAGTCTCTAAACCGTGGCTTCCATCACAAAATCTTTGCCCCGCCGTCAGTTTGACGTAGTGGTGGTCGGTGCCGGTGGCGCCGGTATGCGTTGTTCCCTGCAATTGGCTCAGGCCGGCCTGTCCGTGGCTGTTCTTAGCAAGGTGTTCCCAACCCGTTCGCACACGGTAGCGGCTCAAGGTGGCGTCAGTGCCTCTCTGGGCAACATGAGCGAGGATCATTGGTACTGGCACATGTACGATACCGTCAAAGGTTCGGACTGGCTGGGCGACCAAGACGCCATCGAATTCATGTGCCGTGAAGCTCCACACGCTGTGTACGAGCTCGAGCACTTCGGTATGCCTTTTGACCGCAACCAGGACGGCACGATTTATCAGCGTCCGTTTGGTGGTCACACGGCCAACTTTGGTGAAAAACCTGTTCAACGTGCCTGTGCCGCTGCTGACCGTACCGGCCACGCCATGTTGCACACCTTGTACCAGCGTAACGTTGCCGCCCGCACCCAATTCTTCGTGGAATGGATGGCGCTGGATCTGCTGCGTAACGAAGCGGGTGACGTTCTGGGCGTAACCGCCATGGAAATGGAAACCGGCGAAATCTACGTTCTGGAAGGCAAGCGCGTTGTGCTGGCTACCGGTGGTGCTGGCCGTATCTGGGCTGCTTCCACCAACGCCTTCATCAATACCGGCGACGGCCTGGGTATGGCTGCTCGTGCTGGTCTGCCTTTGCAAGACATGGAATTCTGGCAATTCCACCCCACTGGCGTAGCTGGTGCTGGCGTGTTGATTACTGAAGGCGTGCGAGGTGAAGGCGGGATCTTGCTGAATAAAGACGGCGAGCGCTTCATGGAGCGTTATGCTCCTACCCTGAAAGACTTGGCCCCACGCGACTTCGTGTCCCGTTCCATGGACCAGGAAATCAAGGAAGGTCGCGGTTGTGGCGACGGCAGCTACGTGGTTCTGAAGCTGGATCACCTGGGCGCTGATGTCATCAAGAAACGTTTGCCTTCGATTCGCGAAATCGCGATCAAGTTTGCCAACGTGGACCCGATCAAAGATCCGATTCCTGTGGTTCCCACCATTCACTACCAGATGGGTGGGATCCCCACGAACTACTACGGTCAGGTTGTCACTCAAACGGCAACGGGCGAGAACAAGATCGTCAACGGTCTGTACGCCATCGGTGAGTGTGCCGCGACGTCGGTGCACGGTGCCAACCGTCTGGGCACGAACTCCTTGCGAATCGTCCATCGAATTCTCCCTGGACCGCGTCAACCGTCTGGAAACCCGTACCTCGGGCGAAAAAGCACAGGACGTGGGCAACAAGATTCGTATGGCCATGCAGGCTCACTGCGGCGTGTTCCGCACCCTGGATCTGCTGCACAAGGGTGTCGACCAGATCGAATCCCTGGTTCCCGAAGTCAAAGACATTTACTTCAAAGACAAGTCCAAGGTGTTCAATACTGCGCGTATTGAAGCCCTGGAAGTGGCCAACATGATTGAAGTGGCCCGTGCCACGACCAAGTCGGCCGCCAATCGTACGGAAAGTCGCGGTGCTCACGCCCTGAACGACCATCCAGAGCGTGACGACGAGAACTGGCTGCGTCACACCCTGTGGTTCTCGGAAGGCAGCAAACTGGAATACAAGCCCGTCCAGATGAAGCCACTGACGGCCGAAACCATTCCGCCCAAGCCTCGGACTTTCTAAGCAGGATACTGACATGAGCCAAAAACGTAAGGTCAAATTTGAAATCTATCGCTACGATCCTGATAAGGACGAGCGTCCCTACATGCAAAAGATCGAAGTCGAGTTGGAACCTACCGACAAGATGCTGCTCGATGCGATCCTGCGCATTAAAAACGACATGGACGACAGTATTGCGCTGCGCCGTTCCTGCCGCGAAGGTGTGTGCGGTTCCGATGCCATGAACATTAATGGCAAGAACGGTCTGGCCTGCACCACCAATATGCGTGACTTGAAAGAACCTGTGGTGTTGCGCCCGCTGCCAGGTCTGCCGGTTATCCGTGACCTGATCGTGGACATGACCCACTTCTTCGATCAGTACCATTCGGTCAAGCCATTCTTGATCAACGATGCCCCTCCGCCAGAGAAAGAGCGTTTGCAAACGCCTGAGGCTCGCGAGGAGCTTGATGGTCTGTACGAGTGCATTTTGTGCGCCTGCTGCTCGACTTCTTGCCCATCGTTCTGGTGGAACCCCGACAAGTTCGTCGGTCCTGCTGGTTTGTTGCAAGCCTACCGTTTCATTGCTGACTCGCGTGACGAAGCGACCGGCGAGCGTCTGGATAATCTGGAAGATCCATACCGCTTGTTCCGCTGCCACACGATTATGAATTGCACGGATGTCTGTCCAAAAGGCCTGAACCCGTCGCATGCCATCGGCAAGATCAAAGAAATGCTGGTGCGTCGCAGTATCTAAAAAGGTGGGTATGTACCAATGAGAACATTGACGGAATTGGAGCGTGCGCGGCTACGTTGGCGTGCGCGCCGGGGCTTGCTTGAAAACGACCTGATGATCACCCGTTTTCTGGATCAATACGAAAACGAGCTGACTGATCAGGACGTGTCGGCCCTGACCCGCTTGTTCGAAATGGACGATACAGTTTTGCTGGATGTCCTTCTGGCTCGTGCTGAGCCAGAAGGGCAGTACGCCACACCGGACATTCAGCGACTAGTAGACATTATGCGAAAGCTATAACCATTGAGGAAAAAAGTGATGGAATTGTCAGATAAAAAAGCCACGCTATCCTTCTCCGACGGAAGCCCTTCGGTTGAGTTCCCTGTACACAAGGGCACCGTAGGTCCGGACGTGATCGATATCCGTAAGCTTTACGGTCAGACAGGTATGTTTACCTATGACCCGGGCTTTATGGCAACGGCGGCTTGCGAATCCGGTATCACCTACATTGACGGCGACAAAGGCCAGTTGATGTACCGTGGCTACCCGATCGACCAGTTGGCACAAAAGTGCGATTTCATGGATGTGTGCTATTTGATCCTGAACGGCGACTTGCCTGACGCGGATCAGAAGCAGGAATTTGATTCTTTGGTCACGAACCACACCATGGTTCAGGAACAGATGCAGCATTTCCTGCGTGGCTTCCGTCCGGACGCTCACCCCATGGCAATACTGACTGGCCTGGTCGGTGCCTTGTCGGCGTTCTACCATGATTCCACGGACATCACGAATCCTCATCACCGTCATGTGTCGGCCATTCGCTTGATCGCCAAGCTGCCTACTCTGGTTGCGATGGCGTACAAGTATTCCTTGGGACAGCCTTTCATCTATCCCAAGAATGATTTGTCCTACACCGGCAACTTCTTGCGCATGATGTTCGCTACCCCTTGCGAAGACTACAAAGTCAACGAAGTGGTTGAGCGCGCTCTGGACCGTATCTTCATCCTGCATGCAGATCACGAGCAAAACGCCTCGACTTCTACTGTTCGTCTGTGCGGTTCGTCCGGCACCAATCCTTTCGCTGCGATCGCTGCGGGTGTTGCTTGCTTGTGGGGCCCTGCCCACGGTGGTGCAAACGAAGCTTGCCTGAACATGCTGGAAGAGTTGCAAGCCAATGGCGGCATCGACAAGGTTGGCGAGTTCATGGAGAAGGTCAAAGACAAGAACTCGGGCGTACGCCTGATGGGCTTTGGTCACCGTGTCTACAAGAACTACGATCCACGTGCCAAGCTGATGCAAGAAACCTGCAAGGAAGTTCTGGAAGCCCTGGGCCTGGAGAACGATCCTCTGTTCAAGCTGGCTATGGAAGTCGAGCGCATTGCGCTGGAAGATCCTTACTTTGTCGAACGCAAGCTGTACCCTAACGTAGACTTCTACTCGGGTATTGTGCAGCGCGCCATCGGCATCCCAACGTCCTTGTTCACAGCGATCTTCGCTCTGGCTCGTACGGTGGGTTGGATTGCTCAGTGGAATGAAATGCTGTCCGATCCAGATTACAAGATTGGCCGTCCACGTCAGTTGTACGTGGGCCCAGTCCAGCGCGACGTACCTGCTCAGCGTTAATTGCCGGTACCTTTCCCCTGCAGCGCTTGCAGCAGGGGAAAACAAAAAAACGCACTCCTTATGGGGTGCGTTTTTTTTATCACGACTTTGGCGGCGCATGGCTATGAAGGCGCGAATCGTCTTTTGTCAGGCTGCGGTGCTGCTGCCAGCACATCCGCTTACGTAGCTGCTATGTCCGCGCATGTCTTTCGTGAAAACGATAGTTGGGTAGGTATTTGTCGTTTAAAGACACCTGCGCCTTCCTTGGGGGACCCAGATGTCAAGTTATATGACTCGGTTGAGGGCTTGGCGATACGAGAACCCGGGACGGGACAAGGAGGTGGGTATTGGATAGCTAGTAAGCACACTGTGGTCTGCAGGGCTGCACGAGTAGACGACCCATAAAAAAACCGGATGCCGCGTTACGCCGCATCCGGTTTTTATGTAGCTAAACAGGATTAGCTGTTTTGCTGTGCTTCTTGCTGTGCTTCTTGCTGAGCATCCACAACAGCTAAGGCGGTCATGTTAATGATGCGGCGCACGGTGGCGCTGGTGGTCAGGATGTGGATGGGGCGAGCCGCACCCAGCAGGATGGGGCCCATGGCCACACCGTTGCTACCTGTCATCTTCAGCATGTTGTACGTGATGTTGCCAGCGTCCAGATTCGGCGTGATCAGCAGATTAGCCGAACCGCGCAGCGTGCTGTCGGGGAAGGCTTTCAGGCGGATCTTCTCGGACAAAGCGGAGTCAGCGTGCATTTCGCCGTCCACTTCCAGGTCTGGAGCGCGTTCAGCCAGGATCTGGCGAGCCTTGGCCATCTTGCGTGAGGACTCGGTCTGGCGGCTGCCAAAGTTCGAGTGCGACAACAGGGCCACGCGAGGCACCACGCCAAAACGACGAACTTCCTCGGCGGCCTGGATCGTCATATCGGCGATCTGTTCGGCGTTGGGGTTCTCGTTGACGTGTGTATCGCACACAAACAGGGTTTGTGTAGGCAGCATCAGCACGTTCATGGCGGCGAAGGTTTGAGCTTCTTTCTTCAGGCCAATAACTTGCTCAACATATTGCAGCTGACTGTCGTAGTTGCTGGCTACACCGCAAATCATGCCATCAGCATCACCACGTTGCAGCAGCATCACGCCAATCAGCGAGTTGTGCTTGCGAATCATGGCTTTAGCGATGTCTGGAGTTATGCCCTCGCGCGCTTTGAGCTTGTAGTAGGAGGTCCAGGTTTCGGTAAAGCGGTCGTCGTCTTCCGGGTCAACGATTTGCACGTTTGTACCCGCTTCCAGACGCAAGCCGGCTTTCTTGACGCGCATCTCGATCACGCTGGGGCGACCTACCAAAATAGGCTGGGCCAGCTTCTCATCCACCACGGTTTGAACAGCACGCAAGACGCGCTCGTCTTCGCCGTCGGCGTAGATGATGCGTTTGGGCGCGGCCTTGGCCTGCATGTACAACGGACGCATCAGCGGACCGGTGTGGTAGGTCATGGCGATCAGTTTCTGGCGGTAGGCGTCCATGTCTTCGATAGGACGGGCAGCAACACCCGAGTCCATCGCAGCTTGGGCCACGGCAGGAGCGATCTGAACAATCAGGCGGGAATCGAAGGGCTTGGGGATGATGTACTCAGCACCAAAGCGCAGGTCTTCGCCGCCGTATGCGGTTGCCATATCGTCGCTTTGCTCGACCTGGGCCAGCTCGGCAATCGCCTTCACGCAAGCCAGCTTCATTTCTTCGTTGATTACGCTGGCGCCAACGTCCAGGGCACCGCGGAAGATAAAGGGGAAGCACAGCACGTTGTTGACCTGGTTCGGATAGTCCGAACGGCCAGTAGCGATGATGCAATCCGGGCGGGCAGCCTTGGCGATTTCAGGGCGGATTTCAGGCTCGGGGTTAGCCAGGGCTAGAATCAAGGGTTTGTCGGCCATGGTTTTGACCATGTCGGCGCTCAGGACGCCAGGGGCCGAGCAACCCAGGAATACGTCAGCATCGACCATGGCGTCAGCCAGGGTACGTGCATCGGTTTCTTGAGCATAGCGAGCCTTGTTGGGCTCCATGTTTTCGTCGCGGCCTTTCCAGATGATGCCACGCGAGTCAGCCACAAAAATGTTGCTGAGCTGCACACCCACTGCCACCAGCAAGTCCAGGCAAGCAATGGCTGCAGCGCCGGCGCCCGAGCACACCAACTTGATGTCGCTCAGGTTTTTGTTAACGACCTTCAGGCCGTTCAGAACAGCGGCGGAGGAAATAATGGCGGTGCCGTGCTGGTCATCGTGAAAGACGGGGATGCGCATGCGTTCGCGCAGCTTCTTCTCAATGTAGAAGCACTCGGGAGCCTTGATGTCTTCCAGATTCACCCCACCCAAGGTGGGTTCCAGCGCTGCAATGATATCGACCAGTTTGTCCGGGTCGGTTTCGTTGAGTTCGATATCGAACACATCGATGCCGGCAAATTTCTTGAACAGGCAGCCTTTGCCTTCCATGACGGGCTTGGCGGCCAACGGGCCGATATTGCCCAGACCCAGCACAGCGGTACCGTTGGTGACAACAGCCACCAGGTTGGCACGCGACGTGTACTTGGCGGCGGCTTCTTCGCCTTCGGCGTAGATGGCCATGCAGGCAGATGCGACGCCGGGGGAATAGGCTAGCGAGAGGTCATCCTGATTGGCTAGGGTCTTGGTGGGAACCACCGAGATTTTCCCGGGAGTGGGATACGCGTGATAGTCCAGCGCAAGTTTGGCCAGATCGGCGTTGGCATCCATTTTGGTAAAGCTCCTGATAGGATTTTCTAGTGTAAAAGTGAATCTAATTTATAAGAAATACAGTCACCAGGTAGGTGCTGATTTGTTATAGACAGCATATGTCATGGCAACGCTTGATGCTCGCCAGGGGGTGACCTGGGGCAGTGTGGGCTCGGTTTGGTGGAAAAGGGCCCGCGAAGCGCATACGTGCTGTACCCGATTAGCATATCGGAATTTTTCCTTCATGTGGGGCCGCTAAGGGGCGTCAATCATGATTTGTCGCGCTTCTTTTGTAAGAATTCGCCCTTGTGATTGATTGATGTGTTTGTTAATGCCAACGGTATGGTGCAGTCGCCAAGCATTTTAGATGTCATTAATTGCGCCTTTGGTGTGCGGCGTTATACTAGATCGATACGGCTTGTATAAGGCGTCCTACGTTGCCTTCTGCTCCTGCTATCCGCTAACCGGCGAGGTCCGTGTCGCGGAAGGTTTTCCTGCATCTCAACACGAGTGAAACACTCGGCTAGGTGAAGCGTAATAATGTCATCGCAAAAAGAACTGCTCAGTAACTCTTATTTGTTCGGGAGCAATGCTCCTTACGTCGAAGAACTCTACGAGTCCTATCTCGACAATCCAGGCTCAGTCGCTGACCAGTGGCGCGAGTACTTCGATCAGCTGCAGCATCAGCCTGCTACTGACGGCCGCGACAGCACCCGCGATCAAGCGCATGCGCCTATCGTCGAGTCCTTTGCTCAGCGTGCCAAAGCCAACGCCTTCCTGACCAGCGCGCAAGCACCGGATCTGGCTGTTGCCATGAAGCAAGTGTCGATCCAGTCCATGATTGCGGCTTACCGCTCTCTGGGTGCACGCATTGCCGATCTGGACCCGCTCAAGCGCTCCGAACGCCCCAGCATCCCTGAGCTGGACCCCGCTTTTTACGGCTTGACCGAAGCGGATTTGGACCAGGTCTACTCCGCCACCAACACCTACTTCACCAAAGCCGACACCATGACGCTGCGCGACATGCTCAAGGCCTTGCGTGATACGTACGCACGTTCGGTGGGCGCAGAATTCATGTATATCTCCGACCCGGTCGTCAAGCGTTGGATTCAGCAACGCCTGGAGTCGGAGCCCGGCACCGGTTCTTTCAATATTGAGCAAAAGCGCAACATCTTGCAGCAGCTGACCGAGGCCGAAGGCCTGGAACGCTTCCTGCACACTAAATACGTAGGTCAAAAACGATTCTCTCTGGAAGGTGGCGAAAGCTTCATCGCGTGTATGGATGAAGTGGTCAATCATGCCGGCGAGAACGGTGTTCAGGAAATCATCGTGGGTATGGCCCACCGTGGTCGTCTGAACATGCTGGTCAACATCATGGGCAAGATGCCTGCTGATCTGTTCGCTGAGTTTGAAGGCCATCACGCTGAAGGCTTGACCGACGGTGACGTGAAATACCACAACGGTTTTTCCAGCGACCTGTCCACCCGTGGCGGTCCGGTTCACCTGTCCTTGGCCTTTAACCCATCCCACCTGGAAATTGTGAATCCTGTGGTTGAGGGTTCGGTTCGTGCTCGCCAGGATCGTCGTAGCGACGAAGACGGCAGCCAGGTTCTGCCTGTGCTGGTGCATGGTGACGCGGCATTTGCCGGTCAGGGCGTGGTGATGGAAACACTGAACCTGGCCCAGACTCGTGGCTACGGTACCGGTGGTACGCTGCACATCGTCATCAATAACCAGATCGGTTTCACCACCTCTGACCCCCGCGATACGCGTTCTACGCTGTATTGCACGGACGTGGTCAAGATGATTGAAGCCCCTGTGTTCCACGTGAACGGCGACGATCCCGAAGCCGTCGTATTCGTGACTCAGCTGGCTCTGGATTTCCGCCGCGAGTTCAAACACGACGTCGTGATTGATATCGTCTGCTTCCGTAAACTGGGCCACAACGAGCAAGATACTCCCTCGATGACCCAGCCGCTGATGTACAAGAAAATTGGTCAGCACAACGGTACGCGCAAACTGTACGCCGACAAGCTGGTGGCTCAAGGCATTCTGGCCGAGAACGAGCCTGAAGACCTGGTCAAGGGTTACCGTCAACTGATGGAAGACGGCAAGCGCACGGTTGAACCTGTTCTGACTGACTACAAGAACAAGTACGCCACTGATTGGTCCGCTTTCTTGGGTGCCAAATGGACTGACCAGGCTGATACCGCCTTGCCACTGTCCGAGCTGACTCGCATTGGTGAAAAGCTGACAACCGTTCCCGAGGACTTCACGGTGCATCCCTTGGTTAACCGCATGCTGAACGACCGTCGTGCCATGGCACGCGGCGAAGCTAAAGTTGACTGGGGCATGGGCGAGCACTTGGCTTTTGCCACCTTGGTGAACAATGGCTACGCCATCCGGATTACTGGCCAGGATTCAGGCCGTGGTACGTTCACGCACCGTCACGCTGTTTTGCACGATCAAAAGCGCGAACGCTGGAACGACGGCGCTTATATTCCGCTGCAAAATGTCTCAGAAGGTCAGGCAAGCTTTACGGTTATCGACTCGGTCTTGTCCGAAGAAGCCGTGTTGGCTTTTGAATACGGTTATGCGTCTGCAGAACCCAACATCCTGACTATCTGGGAAGCCCAGTTTGGCGATTTTGCCAACGGTGCCCAAGTTGTGATTGATCAGTTCATTACCTCGGGCGAAGCCAAGTGGGGCCGTCATTGCGGTCTGACCTTGATGCTGCCACACGGTTACGAAGGTCAGGGCCCAGAGCACTCCTCCGCCCGTATCGAGCGTTTCTTGCAACTGTGCGCCGACAACAACATTCAGGTTGTTCAGCCCACTAACGGTGCCCAGATCTTCCACGTACTGCGCCGCCAGATGATCCGTCCTTTCCGCAAGCCCTTGGTCATCATGACGCCCAAATCCTTGCTGCGTAATAAAGACGCCACCTCGCCCCTCAGCGATCTGGCTGAAGGTCACTTCATGCCTGTGATCGGTGAAGTGGATCAGGCTATTGATGCAGCCGCTGTCAAACGTGTTCTGGCTTGCTCGGGCAAGGTTTACTACGATCTGGTTAACCACCGTAAAGAGCTGGAACGCAACGATATTGCCATTGTCCGTGTTGAGCAGTTGTATCCTTTTGCTCATAAGGCTTTCCAGACTGAGCTGGCCAAGTACAGCAACGCCAAGGAAGTAATCTGGGTTCAGGACGAACCTCAAAACCAAGGTGCATGGTTCTACGTTCAGCATCACATCTACGAGAACATGACCGAAGGTCAGAAGCTAGGTTACGCCGGTCGTGCCGCTTCCGCTTCGCCTGCAGTGGGTTACCTGGCCAAACACCAGGAACAGCACAAGGCGCTGCTGGAGCAGGCTTTCGGTGTACGCAAAGGCTTCATGCTGACCAAATAACGCACCCCAAATTTTAAATACGGAAAATATAATCATGGCAATTACCGACGTTCTGGTTCCCCAACTCTCTGAATCCATCTCCGAAGCAACCTTGCTGGAGTGGAAAAAACAACCTGGCGAAATGGTCCAGGCCGACGAGATCCTGATCGAAGTTGAAACCGACAAGGTTGTGCTGGAAGTTCCTGCACCTGCTTCGGGCGTGCTGAGCGAAATCGTCAAGGCTAACGGCAGCATCGTGACCTCTGGCGATGTGCTGGCGCGTATCGACTCTGAAGGCAAAGCCAGTGCTGCTGCTCCGGCCGCCGCTGAACAAGCCGCTCCTGCTGCTGCAGCTGCCGCCGCTCCGGCTGCCAGCTCGGCTGCTTCTTCCGTAGCTTCTCCTGCTGCTGCCAAGATCCTGGCAGAAAAAGGCGTGGAAGCCAGCTCCGTGGAAGGTTCGGGCCGTGGTGGCCGCATCACCAAGGGTGATGCACTGCAAGCCAATACTCCTGCTGCCAGCAAGCCAGCTGCCGCACCGGTTGCTCCTCCTACCCTGTCCCTGGACGGTCGTCCAGAACAGCGCGTGCCCATGAGCCGTCTGCGTGCCCGTATTGCCGAGCGTCTGCTGCAATCGCAATCCGAAAACGCCATGCTGACCACGTTCAACGAAGTCAACATGCAAGCGGTGATGGATCTGCGTAAAAAGTACAAAGATCAGTTCGAGAAAGAGCATGGCGTCAAACTGGGCTTCACCTCGTTCTTCGTCAAGGCTGCGGTTGCAGCCCTGAAGAAATTCCCCGTGCTGAACGCCTCGGTCGACGGCAAAGACGTCATCTACCACGGCTACTTCGACATTGGCGTGGCCGTGGGTAGCCCACGCGGTCTGGTAGTGCCTATTTTGCGCAATGCCGACCAACTGACTATCGCTGAAATCGAGCAGCAAATCGCTGACTTCGGCGCCCGTGCTCGCGACGGCAAACTGACCCTGGAAGAAATGACAGGCGGTACCTTCTCGATCTCCAACGGTGGTGTGTTCGGCTCCATGCTGTCCACCCCGATCATCAATCCACCTCAGTCCGCTATCCTGGGCATTCACGCCACCAAGGATCGTGCTGTTGTAGAAAACGGTGAGATCGTCATTCGCCCCATGAACTACCTGGCCATGTCTTACGACCACCGCATCATCGACGGTCGCGAAGCGGTGTTGGGTCTGGTGGCCATGAAAGAAGCGCTGGAAGATCCTCAGCGTTTGCTGCTGAACGTCTAAGCACGTAGTCGTTTCGGTCTAGTATGTTTACGGCCAAGTGCTTGATTCTGAGCCTTGGCCGACTTTGTTTAGAAACCTGGGGGTAGGCTTTAGCCACCTGATTGCTTCCCGTCTGATCGTTGGACGGTCCAGTGTTTCTTCTCACATTTATGGGATGTTTTATGGCTAAGCAATTTGATGTTGTCGTGATTGGTGCAGGCCCTGGTGGCTACATTGCCGCCATCCGTGCTGCTCAACTGGGTATGAGTGTCGCTTGCGTGGACGCCTGGTCCACCGCTGAAGGCAAACCCGCTCCTGGCGGTACGTGCACCAACGTAGGTTGCATTCCTTCCAAGGCTTTGTTGCAGTCTTCTGAGCACTTTGAACACGCCAATCTGCATTTGGCCGAGCATGGCGTGGACGTTAAAGGCGTTTCGCTGAACCTGGACAAGCTGGTCGGTCGTAAAGACGTGGTCGTCAAGCAAAACAACGACGGCATCTTGTACCTGTTCAAAAAGAACAAGGTCACTTTCTTCCACGGTACCGCTACGTTTGGTGCCAAAGTTGATGGCGGCTGGTCGGTGAACGTGGCCGGTGCCAATGCTGAAGAGCTGGTTGCCAAGAACGTCATCATCGCTACCGGTAGCTCGGCACGTGCTTTGCCCGGTGCCGAGTTCGACGAAGAACAAATTCTGTCCAACGACGGTGCTCTGCGTCTGCCCAAGGTTCCCAAGAAACTGGCCGTTATCGGTGCCGGTGTGATTGGTCTGGAACTGGGTAGCGTGTGGCGTCGTCTGGGTGCCGAAGTGACCATTCTGGAAGGTGCTCCTGAGTTCCTGTCCGCTGTGGATCGCGACGTTGCCAAGGAAGCCCTGAAAGCCTTCACCAAGCAAGGTCTGAAGATCAATGTGGGTGTGAAAGTTGGCGAGATCAAAAAGACAGCCAAGCACGTTGCCATCAGCTACGTAGACGCTGCAGGTGCTGAGCACAAGCTGGAAGCCGACAAGCTGATCGTGTCCATCGGCCGTGTGCCTAACACCGCCGGTCTGGGTGCAGAAACCATTGGTCTGAAACTGGACGAGCGTGGTTTTGTAGTCGTTGACGACGATTGCGCTACCAGCCTGCCCGGTATCTGGGCAGTGGGCGACGTAGTGCGTGGTCCTATGCTGGCTCACAAAGCCGAAGAAGAAGGTGTGGCTGTGGCCGAGCGTCTGGCGGGTCAGCAACCTCATGTCAACTTCGACACCGTGCCTTGGGTTATTTACACCTCGCCCGAAATCGCTTGGGTTGGCAAGACCGAACAGCAATTGAAGACCGAAGGCCGTGCTTACCGCGCGGGCAGCTTCCCCTTCCTGGCTAACGGCCGCGCGCGTGCCTTGGGCGATACCACCGGCTTTGTGAAGGTGTTGGCCGATGCCAAGACCGACGAAGTACTGGGCGTTCACTTTGTGGGTCCTGTCGCTTCCGAGCTGGTGGCTGAAGCGGTTGCGATCATGGAATTCCGTGGCGCGTCGGAAGACATCGCCCGTATTTGCCATGCTCACCCAACGCTGTCCGAAGCACTGAAAGAAGCCGCGTTGGCGGTGGACAAACGCGCTCTGAACTTCTGATAGACTTTCAGCGTGTTGTTGGAAAAGGGCGGGCACGGGCTCGCCCTTTTTTTCGTCAAATGATTGGCTTGATCAAGACCAGTCCCTAGGGCTTGCCATGCATGGGATAATTGACCATGCCGTATGCCCAGATTCTGTATCGGAAGGACGCTTGGCTATGACTATGGCGCTTTTTGACAGACCACTACCTGTCTTGGACAGGTTCTTTTATTTTCAGTGATATGAATGTTCGCGAGTATTACCATCAGGCTTTAGCGGAAAAAGGCTACCGCGCTGACCAAGCGCAGGAACAAGCCATTGACCGATTGCAACGCTATTACGACGAGTGGCTGGAATTTCGCAAAATGCGCTCCAGTACCTTACGTCGTATGTTTTCCCGTCCTGAAGTGCCGCGTGGCGTGTACCTGTGGGGGGGAGTAGGGCGTGGCAAGAGCTTTTTGATGGACGCGTTTTACCTGACGGTACCGCTCAAGCGCAAAACCCGGATTCACTTCCATGAGTTCATGCGCGGCGTGCACAAAGAGCTGAATCAGGTAAAAGGCATGGCTGACCCCTTGGATGAAGTCGCCAAGCGTATTGCCAAGCGTTATCGTCTGATCTGTTTTGACGAGTTCCACGTCTCTGATGTGGCCGATGCCATGATTCTGTACAAGCTGTTATTGGGCTTGTTTGAGCGCGGCACGTCTTTTGTTATGACCTCCAATTACGAGCCATCCACTCTGTACCCGGAAGGCTTGCACCGCGATCGAATTCTGCCTGCCATTGCGCTGATCCAGAAGAACATGGACATCATGAACGTGGATACGGGCGTAGACTACCGCCGCCGCGCGCTGGAGCAGGTAAAAACCTATTTGACGCCATTGGGTCCTGAAACCTCGGCAGAGTTGCAGTCCATGTTCTCGGCCTTGTCGGATACCGCTCCGCTGGAGCCCGTCTTGACGATTGAGAACCGTGAAGTGAAGGCAGTAGCCTTGTCAGGTTCTGCCGTCTGGTTTGACTTTGAGACCCTATGCGTTAGCGCTCGTTCGCAAAACGATTATCTGGAACTGGCGAGCCGGTTTCAGACCGTGATCTTGTCCGATGTGCCTCGTATGACGGCACGCGATGCCTCTGCCGCGCGGCGTTTCACCTGGCTGGTCGACGTTTTTTACGATCACAAAGTGAAATTCATTATGTCCGCAGCGGTGCCCGAGGAAGAGCTGTATGTAGATGGCCCGATGGCCAATGAGTTCCACCGTACTGTCTCGCGTTTGATGGAAATGCAGTCGCGCGAGTACCTGGAGTCAGAACGGCGCCAGGCAGTTATTTTGTAGGCATTGGGCGCGGCCGGTGGCCAGTGCGCCTGATCCCTGACCCTGACACGTAGTTTTATAAGCGTATTTTTTATCATGACGACACGAGTACTGACCGGCGTTACCACGACCGGGATTCCACACTTGGGCAACTATGCCGGGGCGATTCGTCCTGCTATCCGTGCAAGCCAGCAAGCTGATGTCGACGCATTTTTCTTCATGGCCGACTACCACGCCCTGATCAAATGTGACGACCCGGAGCGCGTAGCCATTTCGCGCCGTGCGATTGCGGCGACCTGGATAGCCTGCGGCCTGGATGTGGAAAAAGTAACGTTCTATCGTCAATCCGATATTCCAGAAATTCCAGAGCTGTCCTGGATGCTGGGTTGTGTGACGGGCAAAGGTCTGATGAACCGCGCCCACGCTTATAAAGCTTCCGTGGATAAAAACGAAGCTGCTGGCATTGAGCCAGATGATGGCGTCACTATGGGCTTGTTCAGCTACCCGGTGCTGATGGCAGCTGACATTTTGATGTTCAACGCACACAAAGTCCCCGTGGGCCGTGATCAGGTACAGCACTTGGAAATGGCGCGTGATATTGCCAAGAGCTTTAACCATTTGTACGGTCGTGGCAAAGAGCTGTTTGTTCTGCCTGAGGTGCAAGTGGAAGAAGACCTGGCTTTGTTGCCGGGCCTGGACGGTCGCAAGATGTCCAAGAGCTACGACAACACCATTCCCTTGTTTGAAGGTGGTGCTAAGGCCCTGAAGTCTGCCATTGCCCGCATCGTGACGGACTCCAAAGGCCCCGGCGAATCCAAGAACCCGGACGACTCTCACCTGACAGCGTTATTCAAGGCCTTCGCGACTCCAGAGCAGACCCAGGCGTTCCGTCAGCAGCTGATCGAAGGCATGGCGTGGGGTGAGGCCAAAGAGGCTTTGCATCAGGTTCTGGAAACCATGATTGCCCCCATGCGCGAGCGCTATGAAAACCTGATGGCCCGCCCGCAGGATATTGAAGATTTGCTCCAAGTGGGAGCAGGTAAAGCCCGTGCTTATGCAACGCCGTTTATCCACGAATTGAAGGCCGCAGTGGGCCTGCGTGATCCTTTGAGCAGCACGGCCAGCAAGACCGAAGCCAAGGCCCGTAAAGCCCGTTTTGTGAACTTCCGCGACGAAGACGGTAGCTTCCGTTTCCGTCTGCAAGATGCCGCCGGGCAAGAACTGTTCCTGTCCAACTCCTATGCGGACCCCAAACAGGCGGGTGTGGCAATCAAGGCCTTGCAGACTGCGGCATTTGCGGATGTGATTAAGCAGGAAGGGCAAGAATTGCAGATTCAGTGCGCAGGTGAAGAAGTTGCCCGCGTATCGGCAGATCTGCGTGGTGCGATCGAATCTGCTTTGGATTCGATGCGTGACTAAGTTGGGTAATCTGCGGCGGGATTGACCTATCGTTTGAGATTGATTCCGCCGTAGATACAGTAAGATCCTCCGCGCTGCTGCTGCGAAGTCCTGGCCCGGTAGTCGCTTGTTTTTGAGCGTAAGCGTAGTAAGTAGAGGACTTCGGATTTTGCTAGCCCTTCGTTTTAAGTCCGTTGTTTCTGGTCCCAATCGTTGCTGGGCTGTTCCAGTGCCACAATAGTCTCAGCGCAGATCACCTCTCGCAAGGCTGTGAGTTTTTCTTCGGGCCATTGCGAGGTCCAGGCATTGCTCGTCCCGTACAGGGGAGCGCGGCACGCTTTATTCGAAATTCCCGCTCCAGGCGGCGCTGTAATAGCTGGATGTGCCACGCACATGGATATTGAGGTTGGATACGGTTTCGTGCCGGAGTTCGGCCTGCACCCCGTGCTAATGGGTGCGTTAGTCTAATGCTGTTGCCCTCAAGAGAGAACCATAAAGCATCAAGCCCTGCAGGAGTGCTCATGCACACAGACTCAACGTCTCGTCCAGGTTTTCACGCTTGATGACAATAAGCTGGAACTCTTCGTCGTAACTCTGGGCAAATTCCAGCAGGCAATATGAAGGATGGAATTGCTTCAATTGCTCATTGGCCCACTCGAAAAAGCCGTCCACGTCCTGAAAGGGCATGTCCTCGTAGGGAAAGGCGGGCAAATCCTGGCTTGCAAATGCCGCCAGGATTTCTTCCCATAATTCGTCCACGGTGTCGGCCAAAGCCAGATAGTCGTCCAGCTCGTAGCTGATGGCCAGGATCAGTGCGCCATCGGGGTCATGTTCCATCAGGTTCTGGGCATGCTTGCCATAAGCCTCCCCCATGGCCGCCGGGCTGGCACTGGCGTTCAGCACGGACTGGCTGATGGCCTCAATATCCTGTTCTTTCTGATCAAATCCGGTCAGCAGATTGAGCAGACGCGTCAGGCTGGAAAAGCGCTCGGTCTCAGTCATGGCTTATCTCCGAAGTTTGCTAAAGGCGGCAGCCATTGCACCTGTCGGTGCCGGGTCAGCTTGCCGGTTAGGGCGATTGTTCCCGGAGCGGCGCTGGGGAGCAGTATTCGCGCTGCTGGAGCCTCGCACCGGGGCACTGTCGTCGTTCAGGCGCATGGTCAAACCAATACGCTTGCGGGCTACATCCACTTCCTGGACTTTAACCTTAACGGTCTGGCCTACGCGGACAACATCGCGCGGGTCTTTCACAAAGGTTTCAGACAGAGCTGAGATATGAACCAAACCATCTTGGTGCACACCTACGTCTACAAAGGCACCAAAGTTGGCCACGTTGGTGACCACACCTTCCAGAATCATGCCGGGTGTCAAATCTTTCAGGGAGTCGATGCCTTCCTGGAACTTGGCTGTGGTGAATTCAGGGCGTGGATCACGGCCAGGCTTTTCAATTTCGTTAAAAATATCACGCACGGTCGGTAAACCAAAGCGTTCGTCGGTAAAGTCTGAGGGCGACAAGCCTTTCAGCGCGCCTGATTTGCCCATGACTTCACGGGCTTCGGTTTGCAAACGCTCCAGAATACGGGCGGCAACGGGGTAGGCTTCAGGGTGAACCGAGGAGGCATCCAAGGGGTTGGCGGCGCCGGGGATGCGCAAAAAGCCAGCAGCCTGCTCAAAGGCTTTTTCACCGAAGCGGGGCACGTCGCGCAATTGCTTACGGCTGTGGAAGGCGCCGTTCTCGTCACGCCAGCTCACAATGTTTTTGGCCAGGGTGTTGTTCAGACCGGAAACGCGGGCCAGCAGGGGAGCCGATGCGGTATTGACGTCCACGCCGACCGCGTTCACGCAATCCTCGACCACAGCATCCAGACTGCGAGCCAGTTCGCGTTGATTCACATCGTGCTGATACTGACCCACACCAATGGATTTTGGGTCGATCTTGACCAGCTCGGCCAAGGGGTCTTGCAAGCGTCGGGCAATGGAGACGGCACCACGCAGGCTGACGTCCATATCAGGGAATTCTTGGGCCGCCATCTCGGAGGCGGAGTACACCGAAGCGCCCGCCTCAGACACCACCACACGGGTCAGCGGCAATTGCGGGAAGGCCGATTGCAGGTCAGCAACTAGTTTTTCGGTTTCGCGCGACGCCGTCCCGTTACCAATCGCCACCAGTTCAACCTGGTGACGAGTCGCCAGACCGGCCAGGGTGCGAATCGAGCCCTCACGGTCACGACGTGGCTCAAAGGGGTAGACCGTAGCCGTATCCAAGACTTTGCCGGTGGCGTCGATGACAGCGGCTTTCACGCCAGTACGAATACCGGGGTCCAGTCCCAATACCGCTTTGTTACCAGCGGGGGCGGCCAGCAGCAGATCGCGCAGGTTGGCGGCAAACACACGGGTGGATTCTTGTTCAGCTTCTTCACGTAGGCGGCCGATCAGCTCGGACTCAAAGGCGGTCAGCAGTTTCACGCGCCAGGTCCAGCGGCATACTTCGGCCAGCCAGTGATCGCGCGGGCTGGCATCAGCGGAGAAGTCGGCACCCACGTCCGTCAGCTCACCCACTTTCAGTACGCAAGGATGTGGCAGCAATTGATCTTGTTCTGGGTTCAGGCCCAGACGCAGGTCCAGAGCGCCTTGCTGACGACCGCGCAGCAGAGCCAGAACACGGTGCGAGGGCAGCTGACGCAATGGCTCGTGGAAGTCGAACCAGTCGCGGAATTTGTCGCCATCTTGCTCTTTGCCTTCGGCAACCTTGGAGTACAGGTGTGCAGATTTCCACAGGTGGTCACGCATGGCTTCCAGTAGATCAGCTTGCTCGGCAAAGCGCTCGGCCAGAATGTCGCGGGCTCCATCCAGGGCGGCTTTGGCGGTGTCGATCTTGGCCTCGGCATTCAGGTAGCCTTCGGCGAGCGCCAGAGGGTCTGCATTGGCCTGGGCCAGGATAGCGTCAGCCAGTGGCTCCAGCCCGGCTTCACGGGCAATCTGGGCACGAGTACGGCGCTTGGGCTTGTAGGGCGCGTACAAGTCTTCCAGGCGCTGCTTGGTGTCGGCAGCCAGAATGGCTTGCTCCAGCTCAGGCGTCAGTTTTTCCTGCTGGCGGATCGATTCCAGAATGGCATGACGACGCGATTGCATATCGCGCAAATAGATCAGGCGCACTTCCAGATCACGCAGGACATTATCGTCCAGCCCGCCGGTGGCTTCCTTGCGGTAACGGGCGATAAAAGGGACCGTGGCCCCGTTGTCCAAGAGCTCAACCGTAGAGGCGGCTTGTTGGATGCGGATGTTCAGTTCAGAGGCCAGTAGCGCCAGAATCTGCTGGTGATCCTGTTGCTGGGCGAGGGTTTCCACAGTCATTTCAGTTATGGGTCCATCGTTGTAAAAGGGTCTGCAAGCGCCGCATTTTGCCATAAAGACCGGCAGCGACCCAGGATTGGCAGGTATCATCTTGTATGTATTCCACTGTGATTGTAGACAGTTCTGTCATTCGTCACCTCTCCCTTAGCGGTTTTGCCCCATGTTGTTGCAGGATTATTCCGATATATTTTCCCCCCAAGGCCCCCTGGCAGAGTCTGTCCCGCACTATCGTCCGCGGCAGGCCCAGCTGGAGCTGGCCCAAGCCATCAGCGAAACAGTCGCCGAGTCCGGTGTCCTGATTGCCGAGGCGGGCACAGGAACGGGCAAGACCTGGGCCTATCTGGTGCCGGTGTTCATGCAAGGCGGTAAAGCGCTGGTCTCGACTGGTACGCGCACCTTGCAGGATCAATTGTTCCGTCGTGATATTCCCCATCTGCGTAAAGCGCTGGCGTTGCCGGTGGATGTGGCCTTGCTCAAGGGACGTAGCAACTATGTCTGTCATTACCATCTGGAGCGCTTGGGTCAGGACGACCGGGCTTTGAAGTCCCGTGCGGAAATGGCTTACCTGCGTGCGATTCAGCTGTTTACCGAGCGCAGCCGCAGTGGCGACAAGGGCGAACTGGCTGAAGTCCCCGAAGATGCAGATATTTGGCATCGAGTCACTTCCACCAGGGATAACTGCCTGGGTCAGGACTGCCCTTTTGCGCGTGACTGCTTTGTGATGAAAGCGCGTCGACATGCGCAGGATGCGGATGTGGTGGTAGTGAACCACGCTTTGTTCATGGCGGATCTGGCCTTGCGTGAAGAGGGCGTGACGGACTTGTTGCCCAGTGTGGATCTGGTGGTCTTTGACGAAGCGCATCAATTGCCTGACGTGGCGACCCGTTTCCTGGGTAGCAGCGTGTCCTTGTATCAATTGACCGACTTGTGTCGGCAGATCGAAGCGGCGGGTCTGGCTCAGGCCCGTGAAACTGTAGATTGGAGCCAGGTCTCCCGCAAGCTGGAACAAGCGGCCCGTGATCTGCATCTGCGCACTGCATCGCTGGCCGCCCAAGGTGGCCGTGCCACTTTCCAGGCGCTGCCCGAACCTGAACGGTTTGACGAGGCGCTGGAACAACTGCTGGAAACCTTCGATAAAGTCATCAAGATGCTGGCTATGGTGGCTGAACGCCATCCCGATCTGGCTGCTGCGCATAAAAACGCACTGGAGCTACGTGCACGTCTGTTTCAGTGGAGTCAGCCGGATCGCCAAGGCCGTCACGCTTACTTGCCTGAAAGTGAAAAAGATGAAGACCAGCCCGACGAGTTCGTGCGTTGGGTGGAAAGTGGTCAGCACTATCTGCGTCTGCATAGTGCGCCTTTGTCGGTGGCAAAGATTTTCTCGCGTTACAGAGGCAAGGAGCAGTCCTGGGTGCTGACGTCGGCCACGCTGTCTGTGCATGGTGATTTCAATCACTTCAAGCGACAGCTGGGTTTGTTCGACGCCCGTACCGAATCCTGGGCCTCGCCGTTTGATTACCCTAATCAGGCGCTGTTCTATGTGCCCAATACCTTGCCTTTGCCTAGCCACCCGAATTTCAACCAGGCCTTTGTCGATGCCTTGATGCCGCTGATCAAGGCCGGGCAGGGCGGTGTGTTGGTGCTCTGTACGACCTTGCGCGCGGTAGAGCGTATTGCGGACATGCTGCGGGATCGATTCGACCAGGAAGAGATAGAGCGCAATGTGTTGCGCCAGGGGGAGCGTTCGCGCCAAGTCCTGCTGGACGAGTTCCGTGCGCGGGGTAATGCGGTGCTGGTAGGTAGCGCCAGTTTCTGGGAAGGGATCGATTTACCCGGTGACGCCTTGACCTTGGTAGCCATCGATAAGCTGCCTTTTGCTCCGCCTGATGATCCGGTGCTGGAAGCCCGGATTAAAGAGTGCAAGGATAGAGGTGGTAATGCCTTTATGGAGTATCAGCTGCCAGAAGCCGCGATTGCTCTAAAACAAGGGGCAGGCCGCCTGATTCGTACCGAGCGCGACTGGGGTGTGCTGCTGGTAGGCGACACCCGGATTGTCGAAAAACCCTACGGCAAATTGCTGTGGCGTGGCTTGCCACCTTTTGCCCGTACCCGTGATCCTGCTCGGGCTTTGGCGTTTCTGCGGGAGCAGAAGGCGAAGCGGCAAAGCGAGGACGTTACGGATGTATCGATGGGAGATGGGCTGGAGCAACTTTGACGGCATCACGAAGGGGCTGCTCCCTTGTCCCCAGGTCATGGAACAAAACAATCCTGGGACGTGGCCGACTGGCCAATTCCCAGCGTCAGAAAACGTTTTTTGCTTTCTGAGTACAATCATGGCTATGGCTACCCTTGCTTACCTCACATTGGAACCGGTTAATTACCGGGGCTCAGCCATGCCTCGCGGACATTTCCACTCCGTCACACCGCCCTAAGGGACACTAGCGCTGCAAGAGCGCCCTTCTCTTGCATCCCCCCCATTCTGACTGGTCTGTAGCCGTCTGCCGCTACGGGCTTGCTTTTGTTTGCCTCGCACGTCCTGTCTTTGATTGTTGAGTAGGATGCTGTGAGCGCGTCTAACCCTTCTTCGCTAAGGGCAGTGTTTATGTTTATTGAAAAAATGAGAACGCAGTGGTTCTCCAACGTTCGGGGTGACTTGCTGGCTGGCCTTGTGGTGGCCTTGGCACTTATTCCTGAAGCGATCGCGTTTTCCATTATTGCCGGTGTTGATCCCAAAGTCGGGCTGTATGCCTCTTTCTCTATCGCGACGCTTATCGCCTTTGTGGGTGGGCGACCCGGCATGATTTCGGCAGCGACCGGGGCGATGGCCTTAGTGATGGTGACGCTGGTTAAGGAGTATGGGCTCGACTATCTGTTGGCGGCGACCATTCTTGCTGGGGGACTGCAAATGTTGGCCGGCTTTTTACGCCTTGGGCAACTTATGCAGTTTGTCTCCCGGTCGGTTATCACTGGCTTTGTCAATGCCTTGGCAATCTTGATTTTTATGGCCCAATTGCCTGAGTTAACGAATGTCACTTGGCCTGTCTATGCCATGACGGCAGCAGGGCTAGTCATCATTTATGGACTGCCTTATATCACCAGGGCGGTGCCTTCGCCTTTGGTGGCCATTGTCGTCTTAAGCATGGTCTATATGGTTTTTGAACTGGATATCCGTACCGTCGGTGATATGGGAGCCTTGCCTGACAGCCTGCCCAGCTTCTTGATCCCGCAGGTTCCCTGGACGTGGGAGACAGTGCAAATTATTTTTCCTTACTCTGCCACCTTATGTGTCGTGGGCCTGTTGGAGTCCTTGATGACGGCCACTATCGTGGACGATATGACCGACACCACGAGTAACAAAGACAGAGAGTGTGTTGGTCAAGGTATGGCCAATATCGCCACGGGTTTTGTGGGCGGGATGGCAGGTTGCGCCATGATTGGTCAGTCAGTGATCAATGTGAAATCAGGTGGCCGGGGCCGACTGTCGACCTTAACGGCGGGTGTTGTGCTGTTAATACTGGTTGTCTTCCTGGGAGAATGGGTGAAGCAGATACCTATGGCTGCCCTGGTCGCTGTGATGGTGATGGTTTCTATCAGCACATTTAATTGGCGTTCGATCAAAGACCTGGTGATTCACCCCAAAACATCCAGCGTTGTCATGCTGACAACGGTGGTGGTCACGGTGGCTACACACGATTTGGCCAAGGGTGTGCTGACAGGTGTTTTGTTCTCCGGGGTGTTCTTCGCACACAAGGTGCGGCGTATTTTGCATGTTAGTTCAAGCCTTAGCCAAGATAAGCAGACCCGCACCTACGTCGTTTTCGGGCAAGTGTTTTTTGCCTCTGCGGAGAGCTTTGTTGAGAAATTCGACTACCAGGAGCGAGTGGCTCGTATCTGCATTGATGTGAGCCAGACGCGATTTTGGGACTTAAGCTCGGTTGCGGCGCTGGATCGGGTTGTGCTGAAGCTGCGACGGGGTGGTGCTTATGTTGACGTACTGGGCCTGGACGCCAGTAGCACGATGATGGTGGAACAGTTTGCTCGTTACCCCAACAGTGACGGCACGAATCCTGTGAGCCCTCATTAAGTAGAAGGGCCGGGGCTGGATGCTCCGGCTTTTCCTTTCATGGATGGGCAGATGTTCGCTGTTGGTTGAGACGACTTAAGCCCACGATTTCAGTCTCCTAGCAGCCTTAGTTTCTTAAAAATAATAATTCAAGTTTAAACCAAAACCTTAGCCGAACGCAGGGTAATCCCCATCCTTCAAGTCATTGACGCTCTAAATCAAGCTCATTACCATCACAACATACAACTATGTATGTTCTAAAACCACTTGTGTTTGGTGATCCTAATGACGACAGAAAAGACGGTGCCGCGGGTGATGCGTTTTGGTGATTTGGCGTTCCAGCCCCGAGAAGAAAAGCCGGAGATGGCACAGCTGGCGGAGATTGTGGGCGAGCAGGATGGTACGCCGCTCAGTGCCGGTTATGCCCGTCTGAGCAATGCGCGGATTGAATGGACCGTGTTGTATGACGAGGTGGTCACGGTGATGGAGGGCAGTATCAAGATCCATACCCCGCAAGGTGTGTTGCAGGCAGGACCGCTGGACTGCATTTGGCTGCCTGCTGGTACTCCTTTGATTTATGAAGCTGAGTCCGCCCTGATCCATTACTGTCTGCATCCCAGCAACTGGGCCAGCGCACGGACGGCGGCATGAGCATCAGGAAAATCACGCGGCTGCCCGAGAACGATAAGACCAACGGGTGGAGTCAGCTGTTAAGCCCCCGCACTCCCAAGCCTGCGCTGACTAAAGACATACAGGCTGATTGGGTCATTGTCGGTGGTGGCTTGGCTGGTTTGGCTGCTGCCCGTCGTCTGGCAGAAAACCGCCCCGGAGACAGCATCGTGGTGCTGGAGGCTGATCAGGTGGGCGAGGGGGCTCAAGGCCGGAACTCTGGCTTTGCAATTGATAGCCCCCACAATGTCGGCAGTTCTATGGGAGAGTTGGATGCTGCCCGTTCGCATGTGCGCTTGGCGCGTACCGCCATTGCCTATTTGAAAACACAGGTGGAACGTTACGGCATTGAGTGTGACTGGAGCCCCATCGGGAAATTCCATGCAGCCGTCTCCGAGGAGGGCGTGCGTACGACTTTGAAGCCCACGCTTCAGGTGTTGGAGTCTTTGAAGGAGCCCCATGAGTGGCTGGATGGCAAGTCTCTGCACGACAAGTTAGGTTTCAGCCATTTCCGTTCGGGCATTTACACCCCTGGAACAGTGTTGCTGAACCCGGCTGGCTTGTCTCGTGGTCTGGCCGACAATATGCCCGTCAATGTCACTGTTTACGAAAAAACGCCGGTGCTGTCTTTACAGCAGGACGATGGTGTCACGCTGGAAACTCCCGGGGGCAAGATACGTGCGGGCAAGATGATCCTGGCCGTGAATGTCTTTGCGGAGCAGTTTGGTTTTTTCAGTGGCAAGTTGATACCAATGGCAGCCCATGCCAGCTTGACCCGCTGTCTGACAGAAGGCGAGCAGCGCGAGTTGGGTGGTTTGTCCAGTTGGGGTTTGACGCCTGCTAATGCCTTTGTGGGCATCACCATGCGGCGCACCAATGATCAGCGTATTCTGATCCGTCAGCACATGACTTACACGCCCAATCTGCGCAGCGATGATGAAAGCCGTCGTCGTGTCCGACTCGAGCACAAAACCTTGTTTGACGAACGTTTCCCGAATTTGAAAAACGTGGAAATGGAGCACACCTGGACCGGCTTTATCTGCCTGTCTCGTAATGGCTCGCCGGGTTTTGGGCAGGTCGCTCCGAATATTTATTCAGCCGTGTGCCAGAACGGAGTGGGCCTGACCAAAGGCACGATCTCCGGCATGTTGGTGGCCGACCTGGCTTGCGGTGTGGACAATCCTTTGATTGCAGAAATGCAGGCTTTGGGGCAACCCGATGCTTTGCCACCGCGCCCGTTTCTGGATGTTGGTGTCCGGGCCCGTTTGGGGTGGGAGTTGTGGCGGCACAGGGCGGAAGCTTAGTCCACAAAACGTGTACAAGAAATTTAAAAGAAATACCCAGGAGGAGTTATGAAACTTTTGAGCAAGACTTTGCTGACGATGATGTTCAGCCTGACTGCGGCCACGGTGACCGCCAAAACTATGCGTATTGCCACAGACTCGGGGGCGCAGGGCTCGCCCAGTGGTGACGCTATCGAGAAATGGGCTGCTCTGATTAAAGAGGGTACGCAAGGCGCCTTGTCGCCACGGGTTTTTTATCAAAACCAGCTGGGCGGTCAGGAAGAAGTGTTTGACCAGCACGTGGCCGGTGATGTGCAACTGATGCTGAATTGGCCCATGACGTCCTACGACAAGCGTATAGCGGTGATCTACACGCCCTATATGTTCACCACCTGGGAACAAGCCCTGGCGGCCTACCAACCCGGTGGTTGGCTGAACGAAACGCTGGACGGTGTGTACAAGGAAAATGGCCTGAAGTTTTTTGGGGCTTGGCCAGAAGGCTTTAATGGAGTGGCGACCAAAGGTAAATACGCCATGACGGTTGAGGATGCCAAAAACATCAAGGTTCGTGTCCCGCCGATCTCCGTGATGCAGCAGTCGGTACAGGCTATGGGCTATCAAACCGCGACCATTGATTGGGGCGAAGTCTTTACCTCCATTCAAACCGGCGTGGTCGATGGTGATGCGGCTAACGTCGTTTATTACGACTACGAGTACTTCCGCGATACGTTGGATTACTACGTGCGCAGCAAACAGCAGTTCATTACTGGTGTGCTTTCCATGAACTTGGAAGCCTGGGAGGCCTTGAAGCCCGAACAGCAGGAAGTGGTCCAGGCCTCGGCCATCAGCATCATGCAAGAGCAGTTTGCCAAGGCCCAAGTGGCGGATGACGCTATTGTCGAGAAGTGGAAAGCACTGGGCAAACACTACATCGAACTCGACAAGGACCAACTGGCTGCGTTGGGCACGCATGTTCGCGGCAAGGTCTGGCCGTCGATGCGCTCTGAGGTCGGTGACAGCATCATGGCCTATATCGAGAAAAACGCCTCGGCTCTCCAGTGAACACCTTGGATCAAGGGAGTATGAATGTGAGTGAGGACATCCCTATGAGACGCGGGCCTGCCTTGATCGCGCTGGAATGCCTGGCCATTGTGTCCAGCATTGTGGTGGCGGCGGGTCTGGCCTATGTAGTGGCGGCCCGCTATTACCTGCATTGGCCTGCGACTGGCGTGCATACCATCGTCATGGTGGCTGCGATTTGGCTGTATATGACGGGGGCCTTGATTGCCAGCCAGTCACGCCAGCACTTGGTAGTGGATTATCTGGCACATCGTTTGCAGACACCGCGTGCCCGTGCCATTCACCGTTTTTGTGTCTCGATGTTGGTACTGGTGATTGTGGTGGCCTTCGCCTACTGGACCTTGCGTATGTTCATGTGGGGCTCCCGTTTCTCGACCACCATGCCTGCACTGGGGATTCCCGTGTGGGTCCCTCAGGCGGCCATTGGC
>SMEP01000059.1_pt1 | contig 26507 bp, 28 predicted proteins | sample 2456231 | NCBI WGS metagenome assembly SMEP01 (sample SAMN10132595, study PRJNA489261) | soil metagenome | isolation source: day1 control-silty clay loam soil ammended with raw manure from dairy cow... | place: USA | collected 2015-05-15
TGCTGATTCGTCACCAGCAAGCTAGGTCGGCTATATTACACTGAATTTCTAAAGTGTCAATCCGTAATTCAAATTAATTTAAACTTATCCAACAAAACCTAATCTAAAAACTTCGTGCTAAGTTACTGTTTTATCAGAAGTTTTAATCTTCATCACTGCCGATGGATGTGCATTCTACAGGATTTCACACCCAACACAACCCCTATTTCTAAATAATTCAGCAAAAAACCAACGACTGTTTATTTATTCTACAAAAAATGCAGGTTTTTCTATTTTTTGAGCATTAAAGGTACAGAATTTGATAAATGAGTTAAAAGTTTGTCGGTTTTATCTTGTTCTTGAAAGCGTAAAGGACGGCAATCAATGTATTCACAGTAGCCACCTTCCCCATTTTCGTTCTCTTCATTTATTTTGACCTGATAACTAAAACTTCCAACATAGCCCGCGGCCAAACCAAATTTGAAATCACCGCGACTTTGCCCTTGTACCCAAATACAGGTGCCATCTTTAGCTTCGTAACACCATTCAAATTCACGTGGCAAATACATATTTTGCCCATTCGGCGTGGTGACGCGCGGATAGACACGATGAACTTTAAAATACACTTTTTGGTCAAACATCTGAGTCTGCATCTTGTTTAAATCACGCAAATACATCCGAGACTGAACAATACTATTCACTCCATCCCGAATTTGCGCCAACAGTAGCTGCCGGTTTTCACTCAGGTTAATAATTTGATAAGTCAGGAAGGCCAAAGGCAGATAAGGGAAATTGAAACTTCGTGCATATTCAAAACTTCCGAGGCTATCAATATTATATGTCTGTTGTTTATATTTTAATGTGCCCTGGCAATAGCACAGCAAAGACCAGTGCTCGGCAAGTGAAAACCGCACCTGGCTAAAGTGGGAAATGAGCTGAGTGGTATGAATGCTTAAATCGAAACTGAGTTCCGAGTCAAAACGCTGCAAACGAAAATGAGGAAAGGCCCCACTCAGTTGCTCCCGATCTAAAAACTGAAATAAGCCAGCATCAAAGTTACAGTCCTGCTGTACTGAATAACGATGCAGTTGGCCGACCATATGCGAACTCGTGCTGCAAATCACCGTAGCGGTATCCAGTGCGTTGGTTTGAATTGCACTGGGATTGGCCAGCATCGGTGCATTCGGCTGCCCGATAATGCTGAGAAAATTTAGATAGTGCAGCGGCGCCGGAAGTCCAGGAATCATCAAACCTTGATGAATAATCTTATATTTTGAGTTGGGGCCATGATAGGCAGGATAATGCGAAACAGTTGGAGTCTGATTCAGCTGTTTCGAACGATCTAAAAAATCTTGAAGAAACCGCATCTCAGACTCCTTATATTTTTATAATCTACTCGATCTTTTTGCCATAAAGGTGGTCACAAAACCAGATAAGGCATAGAGAATAGAAATTACCAGAATGCCGACAGGAATATTATAAGTCATCGCAGCAAAGACAAATACGGCAATTGGTAATACAAAAAACGGAACGCGTTTACGCTCTACGGTCTTGAATGAATAATATTTGATATTAGAAATCATCAACAAGCCCACCGCAATAATGACAACAGCATTAATGATCTGAATGGATGCTTCACGAATATCAAAAATTTCAGGAAAATCTAAACCGACCCAGACCAGCGAAACAATCATGAGAGCTGCCAATGGACTGGCCACACCAATAAAATAACGCTTGTCTACCACGCCAATCTGTACGTTAAAGCGGGCCAGACGAAAAGCAGCACAGGCGGTATAGACAAAACAGGCGGCCAAACCAATCCGGCCTAAATCACTCAAACCCCAGCTATACATCAAGATCGCGGGAGCAACACCAAAAGCCAGCATATCGGAAAGCGAATCAAACTGTTCACCAAACGGACTTTGCGCACCAATCGCACGCGCCACACGCCCATCCAAACCATCCAGCAAAGCCGCAATAAAAATTGCATAGATCTAATGGAGTAAAAACCCGCTAACAACGCAGCGGTTGTAATCAGGTTCGGCCATAGATAGATGCCTCGACGCTTAACTTTCTGCCCTTCCTGGGTATGTTCCTCTTCTTCCACCTCAAAGGTGATGCCATCAAAAGGCAAGTCTTTTGAAGAGTCGCGTTCCGGTTTGCTTATATTTGTCATTCTTGTCGATCCTAGCTATGACCTGTGCTTTGAAAAAATTATTCGCCGACTAACCAGCGAACTGCAGCGTGACCACCATTTTCACTCATACGAAGATGTGGGAATAACCATTGTAGTGCTTCATCTGCATCTTCAGAGAATTTCCAAGGCGGATTAATCACCAGCAAACCACAACCATTCAAGCCGACTGGGGTGTCATCCGGCCATACACAGACTTCACACACCAGTTGACGGCGGATGCCGGTCTTGAACATTTTTTTCTCGAAGCGTTCAATCATGGCACGGTCTTTAATTGGATACCAAACAGCAAATACACCTGTCGGCCATTTCTTATAAGCGGCAACCAGTAATTCTACCAATTGTGGAAAATCTTTACGCTCAAGCTCATAAGGTGGATCGATCATCACCAGACCACGTTTTTCTTTCGGCGGAATCACCCCCAAAAGACCTTCATAAGCATCACGCTCATGCAAACCGGCACGCTTGTCAAAAATATTATGACGAAGTTGCTGAAACACATCACGCTGCATTTCAAAAATAGTCGCTTTATCAATCTCGCGCATACCTTCAAGGGCAAACCAAGGTGAACCGGGATAAGCACCCTTACCAAAGTTTTCACGCATTTTCTCAACAACTTTCAAATATTGTTGTACGCCTTCAGGTGCATTACGCTTGATCGAGTCATCCAGTTTAACAAGACGATGAATACCGTTTAAGAACTCACCTGATTTTTGCGCTTCAGCAGTCGATAAATCATATTTACCCGCACCACCATGTGTATCTACATAGCGATAAGGTTTGTCTTTTGCATTCAGTCGAGTCAACAACTGAAGCAATAAAACGTGCTTCATGACATCGGCAAAGTTGCCTGCGTGGTAAGAGTGACGGTAATTCATGTTTCATTAATTCCTAATATCAACAGCTATTTTAACATGAAAAATAGTTTCGTTCAGGCACGATTCTTACACTAAAATAGCGAACCTGTTTTGCCACACTATCGAGAATTGAAAAAAATGGAAGCTGTTATCATCCCAGGGGATTGGAATGTTGATCAAATCTTAGATGATTTAGATCAACATGGCTTTAGTATTGTTGACGATGCTTATTCTAGTGAATATCAACATGCGGTAAGTCAGGAATGCTTAAGCCACTTAAACGAATTTCGTAATGCAGCCATTCAAAATGGCGTCGTCAGCAACATCCGTAGTGATCATATTCTTTGGTTACGACCTGAATTTCAAATTTCCCACCTACACACCCAAACCCTGCAACAGTTTTCTCAAGCTTTAAACCGTGCGTTTTATTTAGGCATTAAAGAAATCGAAGCACATTTTGCCTGCTATCACGCTGGCGAGTTTTATGCGCTGCATCGTGACAATCCTCAAGCTAAAAATGGCCGAATGATTTCCAGTGTGTATTATCTGCATGAACAATGGCAGGCAGATTGGGGGGGTGAATTGCGTCTGCAAGATAAAAATGGCCAGTGGCATATTATTCAGCCACAGCCGAACCGGATTGTACTGTTCCAGAGTGATTTGTTACATGAAGTTTTAATTTCCAAACAGCAACGTCTATCCATTACGGCCTGGTTAAGAAGCGATACAGCCTTAATCTAATGCTCGCTCATGCTTTAAATTTATTTTTTTAACCTCATATAGGCATTATTGAGAAATGAGGATTGCGTTGATGCGATTAACAACCAAGCAGATTATTGAGCGACTGGGTGAAACTGACCAATTGTACTTAAAAGGCAATACGCCAGAATTAACGCTTGAACGTGCTGATCTTCGTTTACAGCTGGTGACTTTAAGTGAGCTGCGTCAGGAACAGCGACATTTCCTGCAAGAAGCGATTGTCTTACTTGAACAAGGCCGGGTGGAATTTGAAGAAATGCCGCTGCGCATGTATATCAATTTATCCTTGCATCTGGCCAAGGCTTATATGATGTTTTTTGAACTGACCAAAGAGCAGCATTTTGCCCTGATTACCCAGCAAATTCTTAAGCCGATGGCCAGTTATGAACATGGCGATATTTATTTCTTTCTGGCTTATGCCAGTGCCAGTAAAAATGAGCCGGCCCTGACACGTCACTGGTTAGGTAAATACACCAAAACGGCTGAATGTGAACTGGAGTTGTTGCAGCAGCATCATGCCTTTAGTGATTATCGTCAGCAGGAATGGTTTATCAAAATATTAAAAAGTAAAATGCATTAAGCTTAACAGCGTCAAAGAAAACGCCTCATTTGAGGCGTTTTCTTTTGAGCATCACTTTCATTTTTTAAGTAATACCAAGATATAACACAGTTAAGCAGGCTGACGTCTGTAGGCATCCATGTGTAATTGCTGGTTCAGCTCATCCACCCAGATTGCCCAATCATCATCCTGTACCAGATGACTAATCAATAATGAACGCTGGGATTTATTCCAGAATGGTGCCTCGTGCAAGGACAAGCCTGCTGGAAGTTGATGAGTCCGGATATACAACTCAATGGCAGCAGCGCTATTGGCCAGACCGAGTTGAGAAAATAACATTTCTAAGGATGGTTGGTTCTTCATGAGCATGTCGCCCTCCTTATATCAGATAAATTGTAATTATTTATAGATCTAACTTATAAGATAAGACAAAAAAAACCTAGTCATTTGACTAGGTTTGTTGTTTCTTTTTGTAGACTATAATTTAAACACCTTGCTTGTCACTTTCGACATGTAACAGCTGGTTCAGTTTATCAATAATCACAATCCATTCATCATCTTGATGCCAGTGCTCGCGTAAGAATGCACTTTGGCCCTCACTCCAGAATTCGGCATCCGGTAAAGCGACTTCAGATGGCAACTGATGGGTATGGGTGAATTCATTAATTGCGGCTTCATCAGCAGGCAAACCCAATTGTTCAAATAATAATTCTAAAGTTGGCTGTTGTTCGAACATGATCCACTTGCTCCTGTTATATGCTCTAAACTAAAAATAAGACCTTTACCATCCCTAAAATAAGAACTGGCATAAATCCTTAAATACTCATTTATAAATCACATGACCCAGAACCTTGGGCTTCGCTATGTAATTGTTCATTCAGGACATCAACTAAAATTGCCCATTCATCATCTTTTTTCCACTGACCAATCAGGAAATCATGCTGGGATTTCGACCAGAACGGCGCCTTGTGCAAAGGCACGTCCATGCCAATTTGATGGGTCTTAATAAACTCATCAATCGCCTCGGGACTCGAGTCCAATCCAAGTTGCTGAAAAAACATTTCTAACGTTGGGTGTTGATCAAACATCTTCTTCACCTCGCCTTTTATTGGATTATTTATGTTTTTTAGCTTAGTCCAAGCCTAAGCAAGATTCAGTTGCTGCTGCATCACAGCATGTTATTTTTTGTTCATCAAAAAAATAGAGAGATAAAAAAAGCACCCCGAATGGAGTGCTCTTTCAACTTAATCTAAACGATCAAATTATTTAAGCATGTCAGCAATCGCTGCGCGCTCTTCTTCAAGTTCGTTCAATGTAACATTGATACGCTCACGGCTGAACTCGTCGATTTCTAGACCTTGAACGATTTTGTATTCACCGTTCTCAGTCGTTACAGGGAAACCGAACATAACGCCTTCAGGAATACCGTAAGAACCGTCAGAAGGAATACCCATGGTTACCCATTCGCCATTTGTGCCAAGAGCCCAATCGCGCATATGATCGATTGCAGCGTTTGCAGCAGAAGCAGCAGAAGACAAACCACGCGCTTCAATGATGGCAGCGCCACGCTTACCAACAGTCGGAAGGAATGTGTTTGCATTCCAATCTTGGTCGTTAATCATGTCTTTAACGCTTTCGCCATTAATTGTAGCGAAACGGTAGTCAGCATACATTGTTGGAGAGTGGTTGCCCCAAACTGTAAGATTTTTGATGTCTTTAACCGCTTTACCGGTTTTAGCAGCAATTTGAGATGCAGCACGGTTGTGGTCAAGACGTAACATTGCAGTGAAGTTTTTCGCTGGAAGATCTGGAGCAGATTTCATCGCGATGTAAGCATTCGTGTTCGCAGGGTTACCTACAACAAGAACTTTAACGTCACGGCTCGCAACTTCGTTAAGTGCCTGGCCTTGACCGATAAAGATTTCGCCGTTCACTTTAAGCAGATCAGCACGTTCCATACCTGGACCACGTGGACGTGAACCAACTAATAGCGCGTAGTCAGCATCTTTGAATGCAACTTTAGGATCATCAGTACCGATCATGTCTTCTAGTAGCGGGAATGCACAATCTTGAAGCTCCATCATTACGCCTTTTAGCGCTTGCTGAGCTTTCTCAAAAGGAACTTCGAGCAATTGCAAAATCACTGGTTGATCTTTACCTAGCATTTCGCCGCTTGCGATACGGAATAATAGGCTGTAACCAATTTGACCTGCAGCGCCAGTAACGGCAACACGAACTGCTTGCTTCATCTAATTATCTCCAATTGAGGATATTCAACGCGATTAAATAGTTAGTATTTAATCTAATAATCGTAAACGCGAAAGATTGTACTCCAATCCTTTGCCGGATGCATATAAAAGAGGACGGATTTCATCTAAAGTCTGATAGGAAATATAAATTAAACCGGCAAAAAAGCTCAGTATGTTCCTTTTATTGTGACAGTTTTTGGGCATGTATTAATAATGTTGGCAGGACAGGATTTATAATTGCCATTTTTGTGATAACAGACTTTGATCGAGGTCAACACGCTGCTAGCTTGAGTAAGCTGGCAATTAAATCTCAAAGCATTGGCGGGTAATTGCGGATTAATTCTCACAAATTTCACACGCAGCGCATCGACTGATATGGTGATATTTTCCTGTTCAGTCAGCTCTGCCGGCACTTTAAGCCGGTCTGCATAATTGATAATCGTCCGGAAATATTGGCTGGCATTCATCGGAACGCAACCGCCGATGTTGCGCCACAAAATGGTCCGGGTATTTTCATCCGGCATGATTCTGGCCACCACCTTGGACTGAAGCGGTGAAAGTTTCGCAGAGCTATTGGTGGTACAGTTTTCTGACGTAGCCTGAGGATATAAGCCGGAAATATTCAAGGAATAGCCTTCCAGACATTTTCGTTTCTTTGCATATTCAGGGTACAGGCTACACAAAGCCGGCACCATTTCTACATCCATAACATAGTCTGTCGGCATGGCGAATGCTGCCGGACTGCTGCCCAAAAATACAAGCGCTGCCCATTTCCCCCAAACTCGACGATCCTTCATTATTTTCATGAATAAATCACCATCCCCAATAATTTTAATTTTATTGTGTATTACGTAATGGTATCAGTTGCATACGCTTACCCACGGACTGTGCACCCTGTCCTAACAAGAGACCGTAATGTGTGGCATTGGTCATGACATGTTTCACATAATCCCGAGTTTCAAGTAAAGGAATACTTTCAGTATATTGATCTGCTGCCATGCCCTGAAATTCCGGCTGCCAACGGCGGGCACGGTTTGGTCCGGCATTATAGCCTGCGGTTGCCAAGACTGGGCTGTTGCTGAGCTGACGCTGAATGGTCGATAAATAAAAGGTGCCATAACGGATATTGGTATTCATATCGGTCAAAGCTGCCGGATTATAAGCCTCACCCATTTGACGCGCCACCAGCTTGGCAGTATCTGGCATGATTTGCATCAGGCCACCGGCACCCACATGTGAACGTGCCACGGTATTGAAACGGCTTTCCTGACGCATCAAGCCATAAGCCCAAGCCGGATCGATCCCGGCATTGCGGCTATGACTGACCACGTAATTCTGGTGCGGCATTGGATAACGATAATTGTAGTTATGTTTGTTCACGGTGCGGTCAGCTGCATAAATGGCCCGATCATGCCAGCCCATGTCCATGGCACGCTTTGCTGCGGCCAGCAACAGCTCATCATCTTTCTTCAGATAGGCCTGACGCACTGCCCAGTTCCATTCACGGTTAATGTAGTTATTCGGTGCACTGATATTACGTAGCGTGAACGCACGACGGAAATGAATATCCTGATTCAAACGTTGCATGGCCTGATTCGATGGCTGAATTGGATTGGGTGTGCTCGCAGTCAGCTGTCCCAACTTGTCGCGTGCCAGAAGATTGTGATAATCATCCCCGGCGGCCAATGTACGATAAATACTCTCTGCAGTTTTCTTTGAACTACGATCTGCACGCTGCTCACTGGCACGGGCCAGCCAATATTGCCAGCGATCTTCCTGTTTCTGATTGACGCTCATGGCATCAATCGCACGGATTAGGCTTTCCCACGCACTAAAACGGATGGCCTGACGCGCATAAATCTCAGCTTCTTCCGGACTAAATGGCAGACCATAACTGGCATCAAAGGCATTTAACACTTCCCGGTTAAAGTTGTTCTTCATGACTGTGGTTCCACCGACATACCCCACAGCTCGGTATAAGGCACGTTGTACTTGTACCGGTGTGCCTTCAGCAGTCCGTTTCACAATGGATAACGCCGAGTCCAGATCACTATCTGCCAGACGTCCCAGTGCATAAATCAGATAAGCATGTTCTGCCGCACTGTTTTTCGGTGCAGACCATAAATAATTGGTTGGATTGGCCTGAATCGAATTGAGTTGTGCTAAAGACAGATTCAGACCGATTCCTTGCGCAGTGGCAATAGCCTGACCTGACTGACCGGCACGCAATTGTACCCAAAGTCGCTGTTGGCGGTCTTCTGCCGTCATTAAAGGGCTAGAAAGCATCATTCGACCAAGTCCAGTACAAGAATCCGGTTGGCTATTGGTGGTTAGCCAGACCTCTTTAAACTCGGCATAAACCAGCTCATCACCGGCTTTGGCACGAACTTGTGCTACGGCACAGGCTTCAGCTGGATCAGCATTGGTCACATAAGGCAATACCGGTTGAGCCGTGGTGAAATCTGCCATTTTGACTTTTTCTTCGACATAGTCCGCTGCCAGCTTTTCAGCCATCGCAGATTGCGGGTAGCGCTGAGCAAAACTGACAATTTGGCTGGCAGGTTGCAAGGCAAGATTCTGGTTTAAAATCCAGTATTCCGGATAATAGCCTAAAGCATCATTCTGCATGGACAGGCGATATTGTTGTAATAATTCAGTATTACCTGCATTGGCCGCACGTAAGGCATCGTTAAATTGCTCTTCAGCTGCATATGTACTTGCTGAACAGATACACGCCACACTTAACGTAATTAATTTATAATATTTATACATATTTTCAGTGTGTTTCAACATCCCTTTGCCTTCTCTCATCGATTCTGTGCCTAGCCTATGTTGCTTATCATAAGAGCTTTGTTGAAATATTATAAGCAACTGTATTGTTCAGTTATGTAACCTTATGATTAAGCAATATTAATCTACAGACAATTTTTACCCATAAATCAATATTTTTCCACGTTTAATTTAAGCTATAAGTTTAAGCGACTTTCCTGCTAAAATATGCGCCTTCCCATATTTCAGTCCGTGAATTGAATTGTTATTCACCTGTTTGATGCGTCAATCAGGCTGTTCGTTCACTCTTTCAACGTATTACCTTGTAGGAGCCTACATGACGGTTCAAACCTTCATTCCGAATGGTGCCCCAGCTGCCTCAGAAAACACTGTTACCCAGCCAGCGCACACCCCTGTCCATGAGATTGCAGTAAAAAAACTGTATATCGAAACGCAAGGGTGTCAGATGAATGAGTACGACAGTCACCGTATGGCAGACCTGTTAGGCGATTCTCATGGCTATGTGCTGACCAACGATCCTAAAGATGCCGATATTCTGCTGATGAATACCTGCTCGATCCGTGAAAAAGCCCAAGAAAAAGTGTTTTCCGAGCTGGGTCGCTGGCGCAAACTGAAAGACAAGAATCCGGATCTGATTATCGGGGTTGGCGGCTGTGTGGCGTCTCAGGAAGGCGACAACATCCAGAAACGTGCCAATTATGTCGACATGATTTTTGGCCCGCAAACCCTGCACCGCTTGCCACAAATGCTGGATCAGCATTTTGACCAGATCGAAAAACCGAAAAAAGAAAAAATCAAACTGGTAGATATCTCCTTCCCGGATATCGAAAAATTCGACTTTCTGCCTGAACCGCGTGTTGAGGGCTATAAAGCCTTTGTTTCGATCATGGAAGGCTGTTCAAAATATTGTTCGTTCTGCGTGGTGCCTTATACCCGTGGTGAAGAAGTGTCTCGCCCACTGGATGATGTATTGGCTGAAATTGCGGGTCTGGCAGAAAAAGGCGTGCGTGAAATTTCCCTGCTGGGTCAAAACGTCAATGGCTATCGTGGTGAAACCTTTGAAGGCAATATCTGTACTTTTGCCGATCTGTTGCGTTTAGTCGCGGATATTCCGGGCATTGGCCGGATTCGTTATACCACTTCGCATCCACTCGAATTTAATGATGACCTGATCCAGTGTTATCGCGACCTGCCACAAATGGTTTCGCATCTGCATTTGCCGGTACAAAGTGGCTCGAATGATGTGCTTCAGGCCATGAAACGTAACCATACCATCGATGTCTATATCGAGAAAATTAAAAAGTTACGCTCAGTTCGTCCCGATATGCATTTATCTTCAGACTTTATCATTGGCTTCCCGGGTGAAACTGATGAGAACTTTGCAGAGACCTATCAATTTATTAAAGATCTGGATTTCGATCATTCTTATAGTTTTATCTATTCAAAACGTCCGGGTACGCCTGCGGCAGAACTGGAAGATACCATTCCGGAAGATGTCAAAAAAGAACGTCTGGCCAAAGTTCAGCAATGGATTAAACGCTCGAGTATTGACAAAACGGATGCCATGCTCGGTAGCATCCAGCGGGTACTGATCGAGAAAGTCTCTGATAAAGATCCGAATATTCTGGTGGGTACGGCGGACAACACCCGTTATGTCAACTTTATTGGTGATCCTGCCTGGGTAGGTCGCTTTGCCGAGATCGAAGTGACCGAAATTAAAACTTTGAATTTAGTTTATGGTGAACTCTTGAATCTTGAGCCTGACGTGGCGTAATGTAGAGCATATAACGTACACTTCATAAGGAATACTCTTTGACTGCAGCGATTCGACGTACAGTAGCTTTTCCTGGGATTTCAATGGACCGTATCCAAGCGATGTTAGGTGCTTATAACGGTCATTTGAAGCAAATTGAACAACGTTTAGATGTCAAAATCTCCCATCGCGGAGAGAGTTTTATTGTGGATGGTGGAATCGATGCCGTTGAAAGAGCCGAAATGCTCTTGCAACGTCTACACGAAGAATCTGAACAGAGCCAGCAGATCAGCGCAGATACCCTGCACCTAATGATTCAGGGCAGTCAGACTGACCGTGAACTCCAGCAAGATCTAGAAGACCAAGAACATACCGGCCTGGACAATGTCTGGTTACAAACCCGTAAAGGCCGGATCAATCCGCGTGGTGCCAACCAGAAACGTTATGTACAGCGTATTCTGCAAAGTGATATTTCTTTTGGTATAGGTCCTGCCGGAACCGGTAAAACCTATCTGGCTGTCGCTGCTGCTGTGGACATGCTGGAACGCAATGAAATCCAGCGCATTCTACTGGTGCGTCCTGCGGTCGAAGCCGGTGAAAAACTGGGTTTCTTGCCAGGGGATTTAAGCCAGAAAATCGATCCTTATTTGCGTCCATTGTATGATGCTTTGTATGAAATGCTCGGCTTTGAAAAAGTGGCCAAGCTGATTGAACGTCAAGTGATTGAGGTGGCGCCACTCGCTTATATGCGTGGCCGTACCTTGAATCATTCTTTCGTCATTCTGGATGAGGCACAGAACACCACCCCAGAACAGATGAAAATGTTCCTGACCCGTTTAGGTTTTGGTTCACGAGCGGTCATTACTGGTGACGTGACGCAGGTGGATTTACCGCGCGGCCAACAGTCTGGTCTTTCACATGCCCTGCGTGTGATTGATAAAATCCCTGAAATTCATATCACCCGTTTTCATTCGCGTGATGTGGTTCGTCATCAACTGGTACAGAAAATTGTTGAAGCCTATGAAGGCTGGGACAGTGATCAGCAGCGTTTAAGTGCAGAAGCACGTGCCGAACGTAAAGCACGTCAGGACGCCTTGATCGCTGAAAATAATGCTGCCGCAGATGCACAGCATTAAGCTTTCAATTTAAGGATTTGTGTTGAAACTTAGTCTTTCCTTACAGCAGGATTTTCAGTCACCTGAACTGGTACTAAAACGTGCCTCTATTAAAAAAGTAGTCGAAACCACTTTAGGTCATATCGGTACGCAAAGTAATTGCGAAATCGGAATTGCCTGTGTCGATCATGATGAAAGTCATAAACTGAATCTGGAATATCGCGGCAAAGACAAATCGACCAATGTCCTGTCTTTTCCGAGCGATCTTCCAGATGAAATGGCGCAATTTCTGGATGCCTTTCCCATTGGCGATCTGGTGATCTGTATTCCTGTGGTACTTGCTGAAGCGCTTGAGCAGCAAAAAGCGCCGTTGACGCATTTCACCCATATGCTGGTGCATGGCACCTTGCATTTAATGGGTTATGATCATGAAACATCAGATGAAGATGCGGAAGAAATGGAAGGCATTGAAATTGAAATTCTGGCCAAGCTGGGTTTTGAAAATCCTTATCTGGAACGAGATTAAGATTTAAAAGAAAATGAAGGAAGCGAGCTGAGGCTCGCTTTTTTAATGCTTTATATTCGCTCTTCCTCTAGGAGATGAGAATCCTCAGAATATATTCTGAGTTCGCAAGGGAGAGGTTCTAATACCTGTTAAAACCCCTCTCTAACTCTCTCCCAAAGGGAGAGAGAACTAGAATGAATTAACGTACTTCAAACTCTGCTTCAGCCGGATCAAAACGCCAGGTTCGGATAATCCGCAATTCAGAAATTTCCTTCATTTTGGCATCAAACGCACCAAATGGCGCCGCTTTACGTACAGAAGATTTCGCAGCCTCATCCAGCATGGCATGTCCTGAACTGTCAATTAATCGGATGGCACGAATCCCTCCATTCTGATTCAGGATCACCATCAGACGAACTTCACCTGCCAGATTCTGCTGCTTGGCAGCTTCCGGATAATACTGATTGCCATAAAACTCTACTTTCTGACGGAACTTTTCCAGATAGGCTGCGGAGACATCCTGCTTGGATTGAATACCATCCACAGTTTTAATTTTTTGCTGACGACTAAAATTTTGCTGACGCTGTAAATATTGCGCTTCCAGACTGGCCACCATGGCTGCTTTGGCCTGAAACTGGCTTTGTAACTGCTCCTGCATTTTTTTACGCTGATTTTCTTCTGCCTGTTTTTGCCAGCTCAAGGTGGTCATCAGCACTTTTTCTTCAAAACTGAGTTCCTGTTTCTGTTGCAGCAGATCCGGACTTTCTTGTTGTTCTTCCCCTGCCTTCTGCTCTAACAAAGGAGATGGCATATCACTCGACATCCGATGCGCTTCTCGAAACTTGCCAGACCCTTGCTGGTCTGTCTGGGCCAGAAAATCAGCGTGTTCAATTTTTTCATCTGTTTGTCGCAAGCTGACTGCAATTTCTTTGGTGCTGGTCTCCCGATCTTGCGGCATACCAAATTCCAGTGTCAATACGATCAAATGCAGAATGCCTGCGGTGAGCACGGCACTGCTAAACACTGGATCTTTCCACCAGGTTCTGACCAGAGGCATTAATATCATTGTTTATCACATTACCCAAACTCAGTCCTGAGTTCAGTTCCCCAAAAAAGTATTTTAAAGATTAAAAACAAACAAATTGGGCATTTCTATTTTAAAAATGCCAAATCCATCAAATCTTCAACGTTACATAACTAAAACTATAAAAATGGTGCTATTTATTTTGCTAAACTTCAAGCTTGAATACTTGTATTTTTCATACAATTCGACAAGATACACTTCGAGTCAAAAATAAAGTTGCTAGGATGCTTCAATATGCAAACGCTAATTTCCAATATTTCCAACCGAATCCGCCAAGTGTATCAGAGGGCGGAAGGATTTATTGAGGATGAGCGTGAATTCCCTTTATCGCAAGTCTTCTTAAATGCAACTTTTCAACGCTTTGTCACCGACAATGTCGATGCACTGAAAGACTTACACGCAGACCTGCATGAAGACTGGCTGCGTCTCTACGCGACACTAGACTATAAAGGCCTGAATATCACTTTGTCGGTAGACTTGAAGCTGGTTCAGATGGAACTGAATAAGACCACCCAGCTGATTGTATTCGAGCAAATCAGTGATACACAGCTTATTGACGCCAAATATCCAAATCTGTTGTATAAGCTTGGGGTGCGTTTTGCCCTGTTCTTCTATCAACGCATCTTGAACAAAGATCCATTGGGCATGATTCTGGAAAAACTTGGCGTTATTAAAGTCATTGATGACTTGCTGTATCTGGACTTGAACCGCTGGTTAGGCAAAAACCGTTCGATTATTGATACTCTAGGAAAAGTTCATGTGAATCATGCAGTGCTTCGCGAAGCTGAACTGGTGGTGATTGGTAATGTGAATCTGGCAGCCCTGTTTAGGAAACTTTCTCAAGACAGAGAGGAAAATTGGGATGAAGACGAAATGGACGATAACCTGGTGACCCCGATCAAACAGAAAGATCCGTCTTGAATACTATTCAATCTCGTTTTTTGAACTTTTGTTGAAAAAAACTACATGAAAGATACATTTTTGCTAGAAATATCCCTTAAATTTCCATATTTTGCCTAAAGAATAAAAGCTACAACAAGTAAGATATTTTGCCCGTTTAACCAATATAGGAAAATGACTAATGGTGAAGACTGTATTTAAGACTTTAGCGATGACCACAGGTCTAAGCGGTGCAATACTGTTGACTGGTATTTCTAGCCAGGCTTTTGCCATGACGCCTTTCCAAGCCAATTATCAATTTAGCTATAATGGCAAGAATATGGGTTCTGCCACCCGTACTCTGAGTAAATCCGGCAATAACTGGACTTACGTCTTTGCTGCAAAAGCCGGTGGTATTGCTTCAGCAACTGAAACCAGCCGTTTCACCTTTAATAACGGCAAGATTGGCTCCAGCAGTTTCAGTCGTAGCAGTAAAATCCTGGTACATAACAACACCATGAGTATTAACTTTAATCCTTCCAGCAAAACCATCAATACCAGAAAAGATGATGAAAAGCGTTCTTTTGCCTGGAGAGCCGATGTTCTGGATGAACTGAATGCGGAATTACAAATTCGTGAAGATCTAAAAAATGGTGGCTTAAAATCGAATTATTATCTTGCTGATGCTAAAGAGGTCGAAGGCCGTAAGTTTGTTCGACAAGGTTCAGAAACGGTCAGTACCAAATATGGTTCTTTTAATACCATCAAGGTGGTGATGAAGCATAGCAAGCCGGGTCGTGAAACCATCTTCTGGCTGGCACCGAAACTTGACTATCTGCCAGTCAAAGTTTCGCATGTAGACAAGAAAACCTCTTATGGTTTGCTATTAACTGACTATAAAGGTGCAAGCAACTAAGATTTTGGCGAATTTCACTTGATTTTTTCCGGGTGCTTTTTACAATACGCTTTTGCTTGAAAAAGCACCTGCTCTTGAGGATTCTCCCGTGCATGCACTAGAACAGAAAATCTTGGCCGAAGGCATCGTTCTCTCTGAAGAAGTTTTGAAAGTGGATTCTTTCTTAAACCACCAGATTGACCCAGTCATGATGCAATTAATTGGTCAAGAATTTGCGCGTCTGTTTAAGGATGCTGGTATCACCAAAATTATTACGATTGAAGCATCAGGTATTGCACCTGCAGTGATGGCAGGTTTAGAACTTGGTGTACCTGTCATCTTTGCACGTAAATACCAGTCTTTGACCCTGAAAGATGATTTATACCGCTCTAAAGTGTTTTCATTTACCAAACAGACTGAAAGCACCATCGCGATTTCAAATAAACACATCAGCTCAACCGACAAGGTTTTAGTGATTGATGACTTCCTGGCGAATGGTCAGGCGGCGCTGGGTCTGGCCGATCTGATTCATCAGGCAAACGCAGAAGTGGTCGGTATTGGTATTGTGATTGAAAAATCATTCCAGCCTGGTCGCGACTTGCTGCTTGAAAAAGGCTACCGTGTGGAGTCACTGGCACGCGTAAAATCTTTGGCAAATGGCACAGTTGAATTTGTTCGCGACTAAGCTCGACAATCAATTTTAAAAGAGCGCTTATGCGCTCTTTTTTATTTTGTCTATCTGATGAAATAAATTAAAAATATTCAAAGCTCGACTCTAGTTCAATCTAATGTGTTATTCATGATTCCTGACTTGATCCTAGATGAATGGCTTACTTTTAAATTCGAAGTGATTAAACCTCTAAAATAGATCGTGTCATAAAATAAATAATTTTTCTATCCGATGAATAAACAACCAGTTATAGCAATTTTATTATAAGATAAAGAGGTCTAACTATCTGCAAATAATTAGACCTCTGTTCACCTTGAACAAGAGTTTATTTAACCGTCACAGTAATACTGCCGCTATTTACAGCACCGATAGCGGTAGTTGTGATGCTATTGTTAATAGCAGTTTGAGTTCCTTCTGCAATCGCATTGACAGAGGCATCAATGGTACCCGCATTATAGGCAATGTTCGCTACACTATAATTGCTTAAAGTTTCATTGATCTGCTCACTATAGTTGGTAGACAGTGATGAACTTACAACTTCCGATAGATCTGAACTATCCGCAACCTCGGATAACTCTTCTAAGGTTTCAGAATTATTCGTTGCACTGGTGACTTGACTGAAATCATAGTCATATGTTTCATCTGATACGTCTGATATCACCTGATTGAAGCTGCCTTGCTCAATCGTGATACTACCTGTGTTCGCTGCACCAATTGCAGTAGTTTCAATTGTCCCTTCAATTGAACTAATCGCATCTGGTACTTCTCTTACTGCTCCTGCAAGTGCTTCTAAATCAACGCTTGCATCAACATCACCTGTATTCACTGCCAGATTCAGCGCAGAACCATTTTCAACCTGCTGAGAAATAGAATCCAGAGTAGCTTGTAAACCGGTATCTACTTCCACATTGGTTTCTTGAGCATATGCCATCCCCGCACTAGACAGAAAGGCGACGGATAATGCGACTGTTTTGATCGTGTTTTTCATCATTGTTCTTCCTACTGTTATTTTGAAGTACCTCTCGCTAAGTACTTCTTCTGACAATGGGAGCGAGCCCATTTTCAAATCTTTTAATCACGTTGAATATTTGACCAGTAATTCTCCACTACCTCTGGATTGGCATCCCATAAACTGGATGACTTCTCCTCAGCTTGTTCTTTGTTGGCTTGTTCTTGAACATCTTTTTTGTCATTTATTTTGCTTGTCGGAGATGGGCGCTTAGTCTTACTAATATATTTAATCAGTTCCTGTTTGCTCATTTCAGGCTCGGCTTCAGGATTCTGAATCACCTCAGATTCTTTCTGCTTAGGCGGCTTGGTATCTTTGCTGGGTGAATTGGTCGACTTGTTTTTTTCATTGGATGAATCTGCCTGACGTGAGGCCGATTCCTGAACAGGGTTGCTGGAATCGGTACTGATTTGTTGCTGATTTTTCTTATATTTATGCAAGGCAACAGAACTGCGAGTGAGATCTAAGCGACCAAATTCAGGTGGAATTTCCGCACGGCAACTTGCAAACACTGCCGGTGGCACGACCTGACTGAGTAATTCAAAAGTGGCCAGGTTCAACATTTGGCGTAAGGCAAAATTAGTCGCCTCTCGTTCTCCCTTGCCAATTTGAATATTTAACAGTGTACGACCCGCGAACCTGCCCGCACTCAGACCATAATCCTGTGCAGCAATCTGCTTTTGCAAGGAAACATTACCCACCACTTTACTGCTGCGGGTATCGGTCAGAGATAAATCCAAACCGACCATAATACGGGTTTGACTGTAATTCGGGCCGACTCCGGCAATTTGCATGTCAAAACCCCCGCCCGGAATAAAATCCAGACTGTTAATACTGCCGGTGACATAATAATCGGAGGCCTGAATTTGCCTTGGATCACGAATCCCCCACTTGGCTTCACTTTCGATAATCCGGGGATCACGTCGGTTCATTAAACTGACGCCCGCCTGAAACAAGGCAGACTGCACCATATCTCCCGCACCCTGGGTCACCATTTTGCCACTTCCGCCATTGGTGACTACGTCTTTACCGGTTTGATCCAGAATCGCGCCAACAGAAAAACTCACATCACTACGCAGTTGCCCTTTGAGGCAGGAGAGCGCCATATCAAAAGGGGTAAAAATATCGGTAATGGGTGGTCCTTGCACCAGACTAACTGCTTTCTTGTTTGAGGGAGCTAAACCTGTACAACCTGTTAGAAACGAGCTAAAAAAAACAGGAATACTCAGAGAAAATATATATTTTCGGGTTAAGGAGAAATTCAGCATAGCGACTCTCCTGATTGAGTACTTAAATTAGGACAGCGCTGAGCGTTTTGATTGGTATTTGAATTGACAGGTGCTTCATTGAGTAATTCACTCGAAATATCGATGTTGTTGTCTGAACCTTCGACATTGATATTGTTGGTGGGTGTATTTACGGTACCTATAGAGGTGGTTGAGGTACTGTAAATAGTGGTTCTACCTAATCCAGAATAATAATCGGACTCCTTGAGCTCGATCAGATTGGCTTGAACTAGATTTTCATTGGAGCGGGCACTTGATGATTTCCAACGCTGCGTCCACTCATCAGATGTGGCATAAGCATTGTTTAAAAAACAAAAACATAATAAACCCAGATTGATGACTAATATTCTCATAATCTTAATATCCTCTGATCTAAGATATTTATTTAATTCTTGGGTTGAGTAAGATTAAATTTATCTGAAAAATATTAAATCACATAAAAAAATGAAAAGTAGAATCCAGCATTATTCACATATTTATTTATATTGATTAAAAAACCCATATATTTGTTTTTATTTATAATAATTATTTTTGTTATATTTTGTGATTTGTAAGAAATCATTATATCGAAAATATATGAATATAATAATCATCTAAAAAACTTGATTAAAATAATATATTTTTTATCTTATCAATAATAAATAAATTATCTAATCACGACCCAAATTATTATTTATTTTAATTTTAAAAATCTGTAAATTTTTATTTTATTAGAACTTCTCATTAATAATAATAAATATCACACTTTATTAAAAATACAATTAATCAATGAAAATGAAAACCACTTATAAAAAAATGCCGATTTTAAGCTGTTTTTTTGATAAAAAATGCCAAATAGCTTTAATGAATCCTTTCTGTTTGCAAGCTTTTGAGAGCAGCCAGCAAACCGTCAGCTGCTTTGAATATAAAGAAATGGCCAATCAGGCCTGTGTATAGATAGAGTACTGAGGAAGAAAAACCTCCAAAATCTTATAGTGTCCTGCATGATCGAAATAATTCAAAAATGACTCACGCAGATAAAAATAAATATATTTACAGCTGAAATACAATGTTTGAGCGTTAATTCAACTAGAATCAGGAAGGTAGGAAATGCTCCTGACCTCAGGATTCAGCATGTATATATGCTGTTGCAGCATATTATGAAGAGCTGCTGATCTAGAGAAAATTGCATCTCCTCCATAAACTTAAAACAAGTGAATACCAATCCTTGATGGAAAAACCTATGCAATGTCCTAAATGTGGTTCCACTGACATCGAACAGCGTGATCACGAACAGAATTTAAAGAAAATTGGTGGCATTCTCATGAGCTCGGCAGGTGCTACTGCGGGTACAGTCGGTGGTGCTGCTTCTGGCGCATCCGTTGGCGCAGCGATTGGTACTGTTGCTGGCCCCTTAGGTGTAATTTTAGGTGGGACAGTGGGTACTTTTGTCGGGGCAATCAGTGTTGGCATTACCGGTGGCGTAATAGGGAATTTCCTCGGCAAAAAAGCCGGGATTTCCGTCGACCGTAATTTATTCTTGGATTATCAATGTTTAAAATGCAAACATAGATTTATTCAAAAAGATCAAAAAGATCAAAAAGATCAAAAAGATCAAAAAGATCAAAAAGATCAAAAAGATCAAAAAGATCAAAAAGAAGATTAATATCATGAAGGAAATGAAGTGAGTGAGTTCTTCATTTCCTTGTGAGTTAATGCTTAAGACTGATTGAGTTTTAAAGCCACTTCAGCCAGTCGTTTGCCCTGTACTTCGCACAAAACTTTTTCATCTGGGCTTAAACCCTGATCATGCCGTGGGCCACTGACATGACTGGCACCGTACGGCGTACCGCCAGTCTTGGTATTGGACAAGGCAGCTGTAGCATTACTGAGCCCCATAATCATCATACCGTGGTGGAATAATGGTGGCAGCATAGTCAACAAGGTACTTTCCTGTCCGCCATGCATGGAGCCCGATGCGGTAAAGACACAAGCCGGCTTACCATGCAACGCGCCATTCAGCCATAGACTGGTGGTCTGATCCCAAAAGTATTTCATTTCTGAGGCCATATTGCCAAAACGGGTCGGTGAACCTAAGGCCAAGCCAGAACACTGGGCCAAATCCTCTAAACTGCAATAAATATCCCCTTCTGCCGGGATACTCGGCTCGGCTATGGTTACGACGCTAGAAATATTCGGGACAGTCCGAATTTTTACCGCCATTCCTGCCGATTCAACGCCATTGGCTATCAGATGTGCCATTTCTTTCGTTGAGCCATATTTGCTGTAATATAAAACAAGAACATAAGGTTGCATGAGGCTTCTTATTCATTACTTAAAAAAATAAAACTATACGATATTCTGTAACTTTTTTGGTTAAGCTAATGGATGAAAATTCATGATGATTAAAAAAATTGAGATTGGATGCACATGATTGTTGAGTATTTAAAAAAGTTACCCTTTTATGAGAAACACTGGTTTCAGTTTATTTTATTCGTACTTCGACGCTTTGAAGCAGACCGTTGTCGTGAGCAAGCCGGTTCTCTGACCTATACTACGCTTTTCGCAGTCGTGCCGATGTTGACGGTTTTCTTGGTCATTATTTCATCGATTAAAGCCTTAGAGCCTGCACGACAACAATTGCAACAGCTGATCTACAGTAACTTTCTACCCAAAACCACGATTGCCTTTGATAAAGCGCTGAATGCCTTTACCGATAAATCCAGTAATTTAACCGTGATTGGTATCCTGTTTTTATTCATTACGACCGTATTAATGCTCACCAGTATCGAAACGGCCTTTAACCGAATTTGGCGAGTGACTCAGACCCGAGGTGGAATTATCGGGTTTATGCGCTACTGGACTATCATTTCGCTGGGACCGATTTTACTGGGTAGTGCCTTCGTCATTTCATCAACCGTGGCTTCCATGAGTGTCCTCAGCAATAACTTTGCCGGGTATGAACTTAATGGTGCTTTTGTCCTCTGGGCCATTTCCTTTTCTCTGACCGTACTCGGATTTTTCATTCTCAACTGGACCATCCCCAATCGCAGTGTGCCACTCAAGTCTGCATTTATTGCCGGCCTGTTTAGTGCAGTGGTGTTTGAGCTGCTTAAAAACCTGTTCGGTTTTGTGATGTCAAACTTTACCAGTTATGAGATTGTCTATGGTGCATTCGCCGCTGTGCCGATCTTTCTACTGTGGATTTATTTATCCTGGAATATTGTCTTACTCGGCGTTGAGATCAGTTATGCCCTGACGGCCTTTGAATCTGGCCAGGATCATAAACGTCACCCAATCATCATGCTGCTGGATCTATTAGAGCTGTTTCATAAAAAGCAAAAAACTGGTGAGAGCATTAGTGAAGCAGAAGCATTAGATGCTTTGGGTCGTGATGAAATTGGTCGCTGGCCAAACTATGTGAGCATGTTTGAAAAACAAAATCTGATCAAACGTACCGATGACAATGAATATGTCTTGGTACGTGATCTGGATCAGGTGAGTTTTTGGGACTTTTATCTGCAACTTCCTTATCCATTGCCACGTAAGCATCACTTCACCGAGGCACATACCGAGGAAATCTGGATGCAGAAATTCTCGCCTAAGCTACAGGAAACCGATCAATATCTGGAAGAAAAGCTGAGTTTTCCACTTTCCGAATTGTTCCGGAATAAATAATCCTAAATCCTCTCGCTTGAGAGGATTTTTTTAAGTTGTTTGCGTAGACTTCCAGCAGACGATCGCACCTGCGGTCACCAAAGCAGTACCAATCCAAAAACTCAGCTCGGGTCGAATATCCAGAATCAGCATCGACATAACTGAAGACAGAATTGGCATAAAATAGGTGGCCAAAATCAGTACCTTGATATTGCCGTACTGCATGCTCTGATTCCAGTTACTATAAGCAATCCCGATCAGACTGCCTACTATGGCGATTTCCAGCCAGAGCTTCAATGAAGGCATCCTGAAAGGCTCATCCAAGCCCAGATGTAAGCCCCATAACGCAATGACGGCGACCACAAAAAAAATCGGTACGCCGTTTTGTCCACGACCATATTTTCTGGTCAGAATGCAATAACATGGCCATAACAAGGCACCGATAAAAGCAAAGCCATAAGCCCAAGGATTTTCAGCTAAAACCTGCATAAGTTTCGATAGATTGGTAATTTCAGGATTGACCACCAACATCAGACCGACTACAGCAAGCAAAAATCCTGGAATGACCCAAAGACGCGCCTGCAATTGCCGGGCAAATATCGAAAAGACAATCATCAAGGGTGGCCAGAGATAATTAATCATCGCAATCAGCATCACCTGTTCACGGTGATCCGACCAGGCAACTGCAACAAGAAATAGAATTTCATAAGCAACGAACAAAGCCCCACAACCCAATAGATAGCGCTTGGACATTTGCCTGATTTTAGGAAATCCAATCAATGCCAGAATCGCCAGACTACTAAAAGTGTAAATCAGGGCAATCCCCTGCACCGGACTGGTAGATTCGGTAATCAATTTGACCACAGCCACCAGACTGGCCCAGATCAGAATGGAAGACAGGCCAATCCAGGTGGCCAGTTTCATCGACCAGACGTTCATGTTTGCTCTTGAGGATTGTTCGTTGTATTCGGTTTTTTCAGCCATCCCTGCAAGCTCACCAGAATCACGCCCAGCATGACCATACAGGTTCCAACAATAAAATTCAGTTCGATCTGTTCATCCAGAATCAGCACCCCAAACAGCATGCCAAATACAGGCGTTAAAAAAGAAAATACGCCCAAACGTGAAGCCAGATAATGTTTCAGCATCCAGAACCAGATCAAATAACTGGCAAAGGAAATCAGCATGGTATGAAAGATCAGACTGGAAATAGACAGGGTCGTCCATTGAATGGTCGCTTGCCCACTAAAAAAGGCCAAGGGTAGCAATAATATGCCGCCCATCAATAATTGATAGAATAAGGTCTGGGTGGCAGGTGCTTCAGCCAGTCGGCTCAGACGTACACTGACAGTGGTGGCTGCCCAGAATATGCCACCAAGTAAGGCCAGAAAATCCCCCCATAAAGCATCGGTTTGTAAAGTAGAGCTTGTCTGTGGTCTGAGTAAAAAACTGACCACAATCCCGCTAAATGCCACGAAGATACCGCCCCATTGCACACGCGACAAACGCTCTGCCGGCAATTTCCAGTGCAGACCCAATGCGACAAAAATCGGCGCAGTATAAAGCAAAACAATGGTATGCGAAGCTGAGGTATAGCGTAGTGCTTCCCCAATCAGATAAAACTCGGTTGCGAACAGTATTCCGACCAGCAATCCTGCAGGCAAATAGCGGGTGCTCAAAAGCTGACGGCGCACGCTCTGCTGAATCAGGGGATACACCATGATCGCAGACAAGGCTGAACGCAAGGCAATTTGCATCAAGACTGAAATATCACTGGCCGCCCATTTCAGCACGACCTGTTGTAGCCCCACAACATACATAATACAAACATGATGGCAGATGCTTTGGCATCTAGCGCCTGACGTTGCTTCACCCCTACTCCTGTGACCGCTTTAAAGTGCCCACTATAATCTTCTCTGCGGTAAAACAATACTTTTCTATTATTTTGCCAGCGCTGTAAATATTTTAAAACTCGATAAAAAAGGACTGCGTTCGCAGTCCTTTCAATCAAAAAATAAACCGTTCAGCTTATTTAACCCAAGTCGTCCAGATATAATCCTGAGACTGGCCTTTCAGGATCATTTTTAACTGATCGCCTGCATGCAATGCCGCCACACCTGCGGGTGTACCCGTCATCACCACATCACCTTCTTCTAAAGTGAATACCTGGCTAATATCTGCCAGTAAAGTCGCGATATCAAAAATCAATAAAGCGGTATCGCCTTTTTGACGCAGTTCTTCATTCACCTCCAAAGTGTAATGCACATCTTGCCAGTCCGCGACCACATCATTCACAGGAATCCAGTCTGACAACAGACACGAACCATCAAAGGCTTTGGCACGTTCCCAAGGCTGGCCTTTTTTCTTGAGTTCATCCTGCAAGTCACGCAGGGTCAAGTCCAGACCTAAAGTCACCGCACCCACCGCTTGCAGTGCTTTTACAGGATCATTTTCTTTGCTTAAAGTCCGGTCAATACGCAAACTGAGTTCACATTCATAGTGGCAGTTGCCCCACTCCGGATTCCATTCAATCCCTGCATCGAGCGAGCCTAAGGCACTCGGTGGCTTAATAAATAAGACCGGACGATCAGGGATCGCATTTCCGAGTTCTTTGGCATGATCGGCATAACTGCGACCAACGCAGACAATTTTGGATGGGCGTGTACTCATGATCAAAACTTTCCTTTATTTGTCTTTATATCGATCTCTGGATTATTTTTTAAATGCATTCTCAAAAATGTTTTGCTCAGTCGCATCTTTAAAGGCACGTTTTGGCACAATGATGACGGTACGGTTTTTCAGTTCCAGCATATAGGTCAGTTTGCCGGCAGCAAAATTCTGCACTTCACTATACGCTACCAGCTTGCTACGCTCATTATTAAAAATCTCCGCATAGTCCTGATACAGATCAAGGCCTTGTTCACTCTTACCAAACTGATATTTGACGAACTGGCGTTTAAACATCATCGGCAGAAACCAGTAACGCATGATGCCTTGCAGGATCAGGAAGAATGCCCCCAAAGCCACGTAATAGCGTCCTACCCCGTCAAAGCCCATCGAAAAGCCCCAAATGATAATCCCGATACTGACCAGAGGCGTCAGAAAACGTGAAATCTGCTTTTTGCCAAAAGTCGCCAAGGCAAAACCATCCTGAGATTCTTCTAAAGTCAGAAAATAACGGGTCGATAAAGTCGGTGCTGACTCAGTCATAGCATCACATCAAAAAAATAAAATCTTGCCCAATACTATAGCAAAATATGCACAATGCTTATGGCCTGACGCATCAATTACATAACTTTGCTTTGGAAAAACGTGTATTTAGTTTTAAATAAACAGCAATTAAAACAAAAAATATGCAACAGGATGTTGAATGAAAGGATTCAAGCAATGTATTGCAATCGGTATCTGTTCGGGTCTGTCTACTCTATCACTGGCCAAGATCATTCCCTGGGATGCAGAATTACCCAGTAGCCTGAGTGCTTATCCGGGCAATGCCCAACAATTGGCAGAATTAACAGGCGAAAGGATTCTGATTTATGCGCATCCGGTGACTAAAACCCAGCTTCCTACCTTAAACAGTAAGGCCACCAGCAAGGCACAATTTTATAGTGCCGCCGTGGTTTTGCCTGTGGCTGAAACACAGGTCGAGAAATTGCTACAGCATTATCCGGATTATGTTGGCCTGTTTCCGACTTTAAAGTCAGCCAAAATTCTAGAACAGCAAGGTTCGATTCAGCAGGTCAAATATCAGGTGCATATCCCCACACCAATTCCGATATTGAACTTCAAAGAAACCGTGGTGATGCAGCATCATCTGGGCAATAACAGCATCAGCACTTTAATTATTGATGCACCCATTCCTTATGGCGCGGGAAAACTGGAATGGTTCGCGCTTGATCCGCACAGAACTCTGGTGACAGTGACCCAGTGGGGCGACCTGAACCAGCCCAAAGGTTTTCTATTCAGTAAGATTCTCAATGCCCTGCCTGAAGCCAAACTTGGCATTCCTCCCAGTACCAACGCATTTCTACTCGAAGCACTGCAACAGCGCTTTAAAACCAGTCATGCCACAACACTCACCGCCCCGACTCCACAACTGAAATTTAATTCACAACAGCTACAGAAGATTGCCCAGCTTAGTCAAAAATCCGGCCAACCGGTCAGTTTTATTTTGCCCAGCTATCAGATTAAAGAAGGAAAAGCGTCAGAAAATTTGAGATTTAGCAGCACCTATCAATACTTTCCGCATTCGGTAGACAAGCTACGACCGTGGTTGGCTGCACAAGCC
>SMEP01000118.1_pt1 | contig 26098 bp, 28 predicted proteins | sample 2456231 | NCBI WGS metagenome assembly SMEP01 (sample SAMN10132595, study PRJNA489261) | soil metagenome | isolation source: day1 control-silty clay loam soil ammended with raw manure from dairy cow... | place: USA | collected 2015-05-15
AAGCGGATCACCAGACGCACCAGCGAGGAGACCGCATTGGACGTATCGGTGAGCAGGTCGCGCGTGCTTTGCGAGCCGTGCTTGAGCGCCAGACCCAACACAATGGCCCAGGCCAAAATACCCATGTAATTGGCGTTGAGCAAGGCATCAACCGGGTTCACCACAATGCTGGTGAGTAGGTCCAGCAGTACTTCAACAATATTGCCGGGTGGGTTTAAGGTGGAGTCAGCCAGATCCAGCTTGAGTTTTACGGGAAAGGCAAAGCTGGCAATGACCGCAGTCAGGGCGGCAAAAAAGGTACCCAATACATACAGCAGCAAAATGGGTCCCATGCGGCTGGAAGACTGGGCTTTTTGATTGGCAATGGAGGACATCACCAGCATAAACACCAGAATCGGTGCAACCGACTTCAGGGCAGAAACAAAAAGCTGACCGAGCAGGGCGATCGAGTGGGCGGCGGCGGGAGCGAAGTGCCCCAGTAAAATACCGGCGATCAGGCCAATCACAATTTGAGTAACAAGACTGCCATGCAGGATAAAGCCTAATGGGCCTCTGGCTTGGTTGGCGGGATGGGCCATGGAAAGCGACTCCAGACAAAAGGGGTAGGTGTGAAGTACATGCAAAAACGCCCTGGTGAGGACTCAGCCAGAGCGCGGAAAAGCGCTATTCTAGCACCTTGGTCTATACATTTCTCAGTCAATGTGATATGGTATCTAATCCACTGGGGTCGACATGGCTTCGACGTGGGTCAAGAAACAGTGCAGGGCGTGTCGAGCACCAGTACGCTCGTAAATCCACTGGAAAACTATAAACGCCAACGACGAGCGTTTCGCTCTAGCCGCTTAAGGCTGGGCCGCTGCACTAACTTGTCTTTGGGTTAGGTAGGGCAACCTACAGCAGTGTTATTTACAAAGAATCGAATCGGCCTGTGCCACGTAGTCCGGTTCTAAAACTTAGTGGATCGCCAAGGAAAGGCCTGTCAATTGGCACAGTCCAAGGTTAAAACTTAAAATTAATTGACTACACATGTAGAACTGCCTGTGGACGGCTTGCGGACGGGGGTTCAATTCCCCCCGACTCCACCAAGATATCCTTAAAAACCAACGACTTAACGGTCGTTGGTTTTTTTCTTTTTGGGGCTGTTTAGAGCTGTTTTAGCATGGGTTGGGCACGATTTGGGCCTGCTCATCAAATGGCCTTTTTCGTCGCGGGTGCAGCAAGGGCGGGGCTGAATTTTCGAGGCAGCCAAGTGACGGTGTTACTTAGAGGCTGCGCTGCTTAACCCGTTTTGAAAGCCCTTCAGCGCTTTCACGACGTTCGCTATAGCGATCAACCAGGTAGTCCTTACTGTCTCGGGTTAGTAGGGTGAACTTCATGAGCTCTTCCATGACATCGACGACTCGTTCGTAATATGGGGAGGGTTTCATGCGGTTCTCCTCGTCAAACTCCATGAATGCTTTGGCGACAGAAGATTGATTGGGGATCGTCAACATACGCATCCATCGGCCCAGAACGCGCATTTGATTCACGGCATTAAAAGACTGCGAGCCACCGGATACTTGCATAACCGCTAAGGTTTTACCTTGGGTGGGTCTGACTGCACCGATAGAAAGTGGAATCCAATCAATCTGTGATTTCAGAATGCTCGACATCGCACCGTGCCGTTCAGGAGAAGTCCAGACCATGCCTTCCGCCCACTGAGCTAACTCGCGCAGCTCGTTAACTTTTGAGTGATCCTCAGGAGCTCCGTCTGGTTGAGGTAGTCCTTTGGGGTCAAAAATCTTGGTTTCAGCACCCATCTTTTGCAGTAGCCGTGCCGCTTCAAGGGTTAGAAGACGACTGTAAGATCGTTCACGTACAGAGCCGTATAAAAGCAGGAGACGGGGCGGGTGTGCCGTGTGTGTGCTTGGAAAAAGAGTATGCAGATCCGGTTGTTTGAAAACGCTTTCGTCTAGATTAGGTGTTGTGGTACTTAGCAATTCTTTGTCCTTTTGCGTCAATGACGGCCTCTCCGTCTTCTTTTGATAATGCTGCTTTTTGGGGATGGGGCAGGATATCTAGTACAGCTTCTGATGGGCGACAGAGTCGCGTACCTAAGGAGGTCACCACGATAGGGCGGTTGATCAGGATGGGGTGCTGGAACATAAAATCTATTAGCTGATCATCCGTCCAGGTCGGTTTTTCCAGTTGGAGCTCGCCATAGGGGGTCCCTTTCTGGCGTAGTACATCCCGAACAGGGATATCCATTTGCCTGATTAGTGTTATCAAGGTGTCGCGGTCTGGCGGTGTCTGCAGATACTCAATAATGATGGGCTCTTGACCGCTATTTCGAATCATGGCCAGGGTATTGCGAGACGTGCCGCATGCCGGGTTGTGGTAGATCGTAATTTCACTCATGTGTGTACTTTTGATTCAGCGATTACAAGGCGGTGGTTAAACGTACCGCCAAAGCGGCCAAGGTGATCAATAGGACTGGTAGTGTCAGAACGACACCGACTCGGAAATAGTAGCCCCAGCGGATGGTGGTGCCTTTTTGAGAAAGAACATGGAGCCAGAGCAGCGTTGCCAGGCTACCTATCGGGGTAAATTTGGGCCCTAAGTCACTACCAATAACATTGGCATAGATCATGGCCTGCCTGGTCGCGTCACTTGCACTTGAGGCATCAATAGAAAGCGCTCCAATTAAGACCGTGGGCATATTGTTCATGATCGAAGACAGCAGGGCGGAAAGAATACCTGTTCCGATTGCAGCTCCCCAGACGCCACCCTCAGCAAATTTGTTCAGCAGCAGGGCGATGTGGTCGGTCAGACCGGCATTACGCAAGCCGTAAACGACCAAGTACATGCCGAGTGAAAATACGACTATCTGCCAAGGTGCACCGCGTAAAACTTTGCGGATATTAATCACTGGGCCTTTGGCGGCGACAAGCAATAAAAGAGCGGCACCTACTGCTGCGACGGCGCTGACAGGAACTCCTAGAGGCTCAAGGCCAAAGAAGCCAAGCAGCAGCAGTACTAACACGAGCCAGCCTGCTCGGAACGTGGCCATGTCTTTAATTGCAGCGGATGGCTGTTTGACATGGTTAAGGTTGTAGGTGTCGGGGATATCGCGTCGGAAGAACAGTAGCAAAACGCAAAGGCTGGCCAGAACTGAAACAATGTTGACGGGCACCATGACGGAGGCGTATTCGTTAAAGCCAATTTTGAAATAGTCGGCTGAGACGATGTTTACTAGGTTGGAGACGATAAGAGGCAAGCTAGCTGTATCTGCAATAAAACCTGCAGCCATTACAAATGCGAGTGTTGCCGCCGAGGAGAAACCTAGGGCGACAAGAATGGCCATCACAATGGGGGTCAGAATAAGGGCCGCTCCATCATTGGCGAACAGTGCAGAGACTGCTGCCCCTAAAAGCACAATAAAAGCAAAGAGTTTTCGACCATTTCCACCCCCCCAGCGTGCGAAATGAAGCGCAGCCCATTCAAAAAAACCGGCCTCATCGAGTAGCAGGCTAATGATGATGACAGCAATAAATGTGGTGGTTGCATTCCAGACAATATTCCAGACGATTGGGATATCACTGAGCTGAATGACACCTAACAGCAATGCGATCACCGCTCCAGTGGCGGCACTCCAGCCTATGCCCAGACCTCGTGGCTGCCAGATGACCAGGGTGAGAGTGAGTATAAATATGAAGACAGCGGTGAGCATAGCGGGTGTTCCGGGGGGATTGCAGGGACGAGCCTGGTTCGAGATCAGTCGCTGATTGAAAAGTAGACTGACCAGCTTGGGTAAAACGTATGTCGAGTGAGTAGGTAGCTCTTGAGCACTGGATTGAAGCAAGCTGCGTTCGAACTTTTCTGTCGGAGGGGGGCTGGATATCCCCAATGCGTTGCCGCGCACCGTAATAATGCAGTCCACGTGCGGCGTCCCCTGCGCTGTAAACGCCCATTTCCCATATCGTTCAGTAATGCCTCAGCAGTCTTTAAATACGTTTGATTTTGGTGTGCAGGCTACCCCTTGGCAGCAGTTCTCTGTGAGATAGTCCAGCAAGTCATTCATGGCAGGGAATGCGGCCCGATACACGACATTACGACCTCGGCGCTCTTGGCTAACTAGCTCTGCATGGGCTAGTTCTTTCAAGTGAAACGACAGGGCATTGGGAGCAATATTCAGTTGCTCTGCTAAAGAGCTGGGGGTCAGGCCAACTGGCCCGACAACAACTAAAGCGCGGAAGACACGCAATCGAGCCTCATGGGCAAGTGCGGAAAGAGAGCGGATAACGTGAGGTTCTTGCATTGATCAATAATACAACATTTGTTGTATTGTTGGTTGGTTGTCTACGTTTTCTTCTTTTCAAGTGACTGTTCAACAGTATTCATTGCGAGCCTGTTACCAGGCATCTCGTTCTCAGCGTTATTGGTATCCCGTCCATTTTTGGGCTGGGTCAGCGTAAGAGCTCAGGACAGCGTCAAGTTGGTGCGCCGCGTACTCCAAGGGCGACGCATTAACGAGCCCGGCGGCATACACCGCAAGCCGAAAGGTAGAACGCCACACATCTTTAACCATCAATGGCTTGTATCAGATTAGAGTGATTCATTAAGCCGGCCTTTGGAAAACTAAGGCATCTGTGGAATTGGCCACGCTGGCATGGGTTTCGTGGTTCAATCACTATCGCCTGCAGGAACCTATCGACTATATGTCGTCTGCGGCAGCTGCAGACAACGATTATCGGCAACTGACAGACAAGGTCACGGCCGAGGTCTAACTTGAACCAACCCATCTCCACGGAGCCCGGGGTGGTTCTGTTGCTGGGGCGTTTGTGTCCGTATCGCATCGTTCTTAGTTATTCTTTGAATGCTTGTTGTTTCAACTTAGGGAGCAGCCACTCTCCGGTGTTAAGAGCGATGAGATTGTGCACCATTTTTCTATAAGCTATATAGCGCGAGGTTTTTAAAATAGCTTTTGTGAAAACGGATACAGAAAAAAACAGACAATTATTGAATAACTATTTACTTGGAAATCGAATGCGCCTGGATAAGTTTCTTGGTGAGAGCACTGACCTGAGTCGTACGGATGCGCGCAAAGTGCTTAAAAGTGGGGAAATCACGGTTAACGGGGAAATGGTCAATCAAGGCTCTCACGTTATACGAGAGGGTGATGTGGTGCTGTGGGACGACGAGCCTCTTGCCTTGATTGGTTTGCGCTACATCATGCTCAATAAACCTGCTGGCTATGAATGCAGCCTTAAAAATAGCGCCTACCCTTCCGTAATGATGCTGCTGGATGTGGACAAGCGTGATCGCTTGCGTACTGTCGGTCGCTTGGATGTGGATACCACCGGCTTGATTTTGATTACGGATGACGGGCAGTGGACGCATCGTATTATTTCGCCGCGCCACCAGTGCGATAAGGTCTATGTGGCGACGTTGGCAGAGCCCTTGCCAGATAACGCCGAGGCTATCTTTCAGGCTGGTATTTTGTTAAATGGTGAGGACAAGCCAACCCTGCCTGCGGTGCTGGAACGAATTGATGAGCGCACAGCCCGACTCACGATTCAGGAGGGGAAATACCATCAGGTCAAGCGCATGTTTGCGTCCTTGGGGAATCTGGTTCAGACCTTGCATCGTGAGCGTATTGGTTCTCTTGTATTGGACGATAGTCTGGAGCCGGGCGAGTCACGTTATTTAACTCCAGCCGAAGTACAGGAGCTGGCGGCAGGGAGTTGATGCAGCCATTGATTAGGGACATGTGCAGATCGCTCTGGGCTAATCGACGCGACATGAACGGTTTCTGCCATCAGACCAAGCAAGGCGTAGGTGCCTTGCTTGAATGCTTTACCATTGACGCCTATTTAGGCAACAGTGGTCCAAGCGTCTCAGCCAGTGCTGCCTGCATCGCATTACCGATGAATGAATCTCCTTGACGGTTCAGGGCCGTCGCTGCCGCCGCTCTGTCTCGTGCTTCTTTGTTCTGGTTCAGCTTGGTCTTGCCGATCAACTGTGTGATTTCAATTTCAATTCCCACAATAGCCTTTAGCATGGCATCGATATAGTCCTTGGGCCCATCCGTCATCTTCCAGGGCACAGGCTGGCTGGCTTCATGGATGCGGGTCAGGCGGGCCACTGCGCCGCGCACATAGCGCTCGTCATCGCGTATCGTCACCCGTCCGTAGGCGTGAGCCACAATGTAATTCCAGGATGGCACTTGCTTGTGTGTCTCGGGTTTGCTGGGAAACCACTGTGGAGAGATATAGGCGTCGCCGGCTCGAAACACCACCATCACTTCGTCACCATTTTCCAGGTCTTGCCACACGGGATTGTTCCTGGCGACATGGCAGTGCAGTACGCCTTGTGTTCCTTCTTTAGGGTGCAGCATGAAGGGCAGGTGGTTGGCGCTCAAGCCACTTTTCCCATTGGCAACCAGGATGCCTAAAGGGTGCTGGGCGATCAGCTCGTGCAATTGTTCGGGGCGGGATTCATTGAAGTGAGCGGGAATATACATTGCAGTCTGGGCTAAGGTCTTGGGATTCGAGGTCAATGTGTCTATTATTGGTCTATTCTGGCTTACTGCCTTGTACCAGTTTGACGCTATTTTTATGGACCACAAACTATGTCCAGAACTGCACATAACCCGAAGATTCCATCTCTTGGTGAACTGGACCGCAGTGCGGGAGCATTAGGGCGTCAACTGGCTCAGAAACTGCGTGATGCGGTTAAAAGCGGTGCGCTCAAATCGGGTGAAGCTTTACCCTCGACGCGCGCCTTAGCCAGCTCGCTGGGAGTTGCTAGGGGCACGGTGGTGGAAGCGTTCGAGCAACTGATTGCCGAAGGTTTCTTGGAGTCCTCTCCTGGCGTAGGCACCTACATTGCCCATACATTGGCCGGTCCCAAACGTCAGGCTAAAAAACGTGTTGATCTGCCCCTCCCAGCCCAGCCTGCACCACCTTCTGCCGAACCCTTCAATACAGTTGCTGCCCAGTTCGAGCCGCTGCCGCCCGTACCATTTGCGGTTTCGATTCCGCTTGGTGCCGCTTCGCCTGGCCCAGTATGGCGACGTTTGGGGAATCGCTTGCGGGCGCACGGTTTGGGGGCGCCCGGAGGCTACGGCGATCCGCAAGGTGCTTTGCCTTTGCGGGAAGCGATTGCCGAATACGTGCGCCGATCTCGTTCGGTACGTTGTCAGGCCGAGCAGGTGATTGTGACGACGGGCACTCAGCAAGGCTTATTTCTGGCTTGTTTGGTCTTGATGGGCCAAGAAGACTTTGCCTGGGTGGAGAATCCAGCCTATCCAGGGATCACTGCCATTCTGAATACCGTGGGTGCGCCTGAGCGTATGGTTCGTGTGCCGGTGGACGAGGAGGGCTTGGATGTAGAGGCGGGGATACGCTTGCAAGCCGATGCGCGGGTGGCGTTTGTGACGCCGTCGCATCAATATCCTTTGGGCATGCCCATGAGTATGGCGCGGCGTAATGCCTTGCTGGCGTGGGCGTGTGCACAATCTGCCTGGATCGTTGAGGATGATTACGACAGCGAGTTCCGTTATTCCGGGCATCCATTTCCGTCCATGCAGGGCCTGGATCCGGAGCGGGTGATTTATCTGGGGACTTTCAGCAAGGTGCTGTTTCCGTCCTTGCGCCTGGGCTATGCGATTGTGCCGCCTCAGTTGGTGAAGGCATTTTGTGGTGCGCGAGTCTTGCTGGATCGGCACCCACCCAGTGCGGACCAGCATGTCTTGGCCAGCTTTATTACAGAGGGCCATCTGGAGCGCCACATCCGGCGTATGCGCGGGGTCTATACCCACTGCCGCAGCCATCTTTTCGAGATTGTGCGCGAGGTTTTGTCAGGCGATATGGCTAGCTTGCAGCCCGGCGATCAAGGCATGCATTCTGTGTTGTGGCTGGCCTCGTCTATTGATGATGTGGCCGTGGCCCGGCGGGCGCTGAAAGAGGGTGTTGCTGTGCGTCCAGTGTCTACCATGTATCAAGCAGGCAATGGGCCGCCGGGGCTGATTTTGGGTTTGAGTGCTTTTAGTCGAGAACAGATGACGCGGGCTGCTAACAAGTTGGCGCGTATTATTTCCGAGCTTGCAGAGTCCGCTAAGACCAATCAATTCTGAACCGGATGCAAGGCAGTGCCTGCCGCCAGCCGCAATGCAGCACCCATATTTTGTAAGGTATCGGAGCGAATTGTGGCGTGCTGCCAATACAGGGGGACATCCAGCCAGCGAGCGGGGGCGATCAGCATCAGCTCTTGTGTGGCAAGCGCATCATTGACCAACGATTCGGGGGCCAAACACCAGCCCAGACCCAGTGCAGCGGCTTTCACGAAACCGGTTGAGGTAGGCAGATAGTGAATGGGAGGGGCAACCGTTGCCTGGGTGATTTGGCGGATAAAGCGCCATTGCAGCTCGTCCTTGCGGTTGAAGACGATCATGGGGGCCTGATCTAGCGAGCTTGCATCCACGCCTGTAGCGAAATGATCCGCGATGAACTCTGGCGAGGCGATAGCCTGATAGCGCATGATGCCCAAAGTCTGAACGTCGCAGCCTTGTAAGGGGGTGGGCTCGGCGGTGACGGCTCCCAGCACGGAGCCATTGCGTATCAGGTCCAGTGTGTGGTCCTGGTCGTCAACACGCACATCAAACAAGTAGCTGTGTTCCTGGCTTAGCTGTGACAAGGCTGCCAGAAACCAGGTGTCTAACGAGTCACTGTTGACCGCGATGGCAATGGGGCGGCGGGGGCCATTTTTTTCTGGCAGGAAATCGGTCAGTGCTTCCGCTTCCAATACTTGCATGGGGCGCACCCGTCGCAGCAATAACTCACCTGCAGGAGTGGGGCGACATGGCGGTTGGCGCAGGACCAGAACTTGCCCCAGTCTGTCTTCCAAGGTTTTGATTCGTTGCGAGACGGCCGAAGCGGTGATGTACAGCTTGCGTGCTGCCGCTTCAAAACTGCCTTCTTCCAGGACCGCCGTAAAGGCCCTCAATTGCGGATTCAGTAGATCCATACCTAAACCTTGAATTAGTATTTCTTAATCTAATGCAGAGAAATTAGCTTTTCTTAAACTCTGAGTGACAGCACCATAGCGCAGTTTTTAAGTTCACGGGATAGATCTCATGTTGTTTTCCGTTGCAGCTACGGGCTTTCTGACGGGGGCGGGCCTCATCATGGCCATTGGCACGCAAAATGCTTTTGTGTTGCGTCAGGGCTTGCAGCGCAGTCATGTCGGCCTGGTAGTAGGAATATGCGCACTGGGTGACATCGTGCTGATTTTGAGCGGCGTGGCAGGTATTGGCACTTTGGTGCGTGAGTGGCCTGACTTGCTGCAAGTACTGCGTTTCGGTGGGGCTGCATTTCTTGCCTGGTATGGCTTACAGGCCGCGCAACGCACCTGGAAGGGAACTGGTGGCTTGATGGCGGGGCGGGGGAGTGAGGCCAGTCGTCGCCAGATTTTGCTGACCTGTCTGGCTTTTACTTTCTTGAATCCCCACGTGTATCTGGACACAATGGTGCTTCTGGGCAGCTTGTCCACTCCTTATCCGGGGCGTTTGCAGTGGAGCTTTGCCTTCGGTGCTTGTGCCGCCAGTGTTTGCTGGTTCTTGGCTTTGGGTTTTGGTGCCCGGCTCTTGCAGCCTGTCTTTCGCCAGCCCCTGGCCTGGCGTGTGCTGGATGGCAGCATTGCGGTCTTCATGTTGGCCCTGTGTGCCTTATTGCTGTTGCGACCCTTGAACTAAGCCGTGCTTTTGTCTGGTTCAGTGCAGGCCTCTGATTGTGTTTGACTCTGAGCGCCAGCGGCTGCTCATGATGAGGCTTTCTTCCTGACAACGCGGGGTGCAATCAGTTAGGTGTCGCCAAGTTTTTTGAATCAAAAGATAACTGCTTGAACTTTGAAGCGGGTTTCTGAAATTAAATAGGCTGTGGGAAGCGCTCGTATTTAATGAAGTTTTGGCTTTTTTAACCTTCAATCAGGAGAATCCTATGAATGTCGTAAAGATGCTTGCCTCGGCGGCGCTGGTCAGCAGCCTTGCCGCTCCGGCGTTGGCGCAGGATGTGAAGCGTCATCCTATTCCTAATTCAGATTTTCCGATTCTGACGGCGGTGGAAGTGCCTGCAGGCAAAACCACCGTCTACTTAAGCGGCACGGTTCCTGCTGTGCGTGACAAATCGGCAGACGCTAGCAGCACGGCCGCCTATGGCACGATGGAGCAGCAAACTGAGTCCGTCATGGCGCAGATCAAAAGCCAGCTTGAGGGCATGGGCATGTCGGTCGGGGACATTATCAAAATGCAGGCTTTCCTGGTTGCCCCAGACAATGGGAAAGTGGATTTTGCGGGCTTCATGACGGGCTACTCCAAGTTCTTCGGCACTAAAGAGCAGCCTAACTTGCCGGTCCGCTCGGCCATGGTTGTGAATGCCTTGGTCAATCCAGGCTGGCTGGTCGAGTTGGAAGTGACAGCGGTACGGCCTTGATAGAAACTTGAAGCGTTTCTTGCCTTTCGCCACAGAAGTGGCGTCAGATTGCTAAGAAGCCGGATCGACAGTATGTGAAAAAAAAGCCCACCCCCTGGTGGGTTTTTTTTCTGTTTGCTGGGAAGGGGCATGTCCTCGCGGTGAAGTTCCCGATAAAGTAGGCCCACTTTGCTTGCACACTAAAGGACCTGCTGTGGTCTCTGTACGCCCAGTTCAGGCGCATGAATGGCGCATATATCAAGCGCTGCGCTTAACCGCAGTGCGTGATTCTCCCGATACTTTTGGCAGTACTTATGAATTGGAGGCTGCCCATGCAGATCACTTCTGGATGGAGCGAATTCAAGAGGCTTCCCTCTTCGATACGGACTGCGTGTTCATTTAGGTGTGACAGATACCAATGAACCAGCGATCAGGCTGTATGAAAACTACGGTTTTTCCCCGAACGGGGAAGGAGAGCCCTTGCACGAAGGCTCAGCACTGATGTCGCACACACTCGTGTTAATGCAAGAGCTCGTCGTTGTGAAGGTAGCTGGATTAATGCCCTTGGCGATCATGACCTTGTCTAAAGAGAACGCAACTTCCGTCTGATGCATTCGTGTATGCCGGGCCACCCTGAAGTGGGGATTACCTCGGATATGGAAAACACCACGGGTCCTTTGGGCCAAGGTCTGGGTAACACCGTCGGTTTTGCACTGGCTGAAGCCTTGCTGGTCCTGGTCGTAATAACCCACTCTGCCTTGCGGGTGAATTTTCCACTCGACAGTGTCAATGTCCGATTTTCAAATTCGCCATAGTTGACGCAGCCAAGAGGACTTGCCGCCACCATTGTGCTCCACCAACCCAATGCGTTCACCACTGCACACCTGCCGGGTTGACCGCTGTGCCCACAACATCCAGTAGAGGGTCGGCTCTTTGGGTTTTGCGGTAACAGGTCTTGTTGTCATAGCGTTGCCCCCAGAGCGTCAGGCGCTGCGCAAATTGGAGTAGGAGAAACGGGATTTTTGTTATTTCTAAAATAGAAGTTGATCGTAATCTATTATTGATTTCCAGAGTAGGCTGTGCAAGGATAGCTGCTATCAATAATCTATTTGTGCAGGTAGCGAGAGGCACTTCCCCATTTTCTGGAGAGCATTCGAATGAGCATGACAGCACCTGTCTATCTTGATGATCTGGCCTTGGGAATGGAGTTTCGCAGCGCAGAATATGCCATGGACGAAGCGCAGATTGTTAGCTTTGCCCGTCAATTTGATCCACAGCCGTTTCATCTGGACGCGGAAGCCGCCAAAGGTACGTTTTTTCAGGGCTTGGCGGCCAGTGGCTGGCATACGGCGGCTATCACGATGAAGCTTTTAGTGGACAGCCTGGTATTTAGCCAGGGGATTATTGGTGCTGGTGGGCAGATTGAATGGCCACGGCCAACCCGTCCTGATGACGTCTTGCACGTGATCAGCAAAATCATTGGTATTCAGCCCTCCCGCTCCAAGGCAGATCGCGGGATTGTGACGGTGGAGTCTCACACCTTGAATCAAGACCATGAGCTATGTCAGCGCTTAACGGCCAAGCTGATTGCTTTTCGTCGTCCGGAGGCTTGAATGGGGCGTGTTTCGCGCGAACAGGCGCAGCGCAACCGTGAGCGGGTGCTGGAAACGGCGTCTCGTCTGTTTCGTAAACATGGCGTGGAAGGTATTTCGATCGGGGACATCATGCAGGATGCAGGCCTGACAGCAGGGGCTTTTTATAAGCAATTTGCCTCTAAAGAAGCCCTGGTTGATGAGGCTTCCCGCTTTGCCTTTACCCAATCCTCCCAGTCCTGGGAGCGGATGGGCCAGCGGTACGAGGAGGATGCCGTGCAAGGCTTGCAGGCTTTAATGCGGCGTTATTTTAAACATCGCCCTCAGACTCAGAGTTGCCCGATTCTGGCCTTTTCTTCGCTGAGCAGTAGCTTACCCCCGGATGCACCGGCTACCGCGATTTACAGCGAAGGAGTAGAGGCATTGTTTGAGCAATTTCGCACAGTCTTCCTGCAAGCCCGTGCCGAGCAATCCGAAGAGCACATCATGCTGCTGTTTGCCGCGATGTTGGGTACCGGCATGATCAGCCGGGCCGTGGGCGATACGGCATTGGCTCAAACAATGCAGGCCGCCGTTTTAGCGGCTTTGCCGCAAGTCGAGTCTGACCAGGATTGATAGGGCCGGGCCGCTACGGTCTGCCAGGCTACCCAGGAATATGCCGCCCAGCGCTTCTCTTTTTGGAAGAAATTCAAAAACTGATCAAGCATAAAAAACCAGGGATGATCAGTCCCTGGTTTTTATAACGGCGCTAGATGTTGTTTATTGTGCTGGCGTGCCGTCTACTGCGGGGATCGACGTTTGGACAAATTCAGGCACCTCTGTGCCGTGCTTGATGCGATATTCCTTCAAGAACTTGGCCATGCGGTTGATGGCTTCGCGCAGGTCTGGCTCGTGGGGCAGGAATACCATGCGGAAGTGATCCGGATGAGGCCAGTTAAAGCCCGTGCCCTGAACCAGCATGACACGCGTGGCTTCCAACAGTTGCAGGAAGAACTGGCGGTCGTCTTTGATCGGGTAAATTTCGGGGTCCAGGCGCGGGAACATATACAGTGCGGCATGTGGCATGACGCAGCTGACCCCTGGAATCGCGGTGATTAGCTCGTAGGCCAGATCCCGTTGACGACGTAGGCGTCCGCCTTCGCAGACCAGATCATTGATGCTTTGATAGCCACCCAAGGCTGTCTGAATGGCCCATTGGCCGGGTACGTTGGCGCACAGCTTCATATTGGCCAACATGCTCAAGCCTTCGATGTAATCGGCCCCGGCTTTTTTATCGCCCGAAATGACCAACCAGCCAGCCCGGTAACCGCAGGCGCGATAGCTCTTGGACAGGGAATTGAAGGTCAGGGTCAGCACATCGGTAGACAGGCTACCCATGGCGGTGTGCTTCATGTCGTCGAACAAAACCTTGTCGTAGACTTCGTCCGCCAGCAGCACCAGATTGAATTCGCGGGCGATATCGACCAAGGCTTGCAGGACTGAATCGGGATAGAGCACGCCAGTGGGGTTATTGGGGTTAATGACCACCAGGCCTTTGGTGCGTGGGGTGATCTTGGAGCGGATATCGTCCAGGTCAGGAATCCAGCCATTGGCTTCGTCGCACAGGTAGTGCACCGGCGTGCCGCCGGACAGGCTGGTTACCGCCGTCCACAGCGGATAGTCTGGCATGGGCAGGAGCAGCTCATCCCCATCGTCCAGCAAGGCATTGGTAGCCATCGCGATCAGCTCAGAAGCACCGTTGCCCAAGTAAATATCTTCCAGCGTCACGCCCTTGATACCCTGTTCCTGGGTGTAGTGCATGACCGCTTTACGGGCAGCGAAAATGCCTTTGCTGTCCGAGTAGCCGGAAGAGTTGGGCAAGTTGCGGATCATGTCGAGCTGGATTTCTTCTGGGGCGTCGAAACCGAATACCGCCAGATTGCCGATATTCAGCTTGATCAGTTGTTGACCCTCGTCTTCCATCTGCTTGGCCCGGTCCATGATGGGGCCACGAATATCGTATAAAACATTCGCCAGTTTGCTCGATTTCTTGATGCTATTCATGATGCTAGTAATCGGATTCCATTTGTGCTGCTGATGATCGGTGGCAGGCTTGATGCCTGATTTTTATCCCGATGCCGGTTTAATGCGTGCCGCCTATTGCGCCTCAACGGTTTGGCCTTTGGGGGCTGTTTTCCCATGATAGGTGTCATAGTCCGGCCAGCCTTATACCTTACCGCATGCGTGCGCTTCTCTAGTGGGCATCCCACTTAAAATTTGGCATTGTCGAATTTTGGCGACACTCTTTCGCGGGAAAACAGCTTGCCTGCGTAGGCAGACAGTGGTGATGGCGCCTTACGACCGTACCCACCCCGGTCTGGGTGGCGACGGTCTGCTACGAGGCAAGGTGAAAAGCAGGGCGCTTGGCTGTTGGTCGAGTACAGGCCATGCTTTCACCGTGTTTTAATTTATCTTGTTTTTGGCCGTTTTCATGACTAAGATTCGATATCAAACTATTTGATATCGAATTATGAAACTGGACGCTAAATATCAAGCCCTGCTTGCGCATGCCCAAGGGCAGGGGGGAGTGAACACGCAGGGCATGTCTCTGTGTTTTCAGCTCCTGTCGCTATCGGCCCGCATTGACCGTGATTGCGCTGCCTTGCTGGCCCCCCATGGCTTAAGCGAAGCACGCTTTGTTCTTCTGTTCTTGCTGGAGAATGCACCAGACGGTATAGCCTCCCATGTATTGGCGGACCGTGCGGGTGTGACGCGGGCTACCGTAACCACGCTGGTAGATGGCTTGCTTAAAGCCGGTCTGGTGCAGCGCTTTGCGGCCGAGGCAGATCGGCGTTCCGTCATGGTGAAACTCAGCGCTCAGGGGGCGGATCTGACTAAAACCCTGGTCGCTACCCATACTCAGTGGATAGGCAATGTATTTGATCATTTGTCCGAGGCGGAATGTCAGCAGCTGGGCGTCTTGCTCAACAAAGCTGCTCATGGAGGATCAGCATCATGAATACCCCAAGCCGAAAAGCTTATGCCAAAGCATCCGACATACCTGCCGATATTCTCTTGGCCTTGTCTAAAGGGCAGTTGCCTGCAGCGACCTTGTCCGAGTCCCTGGCAATTGATCAGCGAATATTGGTGGCTGCCGTGTTTCCCGAGCTGGATGAACAGGGGGCGCAGCAAATCGAGGTCCTGGTTCAGCTGGGGATTCTCAAGCGTATGAAGGGAGTGGGGGAGTGGCTGCTGGAAACCTATGGTGAAGTCGCTTGGGAGCGTTGTGTAAACCATCCAGCGGATGTGGTGCGGGGCTGGGCCTGCTTTATGGTGGGGGCTCGGGAAATACTCAGCGTGTCTCAGCGCTTGGAGGCTTTGCGGCCTCTGGCGGATGATCCGCATTTTGGCGTACGTGAATGGGCCTGGATGGCTGTCCGCCCCCATTTAGTGGCGGAGCTGGAGGTATCGATTCAGGCTTTACTGCTCTGGGCGCGTTCAGATTCGGAGTATCTGCGGCGCTTTGCCTGCGAAGCCTTACGTCCTCGGGGAGTTTGGTGCGCACATAGTGCCATTCTGAAAAAAGAGCCGGAACGGATGTTGCCGATTTTGGAAGCCTTGCGCGACGATGGCAATGTTTACGTGCAGGACTCTGTCGCTAATTATTTGAATGATGCGGCCAAGGACCAACCGCAATGGGTGCAGGCGCTGTGTGCACAATGGCTGGCTCAGTCCCCGGATAATTTGGCTTTGCAGCGCCTGTGTCGACGGGCGCTGCGTAGCTTGTCCTGATCCTTAGGGAAGCGGTTTACGGGTGGCTTGTTGGGGTGCGTAAAGTAATCTGGGTGATTTCAGAAGCGCGGCCCAGACGCAGTGGAAAACCGGGCCACAGTCCGGCACCGTAACTGACATACAGCTGCATATCACCGACTTGATATAGTCCGCCTACATAGCCGTCATTGGCCATCTGCACGATCTTGTGCATGCCGACAATATGGCCGCCATGGGTGTGGCCAGAAAGTTGCAGGGCAGCACCTGCGGCAGAACTGGCAGAGGCGGTATCCGGGCGGTGGGCCAGCATGATGATAGGCATGCCTTCTGGAATACCGGCAACAGCAGCACCTACATCGGGCAGCGGCTGGCCATGCGCGGCAGCGGATTTATCCGTAATACCCGCCAGCGCAAACGCCGCATCGCCTTGCTGAATGATGCTGTGTTCATTGAGCAGCAGTTCTAGCCCCAGGCTTTTAAAGTGTTCTATCCAAGGCTGATACTGGGTGTAGTACTCATGGTTGCCTGCAATGACATACACCCCGTTTGGAGCGGACAGGCTTTGTAAGGGAGCCACATCATCCCGGCGGGCTGACACCGTGCCATCGACCAGATCCCCCGTAATCACGATCAGGTCGGGGTTCAAGGCCTGTGTTTTATCGACAATGGCCTGTACCCAGGGGCCTTGCAACAAACGGCTGGCATGCAGGTCGGTCAGCTGGACGAGCTTGAAACCATCCAGGCTGGCAGGCAAACCCTTTAGCTGCACCTCAATAGACTTGACGGCAGGCACCTTCACGGCTTGCCAGACCCCCAACGCAGACAGGCTGATGGCCGCCAGGCCCAATACTCCGCGCAAGGCGGGTGAGCGCAGCAACACCAGCCCGAAACAGGCCGCCAGCAAAACAGCTCCAAAGGCCCAGCCTAAAAGCATGATGAGGACACCGGGAATTTCTGGGGAGGCTCGGGTTCCCCAAAACAGGGCAACCGTGTAGTGGTGCAAGGTCGCCGCAATAGCCAGCGCGCTAAGCAACCATTTGATCCAGGGTTTGATAGACAGGGGTTTGATCAGTCGCCAAGCGACGTATAGGGCGAAAACGAGGGCAGCGACTTGAAACACAAAATTATTCCAAAAAGAAACAGAATCTGCACGGGGCAGCGTAATTAAAAGGCGTCGCCAGTATAGAGCGCTAGTAGGCTCATCATGCTAGAGGCGTTAGCACCAATCGGTGAGCAAGGGTTGGAAAAGCAAGGACATGCTTGTTTACGTTTCGTGAAATCGCCTAGCACATCAGTATCTTAAAACTCCTAGGCTGTCTTTTAACGCAGCTCACGTGCAAAGGGTGCTTTTCAATTTTTTCAAGGAGCAGACCCCATGGATAAGGATCGCGTTAAAGGTGGTGCCCGCGAGGTCAAAGGAGCCATTAAAGAGAAAGTTGGCAAGATGACGGGGGACTCATCCTTGGAACTGGATGGCAAAGTGGACAAGACCTTGGGCTCTTTAGAGCGTAAGGTGGGTAAGTCCAAAGATCGTGTGCGTCAGGCGCTCAAGCGTTAAGGCAGAGAGCCAGTTAGGTGCGCAGGGTGTTGGCAGACTCTCGCCTATCTTTGAGTCAGGCAGTAGATCCTGGGGCGCTAGCCGCTGCTGCTGGCGTGTCCGGGGTTTGTACACCGAGAGTCTTGCGCCTGACATCACACCCCTGTGTATCACTGGATGAGTCAAACCCCTGGAGTGGGGTTTGTGGTATTTGATTCGTTTGGAGGATATATGGTGACGAAGAAATCCGCGACTGCATCACATCAGGACTCCTTGGGCCAGGGTGGTGAGTTGCACCAGTCTGGGCCTAGCGGCATAACCACCAATCATGGCGTGCCAATTTCAGATAATCAGAATTCGCTGCGGCTGGGGGCGCGTGGCCCTACCTTGCTGGAAGATTTTGTGCTGCGCGAGAAAATCTTCCATTTTGACCATGAACGTATCCCGGAGCGTATTGTTCATGCGCGTGGCACGGGGGCACATGGTTACTTTGAATGTACGCAAGCCATTCCGGAGCTGACCCAGGCGGTAGTGTTTCAACAAGAGGGCCACCGCGTGCCGGTGTTCTGTCGTTTCTCAACGGTGGCGGGTTCAAAAGGTTCCAAGGACACCCCGCGTGACGTACGCGGCTTTGCCGTCAAGTTTTATACAGAGCAAGGCAACTGGGATCTGGTGGGCAACAATATGCCCGTTTTCTTTATCCAGGATGCCATCAAATTTCCGGACCTGATTCATGCGGTCAAACCCGAGGCGGATCGAGGTTTTCCTCAGGCGGCCTCAGCCCATGACACCTTTTGGGATTTTGTGTCCTTGATGCCGGAGTCCTTGCACACGGTCATGTGGTTGATGTCTGACCGTGCCTTACCCCGTTCTTTTCGCATGATGCAGGGCTTTGGGGTACACACCTTCCGCTTTGTGAATGAAGAAGGTAAATCGCATTTTGTGAAGTTTCACTGGAAGCCTAAACAAGGCTTGCAATCCACCTTGTGGGATGAGGCAGTCAAGATCTCGGGTGCCGACTCAGACTATTTGCGACGTGATTTGTATGAGGCTATCAAAAGCGGATCGTTTCCGGAGTGGGAACTGGGCGTGCAGGTCTTTGATCAGAAATGGGCCGATAAGCAGGACTACGATGTGTTGGACGCCACCAAGCTGATTCCCGAGGAAAGCCTGCCGGTCAAGATCGTTGGTCGCATGGTGCTGGATCGTTATCCAGACAACTTTTTTGCCGAGACTGAGCAGGTCGCGTTTCTGCCATCCAACATTATTCCCGGCATTGATTTTACAGACGACCCCTTGTTGCAAGGGCGCCTGTTCTCCTATCTGGACACACAGAAGTCTCGTCTGGGAACGGTCAACTTTCATCAGATCCCGGTTAATGCGCCGCGCTGTCCATTCAGCAATATGCAACGCGATGGCATGATGCAAACGCAGGTTCCCAAGGGGCGGGCAACGTACGAGCCCAATAGCCTGGATGAGGTGGGAGAGTTGTCAGGCCCCCGTGCACAGCCTAGTGGTTTTCGGACTTTTCCCAGTACCGTAGAGGATGGTGCCAAGCTGCGTGTGCGGGCTGAGTCTTTCGCAGATCATTACAGTCAGGCTCGCTTGTTTTACCGCTCTCAGTCTGAAGTGGAGCAAGAGCACGTGATTGCTGGTTTGGTCTTTGAACTATCGAAGGTGCAGCTTAATCACGTACGCCTGCGTGTGCTCTCGCATATGCGTGTTATTGACGAAGACTTGGCTAAACGGGCTGCACAAGGTCTGGGGCTGGACTTGCCGCCGGCGGCCAAACCGGCCAGCAAGCCTATCGATATGCCACCCTCCAAGGCGTTGTCCATTTTGGCTCAACAGCCTCCGATTGCCGGTCGCATGCTGGGAATTCTCGTCACCGATGGCGCGGACAAGGGTCTGCTGGACCTGCTGTTGGCTGGGGCTCAAGAGGCTGGGGTGGCCGTCAAGTTGATTGCGCCACAGGTTGGCGGTGTCACGTTGTCCGATGGTTCGCATCTGGCAGCTGATGAGAAGATCTCAGGAGCACCTTCTGTTCTGTTTGATGCGGTGGCTTTGTTGCTTGATCAGGAGCAAGCCTTGAAGCTCTGTACCAATAAGGCGGCAGTGGATTTTGTGGCTGATGCTTATGGGCATTTAAAAGCAATTGGTTACGATGGCGGTGCCAAGCCTTTGCTGGATCGTGCCGGGGTGTCAGCGGACAAAGGGGTGTTCGCTATCAAGACAGGCGACGATTTATTGAGTAAAGTAGCGTCGCGTTTCTGGGAGCGCCGTCACCAGGTTGATGGCACGGCTTGATGTGACAGCAGGGGCGGCTTAGGCCGCCCCTGTTCTATAAATTAATAGCGCCAGGTCAGACCGATGACAGGGCCAGACATGCGCGTGTCAAAAATATGGCCGGAGCGGCGATAGTTCACATTTAACATCTTGTACCCGGCGGCTACAGAGAAATTCTCTGACAGGTCGTAGTTCAGGGTCAGCGTGGCTTGATAGCTTATGCGCGAGCCCACATCAAAACCCCCCAGATGGACTTGGGCCTGCGTGGACAATTCAGGGTTGAAGCGATAAAAAGCACGGAGCCCAATTGTCGGGTCGACCCAGCTGAAACTTTCCTGATGATGCTTGGTTCGGCCTGCCGTTGTCAGGTGAGCGCGGGTACGGATATCCCAAAATGAGAACCCGGCCAAGGCATCCACGCTAGCTTGCTCAGAGTCGTAGACGCGGTAGCCGCCTTGCAAGCTCGCCATAAACAGGCGGGTGTCCACGGTGCCTTCTGCCGCCCCCACCAAGGGCAAGCCGCCCACCACTTCACTTTCACGCGTATTGACGTAGAGCAGGTCGCTATTGAGTACATAGCGGTCACGGCGCGCCCAGGTATTGATAAAGGCAGCGGCTCGCAGATTGTGAAATACATCTGAGAAGGATTTTTCGATATCCAGTGTGGGGGCGCGTTTGAAAGGGGAGGATTCGCCGGATAAGTCGGTGATCCAGGCATAGGGGGTAACTTGTAAGGCGTAGGGTGGGGAAGTCCAGGCGTCAGTGTCAGGCAGGAGTGCGGGGGGGTGAGCATTCATTTGGGCATGGGCTAGGGTGACCAGCGGCAAAAGCCCCAGCAGTAGCCAGCGGCAATGGATGAATTTAGACATTATTTTCCAAGCCCTTTTTGATTCTTTAAATGACAGCGTGCTAGCGTCAGCCTTATTTCTTTCGGTATGCTGGACCTGACGATCACCAACTTATGGAGAACGTGTCATGCATGTGTTTTACCTTAGCAAGCAAGATATTGATAATTTGTTGCCTCGAGTGCAAGCAGCGTTACAAGCTGATCGTGAAGGACAAGTCGGTTTTACGGACGAGGAACTGGCACTGCGAGCGGTCCTGGAGGCTTTGCAGGACCCTAAACTATCCGAGCTTTTGGCTGGTGCACGTGTTGATCCGGAACGTAGTGCGGTCGGTTTGGCAGAGGAGGACTATCGGGAAAACTTGTTGGCCCTGGAAACCCGTGATAGCACTTACCTGATTGAACAGTTAATGAATAGCTACGCACGCTTGCCGGGATTTTTTAAGCGCCTGGAGTTTTAGTGATGTGTGAAAAAACGGCCTGCAAAGGGCCGTTTTTTGATAGGAGCAAAGGCTTTCCGTTTTTTTTGAGCTTTTTGCTTAGTGGTATGTTGCTCAACCTTTAAATTGAATGCCATAGAAATCAGTGATTGCGCTCTTGGTTCTTATACGGTTTTTGTGGCGACAATGTTCAGTACTTATTGGAAAAATAGCTGGTACTTACGATATTATCCGAACCTTTGGTTGGTCGCTTAAGCAGCGAAATAACAAGAGCGTTGGAATATGGAACAGTCATTGGCAAGCACTCCACAAGAAAAAAATAATGTGGCCAATCATGAGTGGTCCCATTTTTTATTATCAAAAAAAGATGTTGTTTACCCTATTCTGTAGGCCTCCCCCCTAATTTTTCTGCTCGCTTGACTGGCTGAGTTAATCCTGTTTTTGTTACGTCTCTGTCCAATGTTATGACTGTGCAAGCAGTCGGTTTCTTGTTTGATTAATTGTGCGGCTAGCCGTTTCTGGAGAGAAAGATGTTGCTGAAAAAATGTCGCCGTACTTTGCTGGCGTGTGCTGTTGGGCTGGTTTTAGTGCCTGCGGCCTCTCAGGCATGTACCCGAGCTGTGTTTCTGGGTGATAACGGTCAGGTAATTACCGGCCGTTCCATGGACTGGAAACTAGATGTGGGAACCAATCTCTGGATTTTTCCCCGCGGTGAAAAACGCAATGGCGCGGCCGGCCCGTCTTCGATCGAATGGACTTCAAAATATGGCAGCGTCATTGCCTCGGGCTATGACCTGGCCTCTACAGACGGCGCGAACGAAAAAGGCCTGAACGTTAACCTGCTTTGGCTGGTGGAGTCGGAATACCCCACGCCCAGCAAAGGCGACAAGACCCTGAGCATGTCTTTGTGGGGGCAGTACGTCCTAGACAATTTTGCTACGGTAGCCGAGGCGGTTGATGTCCTGGAAAAGAATCCCTTTGTGGTGTTGAGCGATAAAGTACCCAACGAAGAACGTTTGGCTACCTTGCACTTGTCTATGTCGGACTCCTCCGGGGACAGTGCCATTATTGAATATATCGATGGCAAGCAGCACATCCACCATAGTCGCAAGTATCAGGTAATGACCAACTCGCCCACCTTTGATCAGCAGTTGGCCATCAAGGATTACTGGCAGGAAGTGGGCGGATTGAATATGTTGCCAGGCACCAGCCGGGCAGCAGATCGTTTTGCCCGTGCTTCTTTCTATATTGATGCCGTGCCGCGCAATCTCAGTGATGACAAGGCCGTGGCCAGCGTACTGAGTGTGATGCGTAATGTGTCCACACCGTATGGCATGACGGTCCCTGATCAACCTAACAACTCCTCGACCCGCTGGAGAACGGTGTTCGATCACCAGCGTAGCTTGTATTACTTTGATTCGGTCTTGTCACCCGGTGCTTTCTGGGTGGATATGACCAAAGTCGATTTCTCGGCAGAAACCGGCAAGGTCATGAAGCTGGATCTGGGGCCTGAGCAAAGTACGGTTTACATGGGTGAGGTGCTGGAGCAGTTCAAACCTTCCAAGCCGTTTCAATTCTTGCCGGTGCAGTCCCCCGGGATTTAAGCCAGGTCAAGGCGTGAGCCGCATTAGATTTATCTGAACGTAGGCGATAGGGACGGGGTGTAGCTGACAGTGGACATATGGCTTACATGTGTAGCTGTTATGCTATGTCCCGTCTTTATCTGCTGAAGTACCTGTTTCATGACCTATGTAGTGACAGAAGCCTGCATCCAGTGCAAGTACACGGATTGCGTGACGGTGTGCCCGATGGACTGTTTTTTTGAAGGGCCCAATTTCCTGGTCATTCAGAATAGGACCCTGAGTGACACAACGGGTTGGACACGTATCAGTCGCCAGAAAGCTCCCTTACCGGATCATGAGTACTGGGCTACCCAGACCGGTAAGTTGGCTTTGTTAAAGCAGGATTAGACGGCGTTTTGATGGGCTGGCTTACGCTGGAAATACCAGACTGCCAAAGCGGCCATCAGCAATATGGCCGTACAACTGGCCAGTACGGCCACATAGCCCTTGTCGAAAGAGTTTCGGGCCAGTTCGCTTAAGTTCATCGCCAGTTCTTGTGGCATGGTTTCTGCCATTAACAAGGCTTGATCCAGGCTGTCGTAGGCCAGTGCCTGGCCGCTTAAGGAGTCAGGCAAAATCAGGCTGGCGCTGTACACGAAAGACAGCAGGCTACCCATGATGGTGACGCCCAAGGCTCCTCCCAGCTCGTAAGACATTTCCTCTACGGAGGCCGCCATACCGGCCCGCGAGGGTGGGGCACTTTGCATGATGGTGCTGGATGCAGCCGTCATGGCAGCGCCTATTCCCAGGCCCAACATCACCAGCCCGGTGATTTGCAGTGCTTGTGCGCTGTTATGCCACAAGAGGTACGCGGCCATTCCTGCACCTGCCAAGCTTAAAGAACCAACCAGCAAGTGCTTGCTGCCAATGACCATCAGCAGCCGGCCGGCCAATGGACCTGCCAGGAAAGCAGCCAAAGGCAAAGGAATAATCGCCAGACCCGCTTCCAGTGGCGAAAAACCCAAGACCAGTTGCAGGCGTTGGCTAAAGACTAGTTCCATCCCGATCAGGGCTGCCGACGCGGTCAGCGCGGACAGGACGGCGGTGCTGAGGGTGGTATCCCGAAACAAGGCGAAGTCCAGCAAGGGAAAGCGACTACGGTTTTGCTGCCGTACAAACCAGCTTAAAAAAACGATGCCGGTGATCAGCGCAGCGGCAGTCAGCCCCCAGTTGGTGTGCAGTTTGCCCATTTCCTTGATGGCCAGGGTGCTGGCTACCAGACCCACCATAATCAGCAAGGAGCCCTTAAGGTCCCAGGGGCGGGATGCGTCTGGCGTAGAGCGGGGCACTAACAACCAGCCCAATGGCAAAGCAATCAATACGATAGGGACGTTGATCAGAAAGACCGAGCCCCACCAGAAATGTTCCAGCAAGAAGCCACCCACTACGGGGCCGAACGCGGCACCACCAGATGCGATGGAGGCCCAGACGCCAAAGGCGACGGCGCGCTCACGTTCGTCAAGGAAAGTGATGCGAATCAGCGACAATGTCGCGGGCATCATCATGGCCGCTGCGATACCCAGGAAAGCACGGGCCGAAATCAGCGCGGTCGGGTTTGGGGAATAGGCCGCAGCTATTGAAGCCACACCAAAGAAGGCCAGGCCGGAGAGGAACAGGCGCTTGTGACCCAGGCGGTCACCCAGCGTGCCCATGCCCAGCAGCAATCCGGAGACAACTAAGGCGTAGCTATTGATAATCCAGAGCTTGTCCGAGGCCGATGCCTGCAGGTCGTGAGTCAGGCGTGGCAGAGCGGTGTAGAGCACCGTCATATCCACCACAATGAGTAATAAAGCAACCGAGACAATCGCCAGGATCGACCAGCGACGGCTTGGAGACAAAGGAGCGATTTGCGCTTGATGGGTAATCGAGCTGTGCAGCATATAAGTACAGAAGGGTGGGAAACCCCTAATGATCTATCAATAATATCAACAGAAAAAGTTAATTGGCATCTATAAAATAGATGGATGGAACTGACTTTAGAGCGTATTCGACATTTCGTGGCCGTGGTGGACACCGGCTCCATGACTCAGGCTGCTAAAGAGTTGGGCAAAGTGCAGTCTGCCGTTAGCACCTCGATCTCCTTGCTGGAGGCCGATCTGAATCTGGAGTTGTTTGATCGTTCGCGGCGCACCCTGAGCCTGACTGTGCCAGGGGAGATTATGCTGCTGGAGGCCAAGGCGTTGCTGCGTCAGGTGGAGGTGTTGCATCGCCGGGCAATGGACTTGTCGCAGGGGCAGTCGGCACGCCTGGAAATCAGCCTGGATGAAGCCTTGCCTCAAGAGCCTTTGCGTTTGCTGCTAAAGGAGCTGGCGGTCCGCTGGCCTGCGTTGGAGCTGACCATCTGGAATGGAACGGCGTCAGAGGTCATGGATTACGTCAGTGATGGCCGCTCGGATGTCGCTTTTCAGTTTGATCGGGGTGCCGATGCCACGTCTCTTGCACAAAGCTATATCGGTGCGGTCCCGCAGGCGATTTGTGTTGCGCGTAAGCACCAGTTGGCCAGCCAACATCAAGTCAGCCGTAAAGAACTGACTGCACATCGGCAACTATTGATTCATATCGAAGGCATGGAGCAGACGGTCGTCAGCCCCAGCGTTTGGCGTTCAGACAGCTTTTATGTCATTGCCGATATGGTGGCTGATAGTCTGGGTTGGGCGATTTTGCCGCTGAATATTGCCGAGTATGAAAATCTGCGCAATAAGCTGGCTCAGCTGCATTGTCAGGAGATGGTGCTGCCGCCTTTACCTGTGCGGATGTTGTGGCGGCAGGGGCAGGCCTTGCCACCTGCAGCGATCTGGATGCAGCAGCGCCTGTCGGAGCTACTGCCTTAGACTGGCCTGGCAGACTAACGGAGAAGGGTGGGAAAGCTGGTTGTTAGCCCAACGCTGAACACCTTCCCAGATATCGCCAGCGTGGTGAACCGTCAGGTCGGCCTGCCAGGTGCCGATACTGTCGTCGTCCGCACAGTAGCCATAGGCAGCAATCATGGTGGCCATGCCAGCTGCCTGCCCAGCCTGAATATCACGCAGGTCGTCGCCTACGTACAAGCAGTCTTCAGGAGCGAAGCCTGCTTGCTTGGCGGCATAGAGCAAGGGCTCTGGATGAGGCTTGGTGTGCTGGGTGGTATCGCCGCCTACGGTGACTGCGCAGCCCGCTTCCAGACCCAGATGACGGATCAGGGGCAGCGCCAGATACTCCAGCTTATTGGTGACGATCCCCCAGGTGTAGCCTGCTTGCTCTAATTGCTTGAGCAGGGGAGCCACGCCATCGAACAGATAAGTCAGCTCTGTCATGTGGTCGTGGTAGTCCTGCAGAAAGTGTGCACGCAGCTGTGCATATTCAGGGTGGTCAGGATGGATATCCAGCGCTACCTTGATCAGGCCTCGTGCGCCATGGGAGGCGTAGGGGCGCAGGTCTTCGTAAGGCAAGTCGGGCAAGCCACGCGCTTGGCGCATGCGATTGGCGGTGGCGGCCAGATCTGGAGCAGAGTCGGCCAGGGTGCCGTCAAAATCAAAGAGAACCAGTTTATTCATGGGGCTTAGCTTTGGCGACGGCTGGCCAGCAGGTAGTTGACGGAGG
>SMEP01000060.1_pt1 | contig 25589 bp, 20 predicted proteins | sample 2456231 | NCBI WGS metagenome assembly SMEP01 (sample SAMN10132595, study PRJNA489261) | soil metagenome | isolation source: day1 control-silty clay loam soil ammended with raw manure from dairy cow... | place: USA | collected 2015-05-15
TTGCTCATGCAGTCGATAAAGGCGCGCAGCTTGGGCGACAGGTTGCGGCTGGCGGGCCAGATAATCCAAAGTGGCACGACATTATGGGTGTCGTCATCCAGAATGGTTTGTAGGCGTCCGCTGCTTAAATGCTCCTCCACCGTGAAATCCGGCAGGCAGGCAATGCCCTGACCCTGTAAGGCCAGGTGCACCCGCATTTCCACACTATTGCAGACCAGGGTGCGGGGTAGATCCGGCAGGTCCTGAGGGTTGGACAGGGGCCATTGCTCCAGCCGCCCGGTATTGGGGAAGCGGTAATGCAGGCAGGCATGGTTCTGCAGGTCTTGGGCGTGTTGGGGGCGGCCATGTGCTTGCAGGTAGTCGGGGGAGGCGGCCAGGACACGGCTAAAAGTGCCTAGACGGCGACGCATCAGGCCAGAGTCATTCAGGATGCTGGCGCGTATGGCGACATCAAAGCCTTCGCCAATAACATCGACCAAACGATCAGAAAAATCCAGATCCAGTTCTACCGCGGGGTAACGCTGCATGAATTGGGTAATGGCTTGCTGAAACAGGCCGCTATAGCGCGGCAGGCTGATGCGTAAGGTGCCGCGTGGCATCTCGCTGGCCTGGGACATTTCCAGTTCCGCGGCTTCGATTTCACAGAGGATACGGCGGCAGCGTTCCAGAAAGTTTTTGCCATCGGCCGTCAGGGCCAGGGTGCGGGTGCTGCGGTGAAACAAGCGCACTTTCAGGCGTTCTTCCAGGCGGGCGATGGACTTACCGACCGTAGAGGGCGAGATGCCGGATTCGCGTGCCACGGCCGAGAAACTCAGGCGCTCGGCCACTCGTACGAACAAACCGATATTTCTTAGATTTTCCATCATGGTGCCGACCTATTTAAGAATTTATTTCCTAAGTATTAATAACTGTAGTGTATTTTTCTTTATGGCGGTGGCGCTTAAGCTGTTGAAAATTCCCCGAATGGGCATGCCTGCTCATTCTTGTCGGGCACTAACGCTTTTGCAGCAAACGAGAACCATGCTTTCCATTTCATCCTCGCCGACCATGCGCCGGCTGCAGTTACTGTCAGCCTGTTTAACGGCTTTATTGATCCCCCTTTGCTTTACCGGGCCTGCGGTTGTGTTGTCTGCCATCAGCGTGGAGCTAGGTGGCAGCGCTGCGCAACTGAGCTGGATCATGAATGCCTATATTTTGAGTTATGGCGGTGCCATGATGGTGTCGGGCAGCCTGACTGATATCTACGGGCAACGGCGTATCTGGCTGATGGGTCTGGCCTGGTTCTGCGTCTTCACGGTAGCCATCCCTTTGATGCCTTCCGTTTTCTGGATTGATATCTTGCGCATGCTGCAAGGTTTGGGTGGGGCAGCGGCCTTTGCAGCCGCTATGTCTTCCCTGGCCCCCTTGTTTGAAGGGCGTGCCCGTGCGCGGGCGTTTAGCTTGTTAGGTACGTCTTTTGGCCTGGGGCTATCCTTTGGTCCCTGGTTCTTTGGCTGGATTGTGGAAGCAATCCAATGGCAAGGGGTGTTCTACGCGACAGGGGCTATTGGAATCGTGGGTTTGCTACTGGTCTTTATCAGCACCCCGCCTAGTCAGGGCGGTTCGCAGGGCTCTTTGGATTGGCCGGGTGCCATCAGCTTTACGCTGGCCTTGGGCCTGTTTACCTATGGCATGTTGCTGATCCCGGAGCGAGGTTGGTCCGATACGTTGGTGCTGTCTGCTTTGCTGGCTTCTGTCGTGGCTTTGCTTGGCTTTATCTGCATAGAGCGGCGTGTCGCCCAGCCCATGATCGATTTAAGTTTCTTCCGTGACCCCAGTTTCGTAGGCGTGCAGGCTTTGGCCGCAGCCCCGGCCTTTCTGTTCATTGTGCTGATTGTGATCTTGCCGGGACGTTTTATCGGTATTGATGGCTATGGTGCTTTGCAGGCTGGGCAGATGATGGTTTGGTTGGCTGCGCCCTTATTGATTGTGCCGTTTGTGGCCGCCTTGCTGACGCGCTGGCTGACGGCAGGGACTTTATCCAGCGTGGGCTTGCTGCTGGTAGCTGGGGGCCTATGGTATCTGGCCCAGGGTTTTGAGTCAGGAGGCGGGCAGGCACTGCATTTGCCCTTGTTGCTGATCGGGATCGGTATTGGTTTGCCCTGGGGCTTGATGGACGGCATGGCTGTTAGCGTAGTGAGTCCGGACCGAGTGGGCATGGCTACAGGTATTTTTAATACAGTGCGAGTCTCTGCGGACGGCGTGGCGATTGCGGTCATCAGTGTTTTGTTGGCCACCTTGATTCAGCAGCGTTTAGGCGTGGATGCCGCAGTGTTTACGCAGGAGGCGGTTATGGAGGCGGCAAGCCGGGCAGCCTTGGGTGACTTGCAGCTGGCAGCACAACAGTTGCCGGGTTTGGAGGCGCAATTGGCCCAGAGTTATGCTGCTTCATTCTTGATGGTCTTGCATGCTTTGGTTGTTCTGGCGGTCTTGACGGCGTGCGTGCTCTTTCTCTTGTTAAGACAGCCCAAGCGCGTACTGCAAACGGCGTAAGTCGTATAGGTGTAGATAGAAAAACGCCCTGAACATGAAGGCCCCCAATGCTTAAACCAAAGTTTGGGGGCCGTTCAACACCCAGAGCGGCGGCGTGGGTGTGTATAAGGCAAGGGTCAGGCCTGTTTTTTAGGCAGAGCCAGCCATTGCTCGGCTGTAATGCGGCTGATGTGTTCAGTCCGGTAATCCTGCAGGAACGGGTTGTACTTGTTTTCCTCGGTGTGGTGATGGCGAAAGCCACATTTGCTCTGCGCAATCTGCGATTGGGCATTGTGGGCAAAGTAGCCGCACCACAGGGCCTTTAGCTGCATGGTTTCAAAAGCATGTCGCATCACCTCGCGTACCGCCTCGGGGATCAGGCCCTGGCCCCAGTAAGGGACGCCAATCCAATACCCGATTTCGCCTTCTTGCTCGCTGATCTTGAAGTTGCTGTTTTCACCCATCAAGATGCCAATGCAGCCCACCGCCCGGCCATTTTCTTTAAGCACGACCGCATACACTTCGGGCATATTGAAAACCGTGCGGATGATCTCGGCACTTTCCTCAATGCTGGTGTGAACTGGCCAACCGGCAATGGGGCCGACGCGTTCGTCTTTGGCGTATTCGTACAAATCTGCAGCGTCTGTGTCCTGCCAGGGGCGTAAAATCAGTCTTTCTGTCTGTAGTTTCATTTTCTATACTCATGATTAAGCAGGAAACAGAATAGAGTCTGGCCGACACACGGGACAGAGCAGTACCTTGGCATTTTCGGTACTTTTAGCAAGTCCTGCGTATTGCTGCATAAGCGGCCAAGAACAGACGGGCACCATGCACCACATTCCACAATTATTCAGCAGCAAAGAAGGCCTACTGACTGGCGAAACCACGCTGGCCGAGGGCCTGGGGATGCCTTTGTCTTTTGGTCACGCCTATATGAGCTTGATGATTTGTGTGTCGGGCAGCGCACTGCTTAGCCTGAACTTCAAAGAGCAGGCTGTACAGCGTCATGATGTACTGGTGCTGGCCGAAGACACGATTGCCTTGCTGAAACGACGCTCGCGCGGGTTTAAGGTGTTTTTTCTCTTGATGCCCAAGGATTTGGCGGCTGAGGTGGCTTATCAGCTGCCCAATCCCTTGTTTGTCTTTTTGCACGACCATCCCTTGTGCGTACCTCCCAAAAAAGACCAGGTGTTGTTGGCGGCTTGGTTAGTGCAATTGCGCGCGATTGTGCAGACCCGCACGCTGTATCAGCACATCATGCTGCGTAATCACTTGCAGACCTTCTTTTTACGCATTGCCGAGCAGATTCCGCCCGAATACCAGGGCAGTCAGCAGTTCAGCCGCAAGGAAATGATCAGCTGGCGCTTCTGGGAGATGATTGGTCAACAGTGCAGACAGCACCGCGATGTGAAGTTCTATGCCGATGCGCTCAACATCACACCGTTTTACCTGTCACAACTGACTAAAGAGTTTTTCAACGACAGCCCCAAGACCTTGATCGACAGACAGGTGATCCTGGAGATCAAGGCGCTGCTTTCCTACAGTCAGCTGGCGATTGGGCAGATTGCCGATAAGCTCAGTTTTGAGGACCCCTCGTATCTGTGCCGTTACTTCAAGCGTCAGACAGGGCTGTCGTTGACCCGCTATCGCCAGCATGAACAGCTAGAAAGCGGGCAGGACTAAAGGACGGTTGATTGCAAGGCGTGTGCTGCCATGGTGGCAATCTGCAGGGCAATATCGGGATCGGATTCGTCTTCAAAATGCCAGATGGCTGACAGCCCGCACCAGGCCAGAGTCCATTGCAACAGCCTGCGTCTGTCCAGCTTGGCGTGCTTAGATACGGTGTCGACACGCGTTAGAAACCGATCCGCATTGATTGCGCTTTCCGCGTCCGGGTTGCAAAAGAGATTGGCGTAGTCGAAAGCACGCTCTCCGATCAAGCCTTTGGGGTCGATAGCCAGCCAGCCGCGAGGCCCAAAATCCAGAATATTGTGATGATGAATATCGCCATGCAGACAAACAAGCTCGCGTGGCTGGGAGAGCAATTCACGCATGGTTTGGCGAGCAAGCAAGACAATAGGGTGCAGGCTGGTATCGACCTGCTCCAAAGACTGAAACCAGTCGTGTAGTGGCGTGAGGGTATTGGGAGTGGCACGGGCTGCCTGAGTACCTTTTTTGGGGTGAGAACTCTGATGCAACTGGGCTACGACATCGCAAATAATGCGGCTGGCTTGTTCATCCTGGCCGGAGTGGCTCAGCGTCACCAGACTCTGCGTCTCTGTAGCGCGCTCCATCAATAAGGCGTTTTCTGAGCGGGCCAGAACTTTGGCCGCACCCTGGCCTTGCCACCATTCCAGCAGATCGTAGCCCTGGATTTCTTCCGGCGAGGTGGAGACTTTCAGCATGGCCGCTTGCCCGTGCCATCGTACCGGCAGCAAGATCGCATTGCTGGTTTCAATGGAGGGGCCATCGGCCAGCAGATTCCAGTGTTGCAGGTAAGGGAGCAGTGGGTTCGGCATGGGGGAGGTTGTCGGCAGTAAATGCAAGTCTGAAGAACCAAAAAACCAAGCGTAGTGAGTCAAACAAGGATCTGGCCTGACGGTGCAGTCGCCAAGGCCCCACCACGACAAGAGCTTGGGCTTTTGCCTTTTACACTCAAACGTAGCGCCTTTTCTGCTTACATTCGCCCTGTGAATTTGTAGCGATCCCCCGGATGCCATAAGCGGGCATGGGTGGTGAATTGCTCGCTGGAAAAAGTGCGGCGGTCCATCACCAAACAGGGCTGCTGCTCTTTCATCTGCAGGGCTTGAGCAATAGCGGTGGGAGGCACCAGCACCTCGATGCTGTAAAAGCCGGTGGGCAAGGGTGCCACCCGCACCAGATATTCATTCGGCGTGATCTGGCTCCAGTCCTGCTCCATGTAATCCGGGGCCATGTGCGCATCTACCAGGCGATCTTCGTATTGGATAGGCAGGCCGTTTTCAGCATGAACAATAATGGAATGAAACAAGGCGGCGCCCGGTGCAATGCCATACAAACGTGCTTGGGTAGGACTGGCTTGCAGACGCTCAATGCTCAACACCTGACAGCTGTGTTGATGGCCCCGTTCCCGTATGTCCTGCGCAATGCTGCGTATCTCGATCAAGGTGGACTGGAATTTGGGTTGTGCCACATACGTGCCCGAGCCTTTGATACGGATGAGCAGGTCGTCATTCGTCAGTTCGCGCAGGGCACGATTGACTGTCATGCGCGAGACGGAAAATTGTTCGCATAAGGCTAATTCAGTGGGAATCAGATCGCCTTCACGCCATTGCCCGGACTGGATTTTTTCCAGTACAAAATTTTTGATTTGCAGATAGGCGGGCAGAGCTGATTCGGCGGACGAAGGATTCGTCAGGGGGGCATCCATTCTTGCGTTTTCCTGTAAGGCTTATTCACACGAAAAATAGCCTTGTATTGTCTCGTGCTTAGATAGCAGGCCGGGGGTAATCCTGCTACACAGGGCTTTTCTGTATATGTATAGACAATTAAAAGAAATGACTATACATTGGCATGAGCTTACAAGAAAACCGTTGTTTTGTCGGCGCTTTGACCTGCCTTAGCGGTGTGGAAACAGCTAGTCGGATAGAACCAGCGCGTATCCAGACGACACCTCAGATGGAGGACATCACCATGCCTGATCATCACTCTTCGGCGGCCAGCCAAGCCCCTCGTTTTGATGCCAGTCGGCAGATCCATGCTCCCACAGGCGCTCAGCTCAGTTGCAAGAACTGGGTAGCTGAAGCGGCCTACCGCATGATTCAGAACAATCTGGACCCGGCTGTGGCAGAAAACCCCCAGCATTTGGTGGTGTACGGCGGCATCGGCCGTGCGGCCCGCAATTGGGAGTGCTACGACCAGATCTTGGCCAGCCTGCGGGAATTGGACGACGACCAAACTTTATTGATTCAATCCGGCAAGCCGGTGGGGGTCTTTCGCACTCATAGTGATGCGCCGCGTGTCCTGCTGGCCAACTCCAATCTGGTGCCTAAATGGGCTAATTGGGAGAAGTTCCACGAACTGGATCAGGCCGGTTTGTTCATGTACGGGCAGATGACGGCGGGCAGCTGGATCTACATTGGCAGCCAGGGCATTGTGCAAGGTACGTACGAAACCTTTGCTGAAGCAGGCCGTCAGCATTTTGGTGGTTCACTGGCCGGGCGCTGGGTTCTGACTGCCGGTTTGGGTGGTATGGGTGGCGCACAGCCTTTGGCGGCGACCTTTGCCGGTGCCGTGTCGCTGACTATTGAGTGTAAGCAAAGCAGTATCGACTTTCGTTTGCAGACCCGCTATCTGGATAAACAGGCGCGTGATCTGGATCATGCGCTGGAGCTGATTGCTCAGCATACCGCTGCCAAAGAAGCCGTGTCGATTGGCTTGCTGGGTAATGCTGCTGATGTCTTGCCCGAACTGGTGCGACGCGCGCAGGCCGGTGACCTGAAACCTGATCTGGTGACAGACCAGACCTCGGCGCATGATTTACTGAATGGTTATCTGCCTTCAGGATGGACGGTGGAGCAGTGGCAGGCGGCGCAGAAAGATCCTGCCCAACATGCTCATATTCAGCAAGCCGCTGCCAAGTCGTGTGCGGTGCATGTACAAGCCATGCTGGATTTCCAGAAAATGGGCGTTCACGTCGTGGATTACGGCAATAACATTCGTCAAGTTGCCTTGGATGAAGGCGTAGCAAACGCGTTCGACTTTCCGGGCTTTGTCCCTGCCTATATCCGCCCCTTGTTTTGTGAAGGTAAAGGCCCGTTCCGTTGGGTGGCCTTATCCGGTGACCCGGAAGACATTTACAAAACCGATCAAAGAATTAAAGAACTGTTTCCGGACAATCAGCACGTGCATCGCTGGCTGGATATGGCCCAGGAACGCATTGCTTTCCAGGGGCTACCTGCCCGTATTTGCTGGCTGGGCCTGGGCGAGCGCCACCTTGCCGGTTTGGCTTTCAACGAGATGGTGCGCAAGGGCGAGCTGAAAGCGCCCATTGTGATTGGTCGCGACCACCTGGATACCGGCTCGGTCGCCAGTCCCAACCGCGAAACCGAGAGCATGCGTGATGGCACGGATGCCGTGTCGGACTGGCCTTTGCTGAATGCGTTGCTAAATACCGCGGGCGGTGCCAGTTGGGTCTCTTTACACCACGGGGGTGGGGTGGGCATGGGTTACAGCCAGCACGCGGGCATGGTGATTGTGGCCGACGGTAGCGAACAGGCGGCAGCCCGTCTGGAGCGGGTCTTGATTAACGATTGCGCCAGTGGTGTGATGCGTCATGCGGATGCAGGCTACGAGCTGGCCATTCAAACCGCCAAGAATTTCGGGCTGACACTGCCCATGATCAAATAAGCAAACAGGACAGAATGATGAGCAAGAGTATCGAGCTTTCTCCCGGCGCACTGACTTTGGCACAGTTGCGCCAGATCTGGCAGGACCCGGCTGTTCTGACTCTGCCACCAGAGGCGATTGGGGCAATGGATGCGTCCTCGGCCATTGTGGCCAAGATCATCCGCGAAGGTAATCCGGCCTACGGCATTAATACCGGTTTTGGCAAACTGGCCCAACAACGCATTCCCGATCACGATCTGGAGCAACTGCAAAAGAACCTGATTCTGTCGCACTCCGTGGGCGTGGGCGAACCGGTATCCGATGCGGTGGCCCGGCTGATCATGGCCATGAAGATTGCCAGTCTGGCGCGTGGTTTTTCAGGCATACGCTCGCACGTGGTCACGACCTTACTGGATATTCTGAATGCAGGCGTGGTGCCGTTCATTCCGTCCAAAGGATCTGTGGGCGCATCGGGTGATCTGGCTCCTTTATCGCACATGACGCTGACCCTGATCGGGGAAGGACAGGCCAAGTGGCAGGGCGAGTGGATGCCTGCTCAGCAGGCTTTGGCCAAGGCTGGCATCACGCCGATTGTGCTGGCGGCCAAAGAAGGGCTGGCGCTGATTAATGGCACGCAAGTGTCTACCGCTTTAGCCTTAAATGGGCTGTTCCGCACCCAGACCTTATTCCGTAATGCGATTCTGGCCGGTGCCTTAAGTGTGGACGCTGCTAAAGGCAGCGACGCACCTTTTGACGCGCGTATTCATGAGGTGCGTGGTCAGCCAGGGCAGATCTACGCTGCGCGTTTGTATCGGGAACTACTGGCAGGCAGCCAGATTCGTCAGTCACATAGGGACCATGACAATAAGGTGCAGGACCCGTACAGCTTGCGATGCCAGCCCCAGGTTATGGGCGCGATTCAGGATCTGATTACGCAACACGAACGTACCTTGCTGACCGAAGCCAATGCCGTTACGGATAACCCGCTGGTGTTCCCCGGCCAGAATGGCGAACCGGATCAGGTGATTTCTGGCGGCAACTTTCACGCCGAACCGGTGGCTTTTGCCGCCGATGGCTTGGCCTTGGCAATTGCTGAAATTGGCGCACTGGCTGAGCGCCGCGTGGCTTTGTTGATTGACGCCAGTATCTCCGGCTTGCCACCGTTTCTAGTGCCATCAGCAGGCTTGAATTCGGGCTTCATGATTGCCCATGTCACAGCGGCGGCTTTGGCCTCGGAAAACAAGTCGTTGGCGCATCCGGCCAGTGTGGATAGCTTGCCGACCTCGGCTAATCAGGAAGATCACGTCAGCATGGCGACCTTTGCGGCGCGCAGACTGGAAGACATGGCACAGAATACGGCTGCCATTGTGGCGATTGAATTGCTATGTGCGGCACAGGGCATTGATTTCCATGCCCCCTTGTTGACTTCGGAACGTTTGCAGAACGTACAGGACGCAATTCGTCAGGCCGTGCCGTTCTATGATCAGGACCGTTATCTGGCTCCCGATATCGAGGCTGTGAAAGCCTTGGTGCTGGACGAGAGTCTGGCAGCGACGGCTGCTGATCTGTTCTAGTTTTCAGGAAGTACGGCTGATTTTTTTGTCTCCACGAACTTGTCCCTGGCCTGGGTTTACTAAGACAGGGGTTTTTTTGTCTGGCTATATCGCCTTTAGAGTTGCTTTGTTTAACCGTGACTGTTCAAAATTTGAAGGGTGTGGCTCTTGCGTCACAAGTAGGCTCGCTTCATTTGGCCCCTGTCAGGATCAGCCGATGTGCTTCAGTTTGTTGAAGTCAGCCCTCGCTTAATAAACGACCTAGTGTTTTTTGATAGGCCGTAAACGCCACTTCTTCCTGTGGGTGATGGCCGTCTGTCACACAGGCTTTGCCACTGACCCAGACATCACGTATCGGGCTGGCGTGGGCACGTTCGGCAAAGACCATGGCAGAGAGCCAATGTTGGCTATCCAGCCCCGCCAAATTGGGGTGTTCCAGATCAATCACCATCAAATCTGCCTGATAGCCGGGGCTTAGTTGTCCGCTGGCTCGTCCAGACGCCTGTGCGCCTCCGTAAACACAGGTATCAAACAAGTGGTCCGCGACAAAAGGCTGTTTGGGCGATGCCAACACATTCCGTTGCTGGCTGATCAATCGTTGACCATATTCCAGCAAGCGCAGCTCGGCGCGCCAGTCTACGCAGATATGGCTGTCCGAACCTATGCCCATACGTCCTTGCTCGGCCAGAAAGGCGGCGGCCGGGAACAGGCCATCGCCCAGATTGGCCTCGGTCGTCAGACACAAACCCGCCACCGCGCCACTGCGGGCAATTTGCTGGCGTTCCTGCTCGTCGATGTGGGTGGCGTGGATCAGGCACCAGCGTTCGTCCACATTGAAGTTGTCATACAGATAGGCCACAGGGCTGCTGCCTTTGAGTTGCTGGCAGGCCAGAACTTCGGCCATTTGTTCGGCAATGTGGATATGAATCGGGTGGCGCGAAGGCAGGCTGTGCAGGCCGTCGATCAGGGTGTTGATGGAACCGACACCGGTGGCTCGCAGAGAATGGGGTGCAACGCCGTAACGCCGGTCTACGTTCAGGGGGTGGCTGCTGTGCAGGGATTCCAGCAAGTACAGCAATTGCGTCGGGCTATTCAAAAAACGCTGCTGATCCTGCCGTGGGGTTTTGCCACCAAAATCGCTGTATTGGTACAGCACCGGCAGCATGGTAATGGCCAAGCCGCTGGCGCTGGCCGCATCCAGTACGCCTTGGGCCAGCCGGCCAATCGGGTCGTAGTTCTGGCCGTCACGCTGGTGGTGCAGGTAGTGAAATTCGCACACGCTGGTGTAACCCGCTTTCAGCATCTGTATATAGAGCCACTGGGCGATGGCGTACATATGCTCGGGCTCCAGGCGGGCGGCGAAGCGGTACATCAGGTCGCGCCAACTCCAGAAGCTGTCTTGGCCTTGGCTCCGGAATTCAGTCAGCCCGGCCATGGCACTTTGAAAAGCGTGTGAATGGAGGTTGGGCATGCCGGGTAACACGGCGCCCTGTGTCTTGTGGACCTTACCCGCAGCGTCTATATCCTGTTGGCTGGCCTGGGGAAGAACGTTCGTCAACGTGCCTTGCGGGTCCCAGCGCAGCAAAACATTGGCCTGCCATTGGCCGTCCAGATAGGCCCAGGGAGCCCACAGCGCTTCGTAGTGCCGGGCAATGCTCATGATGATTCCTTACGCAGATCACGGCTGATTTGTCCTTGATACACGACCAGGGCGCAGCGTGGCAGGCCCAACCAATAGATCAGTTCGGGCAGGGATTCGATGTCCCAGGCAACAAAGTCGGCGCGTGCGCCTACGGTGAGTTCACCGCTGATGTCCGGGGCACCCAGGGCTTGGGCAGCGTGACGAGTGACACCAGCCAGGGCTTCGGGCACGGTTAGTTTGAAGAGCGTGCTGCCCATGTTCAAAATAAGCAGCAGGGATGCACAGGGAGAGGTGCCGGGGTTGCTGTCCGTGGACAGGGCCATAGGCACGCCGTGTTTGCGCAGTAATTCAATTGGGGGGAGTTGGGTTTCGCGCAGGAAATAATAAGCACCGGGGAGCAGCACCGCCACGGTCCCGGTTTTTTTCATGGCGATGATCCCGGCTTCATCCAGATATTCCAGATGATCGGTAGACAGGGCTTGATAGCGTGCCGCCAGCTCCGTCCCGCCCAGATTGGAAAGCTGTTCGGCGTGCATTTTGACGGGCAGGCCCAGGTCCTGTGCTGCTTTCAGAACGCGCTCGGACTGTTTCAAATCAAAGGCGATACGTTCGCAAAAGACGTCAACTGCGTCGATCAAACCTTCTTGTGCCAGCGCAGGCAGCATCTGATCGCAGACCAGATCCAGATAGGCATCGGCTTGCCCCGCAAATTCAGGGGGCAGGGCATGGGCACCTAAGAAGGTCGTGCGTACGGTGACGGGACGCAGTTCACCCAGGCGGCGGGCCACGCGCAGCATTTTGCGCTCGCTGTCCAAATTCAGGCCATAGCCGGATTTGATTTCAATGGCGGTGACGCCTTCGTCCAGCAAGGCGTCCAGACGGCGCAGAGCTTGCGCCAGCAATTGGCCTTCGTCCAAGGAGCGGGTGGCTTTGACGGACGACACAATGCCGCCACCTTGGCGGGCGATTTCTTCGTAGGATGCGCCTGCCAGTCGCAAGGCGAACTCTTGGGCGCGGTTATCGCCGTAAACCAGATGGGTGTGGCAATCAATCAGGCCGGGCGTCACCCAGCGATTTCCCAGCCTGTGTTCTTGAACTGGCTGCTGCCATTGGGCGGGTAGGGCATGGCGGGGGCCCATCCAGGCGATGCGGCCCGCCTGCTCGACCAGGCAAGCGTTCTCAATGACGTACTCGGGGTCGGCAGTAGGAGCCAAGCGTAATTCAGTCCAGAGTGTGTAGCTCATCATCAATTCGTTCCGTGAGGGGCGATATAGGCGTAGACCAGGACGGCATCAGCCGAGTCAGCTTGTACTTCCAGGTGCAGGGGGTGGGTGCTGCTGCCTGTCAGCGCTTGTTCGGCTTCCAAGGTCCAGCTCTGTGTGTCGGTCTGGAGGCGATAGCCTCCTTTTGGGGCGTACAGAAAGTGGGTGCCAGCGGTCAGTGTTGTGGCGGCGCTTCGTCCTTGCCATGCCTGCAAGCTGCCCTGGGCGCGGCCCCGGCGCAGCATCAGGTTCAGGTCCCGAGTCGGGCCTTGCGGTAACAAACAGACCATAGGGTCTTCACCGGCAAAGGCATAAGGTTTGAAAGGATGTAGGAGATGTGTCCGTTCCCCCTGAGTCAGCGACATGCTCTCGCCTTCGATCAACATGATGTGCCGGTCTATGCCCGGAAAGCGGGAGAAATCGCCGGAAGTTTGCACATGGGCCAGGCTGATGCGCCAGTCAAAGCTCTCGTACCCCGACTTGGCCGGATGGCACAGCACCTCACGGGTGGTGCCACCACCATTTTTCCAGGCTTGCTCTGGGAGGCTGCTGATGTTCAGCAGGCGAAGCGAAGTGGCAGGGTGGGGCTGGCTCATGGTGGCATGGCTCCAGGTATTTTTTAATTGTATATACAATAGTTGAGTATAGACAAAGCGCGACGATTGCCTGAGATGGCGAGTCGTTTTTTCAGGGTAAATCCCGAGCTGGAGCGGTTTGTCTACTTGCGCTGCAAGCCGCTTGGTGGCAAGGTATACGCTACTAAACCCGAGTTGTAATGCATTCAAAGGAGCAGGATGCCTGGATTTTCCGGCGTCCTGCGTTAATTGTTGCAAGCTATAAAGTTTGCATATGAAGTATTTAATCGTTCTTCTTCAGGACTTTCCCGCATCATGGATACCCTCTCGCAGTCTTTTACCTTTTCCCAACGTGCCCAGAAACTGAGTGGCTCCGCAATTCGTGAAATTCTCAAGGTCACTGCGCGTCCTGAGATTATTTCCTTTGCGGGCGGTCTGCCTACTCCAGTTGGCTTTCCTGTCGAGGAAATGCAAAGTGCGTTCAACAAGGTACTGAGCGAGCAGGGCCGAGTCGCCTTGCAATACACCACGACCGAAGGCTATTTACCGCTGCGTCAATGGTTGGCCGATCAGATGAGCGCCGAAGGCGCTTCGGTCCATGCCGACGAAATCCTGCTGGTCAATGGTTCGCAGCAAGCGCTGGACATGCTGGGCAAGCTGTTTATCGACGAAGGCAGCAAGGTGCTGGTTGAATCGCCTACCTACCTGGGTGCTCTGCAGGCTTTGTCTGTTTACGATCCTGCTTTTGTGGCTATTCCTACCGACGACCAAGGCATGATTCCAGAGTACGTGTCCGCGCCTGAAGCCATGGGTGCCCGTCTGCTGTACGCATTGCCCAACTTCCAGAACCCCACCGGCTTGCGCCTGCCTTTGGAGCGTCGCCAGGATCTGGTGGAGCGATGTGCGGCTGCGCATATCCCCATTGTTGAGGACGATCCTTATGGCGAACTGCGCTATGCAGGCGAGCGTTTGCCCAGCTTGTTGTCGTTGGGTCGCAAGGCAGGTGCCACGGTTATCCGTCTGGGCACCTTCTCCAAGGTATTGGCTCCCGGCCTGCGACTGGGCTACATCGTGGCTCCGGCCAAAATCATCGACAAGCTGGTGCAGATCAAGCAGGCCACAGACTTGCATACCTCGACCTTGACGCAGATGGCGGTTTACGAAGCGGTGCATAACGGTTTCCTGGACAAGCACCTGCCTAAAGTGCGCGATATCTACCAAAAGCAGTGCGCCATCATGCTTGACGCGATGGACACGCATTTTCCGAACACGGCTAAGTGGACTCGCCCTGAAGGCGGTATGTTTATTTGGGTGACTTTGCCTGGGCACGTGAATGCCTCCGTCCTGTTGCAAAAAGCCATTGAAAATCTGGTGGCCTTTGTGCCTGGTGAGCCCTTCTACGCTGGTGACGACGTTCAGCACAACACCTTGCGCCTGAGCTTTGCGACCGTACCCGAGGAAAAAATTCGCGAAGGCATCGCCATCTTGGGTAAACTCATCAAAGAAGCCTGATGGTTATTTGGCAGGCAATGGACGCAGGCTGATTGTTCTGCGTCTTTTCATGCGCTGGCTTGGCCAGCGCTGTGGTTTTCAGAGCAAGCCATTCAGCTCCCTTTACGTGACGAGCATGAGCGGGTGCCAGGAATCCACTGCATACCCTCTTGCAAGAGGGTATGCTTGTTTTTAGTCTATGGCCTGACGCCTGGATTTAGGTTTTACCTCTATGACATCTCCATCCGCTTCGGAATCTTCCCCGCGTCCTGATCTGTCCGATATGCGCCCCACCAATGACTGGGTGGCCCGCTATCTGCCCGCGTCCTGGGGGCCGTATGCCCGTTTATGCCGGCTGGACCGGCCCGTAGGCACATGGCTGACCCTGCTGCCCGCGCTTGCCGCTTTGGTACAGGCGGCGGACGGCCTCCCCACTTTGTGGCGCGTGGTGATTTTCTCCCTGGGTGCCTTGTTGATGCGCGGTATTGGCTGCTGCTTTAACGATATGGCCGACCGCAATTTCGATCACCAAGTGGAGCGAACCCGTTTCCGGCCCCTGACCAGCGGGCAGATCACCATGCGGCAAGCGGTTATTTTTGTGCTGGCCCAGATTGCCGTGTGTGCCTTGCTGCTGCTGGCCATCAATGAATACAGCCGCTGGCTGGCGCTGGCATTGTTTCCCGTTGTGATGATTTATCCCCTCTGTAAGCGCTTTACCTACTGGCCACAAGTGGTGCTGGGTATTTGCTTTAACTGGGGCATGTTGATGGCCTGGTCCGATACGCAGAATATGGTTCCTTTCGGTGCCGTACTGATGTGGGTGGGGGCAATTTTGTGGCAGGTGGGCTATGACTCCATCTATGCCTATATCGACATGGCTGACGATACCAAGCTGGGCCTGCACTCCACGGCCCTGCGTTTCCGCGAAGCAGGCAAAACCTGGATTAGCGGTTTTTATATTGCCGCCATGGCTTGCTGGCTGGTGGGCGGTTTCCTGCTGAACGAGCGGGTCTTGTATTACGTGGTGATGGCAGTTATTGCCATTCATTTGCTTTGGCAGATGCGGAATTTTGATGTGCGCTACCCCGAACGGGGCCTGCGTCTTTTCCGTGCCAATATCTGGATTGGGGTTTTGTTGGTGGTGGCTGCATTGGCCGGCACGATCAGTTTGTCTTGATACGCATTCAAGCAATTTACGTAAAAAAGCTATAAAGGTTTGAAGAATGGCCTCTCCTCTTGAGTACGTTGCAACGGCGCTGTTTGCCATTGCCATCGTCCACACCTTCTCAGTCCCGGTGTTTGCACGCTTGGCCAATAAGGGTGGCAACCATGCCGGGCTGTGGCACATGCTGTCCGAAGTCGAGGCCGTATTTGGCGTCTGGGCCTGTGTGCTGGTGGCCTATATGGCCGTTTTTGTTGACTTGAAGTCGGCGATTGAATACCTGGAAGGCCGCAATTTCACTGAGCCCATGTTCGTATTTGCGATCATGGTGGTTGCCGCCAGCCGCCCAATTCTGGAGCTGGTAAACAAGACCGTCTCTGTCCTGGCGCGTGCTCTGCCCATGTCGGACAAGGTTTCCACGTACTTCATCACGATTTCAGTGGTGCCGCTGGCCGGCTCCCTGATTACCGAGCCTGCCGCCATGACTTTGGCGGCCTTGTTGCTGCACAAAACCTACTTTCGTCATCAAGGCCATGCCGGTTTCAAGTATTTGACGGTGGGTGTTCTGTTTGTGAACGTCTCCATTGGTGGCGTGTTGACGGCCTATGCCGCGCCACCGGTTTTGATGGTGGCCAGCACGTTTGGCTGGGATACCGCCTATATGTCCACCCACTTTGGTTGGCGTGCTGTACTGGCCGTGATAATCAATGCCAGTCTGGTGACTATGGTGTGCCGCAAAGCCTTGCTGGAAATGGGGCAGGGCATGCCCGAGTCCGGCCAGGTGCAGCGTGCGGTGCCTATTACGGTCATGGCGATTCACGTCGCCTTTTTGGTGGCGATTGTGCTCGGTGCACATCACCCCATCGTGTTTATGGCCTTGCTGATGCTGTTCATCGGCTATGCACACTCTTACAAACACTATCAAAATCCCTTGCTGGTGCGCGAAGGCTTGATGGTTGGCTTCTTTCTGGCCGGTCTGGTGGTGCTGGGTGGCCTGCAGAAGTGGTGGTTGCAAGACTTGTTGGGTGGTTTGTCGCCTACCGTGCTGTTCTGGGGTGCAACAGCCCTGACGGCGGTGACCGACAACGCGGCGCTGACCTATCTGGGTTCTCTGGTCGAAGGCACGTCGGAGATTTGGCGCTACATGCTGGTGGCCGGTGCGGTAACCGGCGGTGGCTTGACGGTGATTGCCAACGCGCCCAATCCGGCGGGTTTCTCCATTCTGAAAGGCAGCTTCCCGGATGGGGCTATTTCACCCCTGCGTTTGCTGCTTAGTGCGGCGGTGCCAACCTTGATCGCAGCCTGCCTGTTTTTGATTTAAACCGGGTGGCCGCTGTGGGCGGCCTGCCTGGGTGGGACGAAGTTCAGTGCGATTGAGCGCCAAAAAGGCTAAAATCACGGCAGAAGCGCCCCTGGATACCCGTTGTGGGCGCTGGTTTCGCGGAGCCCTGGCTTGATTTAGCCAGTTCTGGCCCCACTATTTTTATCTCGAATTTTGTTTCGGCTTTTTGTTAGGATGAGTCGTGCCTATCTATGCGTATAAATGCAGCTCGTGCCAATACGAAAAAGATGTGCTGCAAAAAATGTCGGACCCTCTTTTAGAGGTTTGCCCAGAATGTAAGCAGTCTACCTTTACCAAACAGGTAACGGCAGCAGGGTTCCAGCTCAAAGGTACGGGCTGGTACGTAACGGATTTCCGTAACCAGGGTGGCAGCAAGCCCGCGGACAGTGGCACAGCGTCCACGCCCGCAGCACCGGCAACACCTACCTCTTCATCGTCCAGCTAACACCACTTCTTATGCGCCCCTTCAAGCGTTATTTCGTCACTGGCCTGCTCATCTGGGTGCCCTTGGTCATCACCGTTTGGGTGATGACCTTGCTGATCGAAACGCTGGAGAGCGTAGTGCCGGAGTTTCTGTCCTCGCAGGCCTTGTTTGGCTTGCGTATCCCCGGCTTTAGAATTGTGCTGGTGCTGGCGGTCTTGTTTGGCACGGGTTTACTGGCGGCCAATTACCTGGGCCGCGCGGTCGTGGATCGATGGGAATTGCTACTTGGGCGTATTCCTTTGGTACGTTCCATTTATAATTCGGTCAAGCAAGTCAGTGATACGGTGTTGGCGCCCGATGGTCAGGCGTTTCGCGAGGCCGTCCTGGTGCAGTATCCTAGGGCCGGCTCCTGGACCATTGCCTTTTTAACGGGCACGCCGGGCGGACAAGTGGCGCAGATCCTGGGAGACGACTTTGTCAGCGTCTACGTTCCCACCACGCCCAACCCAACGTCCGGTTTTTTTCTGATGATGCCTCGGGCCGATGTGCACAAGCTCGACATGACAGTGGATGCGGCGCTTAAATATATCGTCTCCATGGGTGTGGTTAGCCCGACAGAGCCGATCGCTTTGCCCCCTGTTTCTGACCAGCCGGAAGGGCCCGATGGGGCACCACCCTTGGCTGGAATCTGAATTTTCCAATTTGCAGTTTTTACTATTTCGGAGTCATCCTAGATGCGTACGTGTTATACCGGCGAGGTTTCCAAAGAATACCTGGGCCAGACGGTCAATTTGTTTGGCTGGGTACATCGTCGCCGCGACCACGGGGGTGTGATTTTCATTGATCTGCGCGACCGTGAGGGTCTGGCACAGGTTGTCGTCAACCCTGACAACGTGCAGGCCTTTGAAGTGGCCGAACGTATCCGTAATGAGTACTGCCTGCGCATTACCGGTCGCGTCCAGGCTCGTCCTGACGGCACGGTCAACCCTGATCTGCGCTCGGGCGAGATCGAAATCGTTTGTGACGAAATCGAAATCCTGAACGCATCGGTTACACCTGCCTTTCAGTTGGATGATGACAACCTGTCCGAAACCACGCGTCTGACGCACCGTGTTCTGGATTTGCGCCGTCCGCAAATGCAAAACAACCTGATGCTGCGCTACAAAGTGGCCATGCAGTCGCGTCGCTACCTGGACGACCTGGGCTTCATCGATATTGAAACCCCCATGTTAACCAAGAGCACCCCTGAAGGCGCTCGCGATTACCTGGTGCCTTCGCGTGTAAACGCAGGCGAATTCTTCGCACTGCCCCAGTCGCCCCAGCTGTTCAAACAAATGCTGATGGTGTCCGGTTTTGACCGTTACTACCAGATCACCAAGTGCTTCCGCGACGAAGACTTGCGCGCTGACCGCCAGCCTGAATTCACCCAGATCGATTGCGAAACCTCCTTCCTGAACGAAGAACAGATTCGCGACATCTTTGAAGGCATGGTCGCGCACATTTTCCGCACCGTGCAAAATGTTGAGCTGCCCAAGTTCCCCACCATGAGCTGGACTGAAGCCATGTTGCGCTACGGTTCGGACAAGCCTGACCTGCGCGTCAAGCTGGAGTTCGTGGATGTGGCTGACTTGATGCGTGAAGTGGACTTCAAGGTTTTCTCCGCCCCTGCTAACGACCCAGCCTGCCGCGTGGTGGCGTTGCGCGTTCCCGGTGGTGGTGCCATGCCCCGTAGCGAAATCGATGCCTACACCAAGTTCGTCGGTATCTACGGTGCCAAGGGCCTGGCTTACATCAAAGTTAATGATGTGACGGCTATCCCTGAGGGTCTGCAGTCGCCCATCGTCAAGAACATCAATGTGGATGTGCTCAAGCAAGTTATGGAGCGTACCGGTGCTCAGAACGGCGACCTGATCTTCTTTGGCGCGGACAAGGCCAAGATCGTCAATGACGCGATTGGTGCCCTGCGTATCAAAATCGGCCACAGCGAATTCGGTAAAGAAAACGGCTTGTTCGAAGCGGGTTGGAAACCCCTGTGGGTGGTGGACTTCCCCATGTTCGAATACGACGAAGGCGAAAACCGCTACTTTGCCGCCCATCACCCGTTCACCAGCCCCAAAGACGGTCACGAAGACTTGCTGGAAACAGATCCCGGCAAAGCCTTCGCCAAGGCCTACGACATGGTGCTGAACGGTTGGGAAGTGGGTGGCGGCTCGGTCCGTATTCACCGTGCCGAGATTCAGAGCAAAGTGTTCAATGCCCTGAACATTGGCCCTGAAGAAGCTCAGCTGAAGTTTGGCTTCTTGCTGGATGCGCTTCAGTACGGTGCGCCTCCACACGGTGGTCTGGCTATGGGTCTGGATCGTCTGGTCACCTTGATGGCCGGTGCCGATTCGATCCGTGACGTGATCGCTTTCCCCAAGACACAGCGTGCTCAGTGTCTGCTTACCCAGGCCCCATCGGCTGTGGACGAGCAGCAACTGCGCGAGTTGCATATTCGTCTGCGGGCTGTTGAAAACAAGTAAGTCAGACCGGGGGACAGCGTGTCAGTGATTCGGGTAGTTAGCTACAACATTCACAAAGGCCGCTCGGCTTCGGGCAAACGGGAGTCCTTGGCGGATTTACGCCTGGGACTTTACGGACTGTCTCCTGACCTGTTGTTTTTGCAGGAAGTGCAGGGGCGTAATCAGCTGCAAAGCAGTCTGGACGCCCAGCACGAATCCCTGGCCGCTGCCTTGCGCATGAATACGGCCTATGGATGCAATGTGGTTCGTCCTCATACGGATCACGGCAACGCGCTCTTGTCGCGCTTTCCTATTCTGCAGTACGAAAACCAAGACATTTCCGACCATCGTATGGAACAGCGCGGTTTGCTCCATGCGATTGTGGATGTCGGTGGCCGCCCGGTGCATTGCATTGTGGTCCACCTGGGCCTGTTCAATGGGGGACGTGTTCGGCAGATTCAGGCCTTGCTCGATCGCATCAAGCGCATCGTCCCGGCGGACGAACCTTTGCTGATCGCAGGCGACTTCAACGATTGGAATAACCGCCTGGCGCCCATCTTTGTGCAGCAATTGAACCTGTACGAAGTGTTTTCCTTTTCGCCTCGTGGCCAGGTTGATAAGCGTTTCCGGCTGCGCCAGCCCATCCAGTGGCTGCGTACCATGCGTAAAAGCGGGCTGGCGGTGCCTGATCAGGGTATCCAGCTTGGCGTGAACGGGGCAGCCCGTATGACGCCACCTCCTCGGACCTTCCCGGCAGCGTTCCCCTGGTTACGGCTGGACCGTGTCTACCAGCGTGGTTTTGCGGTGCGTAATGCCCGTGTGCTGGTGGGTGAACCCTGGAAGCAATTATCCGACCACGCCCCTATCCTGACTGAGCTGGAGCTACCCTAAGGGGTAGCGCCTAGGCCTAGCAATCATGCCGAGTCTGAAGCGCGATCCACGTTGGCACGAAGGTAATCACATCACCTTGCTGCAGAATGGTCAGGAATTCTTTCCAGCCATTTGTGCGGCCATCGATCAGGCACAGAAGCGCCTGCATTTGGAAACCTATATCTTCAACCTGGATGACAGCGGCCATAGTGTGCTGGACGCTTTGCGGCGGGCCTGTGAACGTGGTGTGCGGGTGCGTGTGGTGGTGGATGGTTTTGGCAGCGATGTACACGCCTTGCAGATTGCCGAGCAGTTAAAGGCGATGCGCGCCCGCTACCGGATTTATCGCCCCAAACCCCAGGGTTGGCGTGATCCGCGCTTGTCCTTGCGACGCCTGCGTAGGTTGCACCGGAAAATGCTGGTGGTTGATGAGCGTGTGGGTTTTGTTGGCGGCATCAATATCCTGGACGACTTTGACGATGTTCCCTTGATCAACGGCGAGGGGAGACCGCGCTTTGATTTCGCCGTGCGTTGCGAAGGGCCGATTGTGGATGATATGGTGCGTGCCCAGCAGGCCTTATGGCTGCGTATGGCTTGGCGGCGACGCCAGGACTGGGACAGTTTTACGCAACGCTTCACCACTTGGCGGGAATGGCGCAAGCGGCGCCAGGCACGCAAGCAAGCACAACAGGCGGGTCAGGTATTTGAAGGGATACGGGCGAGTTTGTTGCTGCGGGATAATGTGCGCCATCGCCAGCAAATTGAGCAGGCCTATCTGCATTTGCTGTGCAAGGCGCAAGAGCAAGTCATCTTGGCCAATGCCTATTTCTTTCCGGGTCGTACCTTGCGACGACGTATTGAACAGGCGGCCGAGCGTGGCGTGCGGGTACGTTTGTTGCTGCAAGGACATGCCGAGTACTTCTTGCAGTACCGGGCCTGTCGATTCATGTATGGGAAGTTGCTGGATCATGGCATTGAGCTGTACGAGTACAAGGCCAGTTACTTGCACGCCAAAGTAGCGGTGATCGATGACTATTCCATGGTCGGTTCATCCAACCTGGATCCTTTTAGCCTGTTGCTGGCACGTGAGGCCAATGTCCTGATTCAGGACGCGCCCTTTACCCAGAACCTGCAGGCCAAGCTGGAATACGAAATTGAGCACAATGCCACGCGGGTTAATCAGGAGCAGTATCAGCGCCTGGGCCTGTTCAGTCGGCTGGGGGATTATCTGGCCTATGGTATGTTGCGCCTGGGCGTGCTGTTAACGGGTAAATCGTCCTTGTATTGAGGCCCGTCGGGTGCTGTATGGCTGTCTTTATCCATACAAGGTGCAGACAGACGGGCAGCGCCTTATAAAATACTCTCTATACTTTAAGAGTTTGGTCCCGAAGGACCGAGTTTGCTGTAACCATAATTACTTTTACCCGGAGGGTGGACCACATGAAAACACGTGCAGCTGTTGCCTGGAAAGCGGGCGCTCCGCTAACGATTGAAGAGGTCGATCTGGCAGGTCCCCAAGCGGGCGAAGTGCTGGTCGAAATCAAGGCGACGGGCATTTGCCATACCGATTACTACACCCTGTCTGGCGCTGATCCAGAAGGTTTGTTCCCTGCCATTCTGGGGCATGAAGGCGCAGGCGTGGTGCTGGATGTGGGTGCGGGCGTGACCAGCCTGCGTCCCGGTGATCACGTGATCCCTTTGTACACACCCGAGTGTCGTCAGTGCAAATCCTGCCTGTCGCGCAAGACCAACCTGTGTACTGCGATTCGCTCTACCCAGGGCAAGGGCTTGATGCCGGACGGCACGTCGCGCTTTTCCATTGGCGGCAAGCCTGTGCACCATTACATGGGCACATCGACTTTCGCCAACCACATCGTGGTGCCGGAAATTGCCTTGGCCAAGATTCGTAGCGACGCGCCTTTCGATAAGGTTTGTTATATCGGCTGTGGCGTCACTACAGGTCTGGGCGCTGTGCTGTTTACAGCCAAGGTGGAAGCGGGTGCCAACGTGGTGGTGTTCGGTCTGGGCGGCATCGGCCTGAACGTGATTCAGGGTGCCAAGATGGTTGGCGCTGGCAAGATCATTGGCGTGGATATCAACCCCGAGCGCCAAGCCATGGCTCGCCAGTTCGGCATGACCGACTTTGTGAACCCCAATGAAGTTGAAAACGTGGTCGACCACATTATTCAACTGACAGACGGCGGTGCGGATTACTCCTTTGAATGTATCGGCAACACCAAGGTGATGCGTCAGGCGCTGGAGTGCTGCCACCGTGGTTGGGGCCAATCCATCATTATTGGTGTGGCTGAAGCCGGTGCAGAAATCTCCACCCGTCCGTTCCAGCTGGTAACGGGTCGCGAATGGAAGGGTTCCGCGTTTGGTGGCGCTCGTGGCCGTACTGACGTACCGACGATTGTGGATTGGTATATGGATGGCAAGATCAATATCGACGATCTGATCACCCACACCTTGCCGCTGGAGCGCATCAACGAAGGGTTTGATCTGATGAATGCAGGCAAATCCATCCGTTCGGTGGTGATGTACTGATAGAAGGCGCTTAAAGAGGGGGCAGGCAGTAGCCTGTGCCCTTTATCCCGACTCCAAAGCCAGCGTGCCACTGTTTGATGTGTCATCAGGCTTTGGGTCGGATCTGCAATTGAAAACAAGAGGGGGCTATGGCTCAGACACTGGAACTGCTCAACGAACACCGCTGTTTTGATGGTTGGCAGCGCTATTACCAACACGCATCGCGGACAATTGGGCTGCCCATGCGTTTTTCTGTGTACATGCCGCCGCAATTACAGGCCAGCGCCCAGAAGGGAGCCGCCAGCCTGGCAGAAGCCATCGGGCAAGGCCGCGTGCCTGTGCTGTTTTTCCTGGCAGGGCTGACCTGCACCGAGGAAACCTTCATGATCAAGGCCGGAGCCCAGCGTTACGCTGCCGAGCACGGCATCATGTTGGTCACCCCCGATACCAGCCCGCGTGGTGCCGGTGTTGAAGGGGAGGACGAGGGCTGGGATCTGGGAACTGGTGCCGGTTTCTACCTGGATGCTACCCAGCCTGGCTGGAGCAAGAACTACCGTATGGAAAGTTATGTGACCCAAGAACTGTTTGATCTGGTCACCACTATCCTGCCCGGCGATGCCAACCGTGTCGGTATTTTTGGTCACTCTATGGGTGGTCACGGCGCCTTGACTCTGGCGCTGCGTCACCCCGAAAAATACCGTTCTGTTTCTGCCTTTGCACCCATTGCCGCGCCAACACGCTGCCCCTGGGGTGAAAAAGCCTTTGGTGCCTATTTGGGCCAGGACCGTCAGGCCTGGGAACAGCACGACGCCAGCGCCTTGATGGCCAAGACCAGCACACCCTATCCCGCCGGTATTTTGGTGGACCAAGGTTTGAGCGACGGTTTTTTGGCTGAACAACTGTATCCGGAAGTATTTGAGCAGGCTTGCGAGCAGGCCAAACAGCCTTTGACCTTGCGCCGTCACGAAGGCTATGACCACGGCTACTACTTCATCTCGACCTTTATTCAGGACCATCTGAATTTTCACGCCGAGCGGCTGTGATCGCTGGATAAACAAGGTCGCACTTTGTTGTTTTTCGGTGGGCAAGAAGGCGTTACGCTCAGTCAGCCACGGTTTTTTTGCCTGTTTGTGGTGTTCTGCCCACCGAGTTGATGCCGTTTTCTCCCAAGCAGTGAACTTTTTCTTGCTGCGGCGCTCTTATTCCTGTATTCGATATTTTTGGCACTCCAGAACATCGAGTGCTAAACTCTATGATTATTGAAATACGTTTTGTACGGTTTGAGGGCGTTGTTTTTGTGCTCTCGCCGGCTGACTTTTGAAGGATTTTCCATGACACAACAAGCGAACGCTTTGGCCCTGACGTCTGGTAATGATCTGGTCGCCGCCGTGTCTAATCCAGGCGCACTGGGGACGATCGACTCAGCGCTGAGCGCGAAACCGAGCTGGGCCAGCGTTTGCGCGACCAGGATGACCTGGACGCCGCGCGTGAATTGATTTTGTCGCACCTGCGTCTGGTGGTCTCCATTGCCCGCCAGTACCTGGGTTATGGCTTACCCCACGCCGACCTGATTCAGGAAGGTAATGTGGGTCTGATGAAGGCCGTCAAACGTTTTGACCCCGAGCGTGGCGTCCGTCTGGTGTCCTTTGCTGTGCACTGGATTAAGGCCGAAATCCACGAGTATGTGGTTCGCAACTGGCGCATGGTCAAAGTGGCCACGACCAAGGCCCAACGCAAACTGTTTTTTAACCTGCGCCGTATGCGTCCGGATGGTCAAACGTTGGATACTGCTCAGGTCGATGCCATTGCGCGTGAGCTCGATGTGCGTCCGCAGGACGTCAGCGAGATGGAAGTGCGGCTGTCTGGCCACGATATGGCCCTGGAAGCCCCTACCAACGACGACGATGAGCATTTCGCGCCTATTTCCTACTTGTCCGACGAAGGGCAAGAGGAGCCCACACGCGTGCTGGAGCGTCGTGCCCAGGACATGCTGGAAGGCAGTGGCCTGGAAGAAGCCATCGATACCTTGGACGAACGCTCGCAGCGCATTGTGCGCGCCCGCTGGTTGCAGGACGAGGGCGGTGCCACGCTGCATGATCTGGCTGCTGAGTTTGGCGTGTCGGCAGAGCGTATCCGCCAAATTGAAGTGGCGGCATTCAAGAAGTTACGCGTCGCCTTGGCGGGCGCGGTCTAAGCCGTTTTAAAAAGTTACAAGTTTTCAGGGAATTCGTAGAACTTAAGCTGACCTTCGCGGACTAAACAACACATCTGCTGATTTTTGCCACCTATGCAAATCGGCATTTGCGCATCCGCTTCGGCTTCTCCTCTTCCCCTCCCTTTTGAAGCGGATGTTTATGGGACAC